>ODAI010969316.1_pt1 | contig 25347 bp, 19 predicted proteins | sample 1539321 | NCBI WGS metagenome assembly ODAI01 (sample SAMN02144231, study PRJEB22623) | gut metagenome | biome: sheep rumen | host: Ovis aries | place: New Zealand
ACACGTGTGGTTGAAGTCGCTGCAGGGGCTACTATTTACGACACCGTGCCGAACAGCATGATTAAAGCCGTTGCCGGTGACGAACTCTATGTTAGCATCGAGAACACACAACGTATGGCCCTCAAGGCTTCATTCCTTGAGCCTCCGGTAGTGCCTGTTCCGCCGATTATGGACGTTACTGACTCGTGGGAAGAACTGCATGTTACCGACACAATAAAGAACATTCCTGCCGGTAAACACTACTATCGTATCAGCGTAGCTGAGATGAACAGTATTACTAAATACGAGCCCGAGTTTACCTTCCGTAACGAGGGGGGGGCAACGGTATCCATGACCCGTAAGATGGCTTTTGCCCTTCCGGCTTACAGCACGCAAGGCGACCAACTTACACTCGCTGCTAACGAAGAGACTATCGAAGTGATTAAGAAAAATACACTCGAAGGTCTGACGAACGAGTATGTTTATATCTTCATTCAAAACAATGCTCCTTTTAACCTCTATGGACGCTTCAAACACGTACGTGAGGGTAAGGCTTGTAAAACCAATATCGACTTCGATTGGGTTAAAGGTCATGACCAGGCCGGTAAAACGACTCAGTGGTATGCCGTTGATGTACGCGAGGCTAAAAAAGATATAAGAGATATTAAAGTAACTGTCACTAATCTTGGAGATGCAAGAACAACTCTTAAAGCAATGGTTGCTTTCAGCTGCCCTTATATCGACCTGCAAGAATTCTCTTCTTCTATCGCTGCTAATCAGTTCGCTTCTAAAACTTTAGGTTACGCAACCTATGCGATGATGACCGACACTATCTGGGTTGGGCTTGAGACCTCACAGCCGATACACTTCCGTGCAGATACACTTGCTACCGAACTGCCCGCCCGCGACGAGGCATGTCTTACGGCTACAATGTTCGACTGGACTGATGGAGGACAACAGAAAGCAGATACCGCTATCTGGTATAAGATTGATATGCGTAAAGTACGTAACCAACAATCTTACCCGACCGTAGTCATCACCAACTTAAGTGAGACCGCTGCTGTCACAATCAAAGGACGTCTTTCACTCGAGTGCCCGGATACGTTACCTGACCAAGAGAGAAAATTATCCATCCCTGCCGGTGGCGTATATGAGAAACAACTCTCACGTAACATGTTTGAGAATATCCAAAACGACTCTGTTTATATCCGCGTTGAAGCAACACAACCCATTAAGTTCGAGGTGCGTCGTCAGGCTGTTCCTGCCGGTACCGACTGCGCTTCTGCTATTCGGTTCAACTGGGTTAGCGGTAATGACCAGAAAGCCGGAGCTAACTCTTGGTATGTAGTGGATCTTTCAAAAGCTGTCAAAGAAAAGAAAGATGTGCAAATAACTATTAAAAACAAAGATGCTCAAAACGCATGCAAAGGTTCTGCATGGATATCCTACTCTTGTCCGGATGATGCTACTCCGCAAACACAAGACTTTAAGTTGGCTGCTGATGAAACGAAAACACATACTTTCGTTAACAGTACCTTTAGCGAACTGTCTTCGGACAGCCTTTATGTTCGTCTTATTACTTCAACAGAAGTACATGTTTCGGCTAAATTGATTGACCCGAAACCGTTTGACGAAATTCCATGCTCTGCCCTGGAAGGCGCACATGAGTTCGTATTCGACAGTCTCTATACACAAACGGTTGATACAGCCTGGTATAAGATGGATAAATCCGAACTGCAGAAGTTTGCCGGTAATGACTTGGCACCTAAGGCATATGTTAAGAACCTTACCAACTCTCGCAATACCGTACTCGTAGAGGGAGCTTTCGCTTGCCCGATTACACAAGCTATGATGGGAAAGAAAGAGAGCCTTTCTGCTAATCAGCCGCTTTCTAAACAAATAGCTCGTACCACGATTGAGCAGTATATGAACAAAGATGTTGTTTATATGCGTGTTATTGCGCAAGGTGCTATTGAGTTTAAGGCTTCTATCGAAGATCCGAAAACGGGTAATGACTGTATGTCTGCTCGCCCAATCCAATTGGTAGATACTATCAGCCAGGCTGCTAATACCGTTATGTGGTATCGTATTAACGTAGCCGACCTCAAGAAGGACAAAACACTGCACGGCAAGAGCTTGAAAGTGCATGTCGCTTCTTCACCAACTCAGAAAACAACCGTTAAAGTAGGTGTTTATGAGGATTGCGCCGGCGAAGATTTCTTCGACGGACGTGAAGAGCGTAAGATTCCTGCGGGAAAGAGCACAACGCATAATATCCCGGCTTACTTCATCTACGGATTGGCTGATAAAGACCTCTATATCCGTATTGAAACCGATCAGGAGATCCATTTCGCTACCTCTATCGCTGACTACGATACCGCTCCTGAAAAAGATCTCAAGTCTATCGCTAAAACGGCGGCACCGAATGTCGTATATACCTTGACTGCTAACGAGGAGAACTGGTTCGCCGTTTGTCTGCCGCAGATGCGTAATAACTACCTCCTCACTGACAGCGCCAAGATATATGTTGAGAACCCGAATGACTTTGATGTTAATGTGACTTCAACCGCAACATGGATGGATACACTTACTTACAAAATTCCGGAACGCTCACGTACCCTCACCGCTAACCGTAAGGTTGAAAAACCGTTCAAGGCTGCTATCAGCAGTTTGATTAGACGCTTCAATAACCGTATCGGTGGTGGCGGAGGATTCTCTATCGATGAGACCGATATCAGTTATATTGATAGTCTGGCACGCGTATTCATTACCGAAGATTCACTCACAATGTATGTGATGTTCAAACCGACTGCACCTGTTAAGTGGGGTATTACCTTAGACCGCGCTAATGGGGACATCTGCGATGAGGCAATCACATTCGACTGGGAACACGGAAATGTGCATCCTGCTAACGAAACTCTTTGGTATATTGTAGATATTGATTCGACTAAGATTCCGGAAGACAAAGACCTGCGTATCCATATTGAGAACTGGGGAGAGCCCGGTACTACCGCTAATATCACTGCTTCACTCTACTTCGACTGCCGCGAGGATGCTACCAAAACTGAGACGAAGAGTATTGCAATTAGCGACTCTATTGATGCTGACCGCGACTTGTTAGCTACTGTCGGCTGGTCAGACCTGCGTATCGAATACAATGCAGACCAACCGACTTGGATGTGGGTTGAACTCATTGATACGCTGCCGCGTCAAATAGACCGCGATACAATTAATGTGCTTATCTGTAATCGTGAAACGTATAGAGATACCATCACCGGTAATAAGTATGAGATTATTGATGTAATGCAGACGTGGTCCGATACCGTTTCATGGCGTGACGGCGTTCAGATGAGAGACTCAATAACCCTCTTTATCGTTCGTCCTATCATGAAACCTGATACACTTGATGCTGACTCCATCACTAACTTGGGAATGGCTCCTGTCTTGGAGGTTAATAAGAACTTGTCTGTTGATGCTTCCAGCATCCAACTCACCGCACTTATGAAAGCGGCGGCGGAAGCGGCTGACTCCATCATTCGAGTTGACACCGTTTATTGGGCAGAACCCGTATATGATGTGGATGGTTATTTGGATGATACCCAAGAGGGTAAGTTGGATACTGTCACTCCGTATAAGGAAGTAGGTATTGATACACTCCTATTGGTTGTAAAAGGCTATTGTGCCGATAATGAAGTCCAACGCTATGAAGTTTTCTTTGAGATTAAACCGGCGTCTTGCTCCAATGATACCGTTTGGGCTACAATTCCGACTGTCTCATGCGACTCCTTCAAATGGGAAAGAAATGGTGAAATCTATGATGTGAGTGGTACATATTACTATCATGAGGCTAAGCCTGCTCCGTACTGCGGTGATAGTGTTTACGAATTGATACTGCATCTTAACTACTCATCTCCTGTAGCCAAGGAGACGGTCGTTCTCTGCGCTGATAGTTACATATGGAATGGAGATAGTTATACGGCTTCCGGTGATTATGAGAAACTCTTTACTAATGCCGAAGGCTGTGACTCGTTAGCAATGCTCCACTTGGTACTGAACAATTCTTACCTGTTCGAGGATACCGAGAGTGCATGTAACGAATTTACATGGCGTGACCAACGTTACATCAAGAGTGGTGTTTATTACGATAGCTTATATACCGTTGCAGGTTGCGACTCCGTTTATAAACTGACGCTCAATCTTACTTATGACCAATACGAAGTATTACCTGCTGTAGCTAAGTATGGTAATATGATTGTGATGATCAATAAGAACCAAATTGACGCTACGACCAAATGGGAATATACGGAAGAAGATGTAACGTGGTATAAAGTGGGCTCTGACGAACCGATTGCTATAGGATTCTACTACACAACCGGACAACCGCTGACCGGCTCCTACTATGCTGTCATCAAAGTCGCAGACGGAGAAGACGGCTGTGCAAGAGTAGGTACGACTGTTGTAGTTGACTGTGATGCTCCTACCGGTGCTCCGCACTTGGTTCCTACATTGGCGCAACCGGCTGAGCAGATTCAGTTGAGAAATCTTGATGCAGAGAAAACAACCGTCGTTCGCGTATTCTCTACTGCCGGAAGACTCCTCAATCAATATACTGTTAATGACCAATCTACCTTCTTAATGCCTGCGCAGAAAGAAAGCGGATTCTATATGGTCGAGGTGTTGACCGGAGAAACTAAGTTAACCCTTCGTTACATCGTTAAATAATAGGAGGACAACAACATGAAAACAATAATGAGAAATTTATTCGTTGCCACCGGTTTATTATTCGCAATGAGTGTGTCAGCTCAAGAGACTGCTCCTGCTGCGACATTGTCTGACTTCAACGTTGGTGACACCATCATGATTAAACATGATCATGAGCGTTATCTCACCGGTGAGAAAATGTCCAAGTGGGTGTATGACATAGAGCATACTATTCAACATGTTGGCGGCCGCCGTTGGCCGAATGGTATATTGATTCGCGGTATCTATTCATGGGTAGGTCCGGACGATATCTATAAGAAATCTTCTACCCCTCAAAAGGCTCAGGAAGAACAAAAGGCTCAACAGCAAGCCGAACAGGAAGCACAGCAGGAAGCAGCCCGTCGTGCAGCGGCTAAGAAGGCGGAACAGGACTCTATCCAAGCCGCTCAAGAACAAGCCGCTCGACAGGACTCTATCGCCAAAGTTGCTGCTGCCGCTGCTGCTATAGCTGCTACGCAAGAGGCTGCACGTCAAGACTCATTGGCTGCCGTAGCTCGTCAGGATTCTATTGAGCAAGTTAAAGCAGACTCAACCGCTTACCGCCAGTATCGTGACTCTGTGGCTAAGGCTACCCGCGACTCCTTACGCGAGGCTTTCTACAATAATCCTAACGGTAACGAAGCAGCATTCGTAGTAATGAGCGAGCAGAAACAAAACTTCTCATGCGACCGCTTCACAATCGGTCTGCGTGGAGGTGCAGCTTCTCTGCTCCAGAATATGGATGACGCATTCAAAGACGGAAAATGGAATGTCGGATTTGACGTAATGTTGGACTTGCAATATGCTCACTACTGGAAGAAATTCGGTAAGAAGATGCAATACGGTCTTCTTGTCGGTTTAGGTGCAGGTTATGCTCGCTCACACGTCTCCGGTGAAGTGGATGAAAGCTTTAAAGTTCCTTCTACTGAGGAGAGTGCCGGTTACCTCGATTATACGGTTAAAGCGTCTAAGGCAAAAGAGTATGACGGCCAAATCCAACTTGAAGTACCCGTTATGTTCAGTATGATTCATGAAAACGGTTTCTTCTTCAATGTAGGTCCCCGCTTTACATTACCGGTTTACGAAAACTATAACCAGAAAATTTCCGACCCTGAGATCAGTGCTACTTTCCCGGACGAGGGCGTCACGGTTAAAAACGTTCAGATTACCGGTGTCGTTAGCGACGAACAAGCTGACTCCAAAGGTAAATGGAATGCTTCTACCATCAATATTATGCTTGGTGCTGAGTTAGGATATGAGTTCACATTCAGAAATCGTAACTCTCTCGGTATAGGTGTATATGGTAACTATAGCGTATATTCTCTCTACAAAGGTAAAGAGTCTTCGTCTATTATTGACATTACCGAAGCTCCTGCTACCGGTAAGAACGCTGTCGTAACAGTCATTCCTGCTACCGACGCTTATGGTAAGGGAGTCGGTTATTTCGATGTCGGTGTAAAACTGGCTTACCACTTCAATTGGTGGAAAGAGAAATAAACCGTCTGCAAAAAAAAAAGAGTTCGCAGCAATGCGAACTCTTTTTTTATTCCACATATAGTACCAGTCCTTTTAGATACTCCCCCTCGGGATGGTAGATGTTGATAGGATGGTCTGCCGGTTGATGTAACTGGTGCAAGATGCGTACTTTACGACCTACTTGCGCTGCGGCGCTGAATACTGCTAAGCGGAACATCTCTTTGTCTATTGCTTGCGAGCAGGAGAACGTAAATAGGATACCTCCCGGACGAATCTTTTCTATACCCTTGGCGTTCAGCCGTCTATAGCCGCGTAGTGCATTCTGAATGGCATCACGGTGTTTGGCAAATGCAGGGGGGTCAAGGATAATCAGGTCGAACTTTCTCTCTTCCGCATTGAGAAAATCGAATGCATCTGCTGCAACTGCCGTATGATTCGTCGCATGAGGGAAATTATGCGATACATTATCCTGGACTAACTCAATCGCTTTACTGCTTACGTCCACTGATGTGACGGTTTTAGCTCCTCCTCGAAGTGCATAGACAGAGAAACCTCCCGTATAGCAAAACATATTCAGTACATCATGCCCCTTTGCATAGTGCTCTAATAATGCACGGCTCTCGCGTTGGTCCACAAAGAAACCTGTTTTTTGTCCCGTTAGCCAATCAATTCGAAATCCTAATCCGTTCTCTAAAGCCCAGAGAGCCTCTTTTAAGGGTTCACCAATTAGATAACCGGTCTTATCACCTTCAATAGGAGCCTTAAATGGCAAAGTGTCATCGGATTTATAATATACGCGCTTTATTATAGGAACACAATCTGTCACAGCTTGGGCAATCTCCATACGATGATTATGCATACCTATCGAATGCGCCTGCATTACAGCAGTATCTCCATATACATCTATAACAAGTCCCGGAAGAAAATCACCTTCACCGTGAATCAGTCTAAAAGTATTATTATCTTCCCTTACTAACCCCAATGTTTGGCGTAACTGCCATGCGGCAGTGATGCGGTCGTGCCAGAAACGGTTAGGAAGTGTATCTACGCCAAATGCTAAGATACGGACAGCTATCGAGCCAATTTGCCAATGACCTACGGCAAGAATCTTTCCGGTATGGTCAGCTACCTGAACGAGTTCTCCTTCCTGAGGGGCATCGTATGGGTAGGACTTGTCTAAAACAATCTTACTGATAGCTCCGCTAAAAACCCACATGTGTAATCGTAAAACTGATTCTTCCTTATGCGGTTTTAATATAATAACAGGTGTATTCATATCATTATGTATTCTCAGTATTGATGCCGTTCGCTTGTTCTCTGGCAGCAAGGATTTCTTGTTGATGCTGTAATTGCTTTTCTAATTCGGCTTGTTTGAGTGCAGCCACCTCTTTTGCTGGTAACGGTTCCGTATTAATCAGTTCTTTATAAATACGTAATGTCGCCCATGCGTCGGTAGATGCATAGCGTGCTTGTTCCGTAGTTAACTGTACGTTCTCCCAGTTGGTCAACTGCTGCGTCTTACTGATTTTGCGGCCGAAACAAATGGCGTACATCTTCTGGAGGCCCATATCCAATATTCCCCACTTACACGCAATCGCTTGTAAGTCAATACAGTTGGCAGGCTTGAAATTGCGAAGTTTTCTAAGTCTGTTGATGTCATCTTTGAAAGCTAATCCGACTTTACATATCTCACTATCCGCAAATATATCCGCCAACTCTTCAGGCATGCCTAATTGAGAGAGACGAAATAAATAGCACCGCTCTTCCGTAGCAATCTGTACTAAAGCAGTCGGATAATGGACTCCACGCTTGAAGGACGGACGTGATTCTGTATCTACACCTAATATATCCTGCGCGCGCAGGTACGCGATAGCATCTGCTACATCATCCCGCTTGTCCACAATAATCACCTCGCCGCGAAAATCTATTACAGGCATCCATTGAATGAGGTCTTTGGATATTTTATGTGCAAAACGATTGGGTTTCATGGTGATAAAAAAGCCTGTTTTTCGCTTTTTTTTGAAAAAAATCACGCAAAGGTACTGCTTTTTTTGCATATGTACAAAATATTTTGTAACTTTGCCGCGAAAATGAAGAATTATATACCTCAATATTTTAACACCAGGCATAATATCATCCTTCTGCTTTGGGTGACGGCGGTATTCGGAGAGTTGTTTATTCTCTTTTTCCAGCCTGTTCAGTGCCGTACTTGGGTGGATGGTGATTGGAAATTCTTGCTTTGGGTGACGATTGTCGTCGTTACAGCCGTACTGGTGATAGCCTTGAGTCGCACGATTATGTATTTTTACGCGAAGCGACATAAAATTAGTTACCTCGATTACGCAATATGGGTTATTGTCGAGGTTGCTACTATCGCATGGGTCTATGCGGCTTTCCCGCTGATAGCAATGCGGAGTTTCTCGGCCAAAATGAACCTAACCCTCTTCTATTTGTTTAAGGAGTCCCTGTTTGCGACTGCCTTTACATTGCTTATACCGTACGCCTTTGTCATACTATGGATGGTAGTTAAGAGTAGAGGGGAGCAAATAATTCGTCTGCAGGCAAGGCAGCAGCATATAGTAGAAGATGTTCCGGAGGAAATGTATCGCTTTTATGATGAGAAAGGTGACCTCAAACTGTCTGTAAAACCCAACATGGTTTACTACTTGGAGGCTGCGGATAACTATATCATCATTCATTATATGAATGCCGGCAAACTGGAAAAACTGATGATTCGTAATTCGCTTAAGAATGTAGAGTGGCGTTTTCGTGAGAAAGGGCTGATTCGGTGCCACCGTTCTTATGTGGTGAATATTCGTATGGTGAAACTCTTCCGCCGGCAAGACGGTGAGGTGATGCTCGATTTCGGGGACGAAAAGATTCCTTCCATTCCTGTATCCAAAGGCTATGGGGAAAAAGTAATGTCGATGTTAATGTAATAGAATATGAATGTAATCAATCTATCCGAGCATTGCTCGCTGCTTAATCAGTACTTAAAGGAAATCCGTAGTGTGGATATCCAGAAAGACAGTATGCGTTTTCGGCGTAATATCGAGCGTATAGGCGAAGTGATGGCATTAGAAGTAAGCCGTGCTTTAGATTATCAGACTGAGGATGTGCGTACCCCCTTGGGAGTGGCGTCTATGCCAATTGCTCAAGACCAAGTTGTAGTAGCAAGCGTGATGCGTGCGGGACTGCCCTTGCATGCCGGTTTTCTCAATATGTATGACCATGCGGAGAATGCTTTTTTAAGTGCTTACAGACGCATGAATGAGAAAGGGAAATTGGAAATTGTTTCCGAGTATCTGGCTGCTCCTCAATTGGACGGAAAAACGCTTCTGCTTGTGGACCCGATGCTTGCGACCGGGATGTCGATGGAGGCTGCTTATAAGGCGCTTCTGACGCATGGACAACCTAAACATATACATCTGTGCTGTGTGATAGGTACTCCTAAGGCCGTTGACTATCTCCAACCGGTTATGCCTGAGAATGTAACACTATGGTGCGCCGCGATTGACCCCGTCCTCAATGAGAAGAAATATATTGTACCGGGATTGGGGGATGCAGGAGACTTATGTTTTGGCGAAAAGCTTTAATATATAAAGAAACCGTCGTCATCGGACTGCTGATAGCCTACTTGAGTTTGGTTAAAGAGCCTGCATTCCGATTGCCTGATACTGTTGCTTTTGCCGATAAATGGGGACATATGCTGGCTTATATCCTACTTGGTGGAATGCTGTTGTGGAACCTTGTTAAAGATAATGTTGCTAAGCCGCTATTGTGGATTATCGCGTTGACAATTCCTATCCTCTATGGAGGCGTATTGGAACTAATACAAGGACTATATTGCTATCCGCGCACGGCGAGTTGGTGGGATTGGTTAGCCGATATAGCAGGAACAATAGTTGGAGTTTGTCTCGTTGCCGGAGTATGGAAATGGAAACATTGAAATATTTGATTGCCCTAACGTGCCTGTATCCTAATAATGTACATCGTGTTAGGATGCTGCTTGACAATAGTGCTACAGTTCAAGAGGCATGGGAGCGTGCGGATAGTGACCGCCAAGTGGAGGCTATGAGGCATGCGGAAAGAGAACTGGAATTTATTGCCCGGCATGATATAAAAACTTACTATTACCAAAACGAGGATTATCCGTATCGTCTCAAGCAATGTCCCGATGCACCGATATTATTATTCGGCAAAGGAAATTTGCAACTTGATAAAGGAAAATTTGTCTCCATCGTAGGAACGCGTTCTGCATCGGAAAATGGAAAAGAACAGACTCGGCAACTTGTTCTGGATTTGGCTAAAATGGTTCCGGATGTGACGATAATCAGCGGATTGGCATATGGCATAGATGTAACCGCTCATCGGGCTGCGCTGGAAGCAGGAGTGCCGACTATTATTATTCCTGCCCATGGACTGGACAGAATCTATCCCTCTCTTCACCGCCAAGTGGCTGTTGACGCATTGGCAAAAGGAGGATTACTCACCGAATATCCAAGTGAGACGGTACCGGATAAAGTGAATTTTGTAGCGCGAAATCGTATCGTAGCCGGCTTGGCCGATGCAGTCGTAGTAGCAGAGTCGAAACTAAAAGGTGGTTCTTTGATAACAGCATATGATGCAAACGATTATGACCGTAATTTATATGCCTTTCCCGGACGTCCTCGAGATGTTAATTCTCAGGGCTGCAATACGCTCATCCGTACACAACGCGCTATGCTCATTAATAATGCAGAGGACTTGGTAAACGATATGCAGTGGAAATCGGCTGTGCAACCTGTTCAGACCGAGATCGAAGACCTTTTTGCAGACATGGATGGGGTGGAAAAACAACTGATTAAAATTGTACGAGGAGCGGAAGACGGTATTCATGTGGATAGAATAGCCGAACTGACGGCTTTACCTTATGCCCAAGTAGCCTCTTCTTTGATGGTGCTGGAGATGAGCGGATTTATTAAAATGTTGCCCGGAAATATGTGCCGGGCACTAAAATAGTAACTTTTAAAAATCAAATAATATGAAAAATTTATTGAACAATCTGGGTATTATCCTCGTTTTGCTGGGCGTTGTATGCCTGGTAGTGTATTTCTGTGGCGTACAGACAAACTTTTTATTGGCTACCAGTCTCGTTCTCGAAGTAGCAGGTATCTTAGCGTATATCTTCATCAACAAACGAGCTGAATAGTGGCGGAAGATAAGATTACATACCATCTGACCGGCATGTACCAGGACTGGTTTCTGGACTATGCCTCTTACGTTATTCTTGAACGTGCAGTGCCGGCTATCGAGGACGGTTTGAAGCCTGTTCAACGCCGTATTCTACATGCTATGAAGTGTGTTGACGACGGTAAAATGAACAAGGTAGCAAATATCGTTGGCCAGACCATGCAGTACCATCCTCATGGTGACGCCAGTATCGGAGACGCACTTGTTCAGTTGGGACAGAAAGACCTGCTTATCGACTGTCAAGGAAACTGGGGAAACATCCTTACCGGTGATGGTGCCGCCGCTCCCCGTTATATTGAAGCCCGACTGAGTAAATTTGCCTTGGAGACGGTTTTTAATCCTAAAACAACCGAGTGGATGCTCAGTTATGACGGACGTAAGAAAGAGCCGATTCATTTGCCAATTAAGTTCCCGCTGCTTCTGGCACAAGGTGTTGAAGGTATCGCAGTCGGATTGAATTCCAAAATATTACCTCATAACTTTAACGACTTATGCGACGCCTCCTTGGCTTATCTTAAAGGAGAAAGTTTTCAGCTCTACCCTGATTTTCCGACCGGAGGTGAAATTGATGTAAGTCGATATAATGACGGCGAACGGGGTGGAGTTGTCCGTATTCGTTCCAAGATTACCAAAACGGACGATAATAAGACGCTTATCATCTCGCAAGTACCATATGGCACGACCACTTCTAAGATTATTGAAACAATACTCCGTGCTCAAGATCGTGGTAAAATTAAGATTCGTAAGGTGGATGACTTCACTTCTGAGGAAGCAAAAATCGTTGTTCAATTAGCTCCGGGAAGTTCGTCTGACAAAACAATAGATGCACTCTATGCCTTTACCGATTGCGAGGTGAGTATATCTCCCAACTGTTGCGTGATTGAGAATCGGAAACCAATCTTTACAAACGTCAGCACGTTGCTTCGTAAGTCCACGGATAACACGATGGCCCTGCTCAAATGGGAGTTGGAAATTCAAAAAGCCGAGTTGGAGGAACAATATTTCTATACCTCTTTGGAGCGAATCTTTATTGAGAACCGCATCTATAAAGAGGAAGGATACGAAACGGCTGCAGATAAAGAAAAATTGATTGCGTTCGTGGATAAAGCCTTAGAGCCGTTTAAAGCGAAGCTTATCCGCGAAGTAAAGCGTGAGGATATAGAGAAACTGTTTGAGATAAGAATGATTCGTATCACTAAATTCGACTCTAAAAAAGCAGATGAATTGATGCGGGATTTAGAGAAGAAAATCAAACAGACCGAGAAAGACCTGCACCATCTGACAGATTATACGATTCGTTGGTTCGAAAACCTCAAGGCTAAGTACGGGGACAAGTATCCTCGTAGGACAGAGGTGCGCAATTTCGCAAATATCAATGTCAAGACAGTGGTAGAGGCAAATGAGAAACTCTATATCAATCGTGAGGAAGGGTTTATAGGAACGGGACTTAAAAAAGACGAGTTCTTGTGCAATTGCTCGGATTTGGATGATATAATTGTTTTCCATCGAGACGGTAAATATAAAATTGTCCGCGTAGCGGAGAAGATATTTATCGGCACCGATATCCTGCATATTGATATTTTTAAGAAGAATGATACCCGTACTATCTATAATGTCGTTTATCGCGACGGTAGAGGTGGGGTCTATTATATGAAGCGTTTCTTCGTTACCGGAGTAGCAAGAGATAAGGAGTATGACATCACGCAGGGAAAGCCTGGCAGTCGTGTCGTATATTTCACTGCAAATCCAAATGGCGAAGCGGAGGTAATAAAAGTTACGTTGAAACCTGCTCTGCATCTTAAGAAACTGGAGGTCTCAAAAGACCTTAGTGAATTAGCGGTAAAGAGCCGTAGTGCGAGGGGGAATTTGTTAACTAAATACGACGTTAAATCCGTCACGCTTAAACAAAAAGGACATTCTACCCTTGGGGGAAGAAAAGTGTGGTTTGATCCGGATGTACTGCGTATTAATTACGACGCACAAGGCTTCTATATAGGCGAGTTCCAAGACGACGATCGCGTTCTGGTGATTATGCAGAACGGCGATTATTTCCTCAATACTTTCGAGGAAACAGCACATTTCGAACAAGGGTGGCTTAGAATTGAAAAGTTTGATCCTGATAAGATTTGGTCTGTTGCACTATGGAATGCGGAGTTAGGCTACTATTACGGCAAACGTTTCCAATTGGATGCTACGTCTAAAACGCAGAACTTCCTCGGCGATAATGCGGACTCTAAACTTATCGTTATCAACGACCGCGAGGAGGCTGTATTCCGCGTGACCTTTAAGGATGAGTTCCGTGAGCCGATAGACTTGGTTATGTCTGAATTTATAGAAGCAAAATCACCGAAGGCAAAGGGGAAACGTATAACAACTTTAGATATAGCGTCTATTGTGGATGTTACTCCGGAACCGGAACCCGAACCCGAACCGGAACAGGAGACAACAGAGAACACACCGCAAGCGGATGTCCCGTTGATTATAACGAACGAAATCCCGGAGGATAGTAAACCCGTGGATGGAGACGACCAACTAAGTCTCTTTTAATCTATTGCTGCATAGCAGCTAGCTTGGCGTAATAGCCGTTACGTTTCATAAGCTCTTCATGGCGTCCTTGCTCGACGATACGCCCGTCGTGCAGGACGCATATCATATCGGCATTACGGATGGTGGATAAACGGTGCGCTACGACTAATGTAGTACGATCTTTCATCAAATGCTCAAGGGCTTCCTGAACCAGTTTCTCCGACTCGGTATCTAATGCGGATGTAGCCTCGTCAAGGATGAGGATAGGCGGGTTCTTTAAAATAGCCCGTGCGATAGAGATACGCTGTCTCTGACCACCGGACAAACGGCTGCCTCGGTCGCCGATAGTGGTTTCGTAACCATCGGGAGTGGCCATGATAAAATCATGGGCATTTGCAATCTTGGCTGCCCGCTCAACCGCTTCCTGCCAACTGTGTCCGTTAGGCGCAGGTTGGGTTGTATCTACACCGAAAGTAATATTATTGTAGAACGTGTCGTTAAATAGAATTGCATCCTGATTTACGTTGCCCATCAATTCACGCAGATCGTGTATCTTGGCTTCGCGTATATCTTTGCCGTCAATAGTGATGCTTCCGTGAGTCACGTCGTAAAATCGTGGCAGTAGGTCGGCTAAGGTTGTTTTACCACTTCCGGACTGACCTACCAAAGCAATCATCTCCCCTTTACGAATAGTGAGGTTGATATGTTGCAGCACTTCCATATCGTTGCGGTATGCAAAACTTACATCCTTATATATGATACAATCATTAAAACTCTTGAGCGCAATAGGATGGGGAACTTCCCGGATATTATTCCGGGTGTTTAATACCTTATCAATGCGCTCTAAAGCTGCTGTACCGCGGCGAATACCGTAGGAGGCTTTAGACAGGTCTTTGGCCGGATTGATGATGGAATAGAACAATATCAAGTAGTAGATAAACGTTGAGGCATCGATTAATGCATTATGGCTTAAAATCAGTCCTCCGCCATACCATAGCAGCACGGCGATTAGCGTGGTACCTAAAAATTCGGAAACGGGATGCGCTAAGTAGTAACGTCTGTTAATGCGAGTGAAGGTGCAGCGGGTCTCATTAATCAGTTTGAGGAAGCGTGCCTGTAGTTTCTGTTCGGCATTGAAAGCTTTTACCACGCGTAGGCCGCCTAATGTCTCCTCTATCTGTGTAAGGATATCGGCAGTCTGCTCCTGTCCTTTGGTAGAAGTGCGTTTGAGAGACCGCCCGATACGACCGATGAGCAACCCTGCAACCGGTAGTAAGATAAGTGCAAAAAGCGTTAGTTGCCACGAAATGAGAAATAACATCACAAGGTAGATAAGTATCATGAGTGGATTCTTAAAAAGAATATCCACGGTGGACATGATACTGCCCTCCACTTCATTCACGTCATTTGTCATACGGGACATGATATCTCCTTTACGTTCTTCTGTGAAATATCCAAGCGGCAGTCGGGTCACCTTATTATATAACTGTTGGCGCAAGTCACGAAGTACTCCTGTTCGTATTGGGACAATGAAAAAGTTTGCTAACCATGCACACAGACATTTCAAACCGGTTGTAATCACTAAGAACAACCCTAACATGAACAGCACCAGTCCGGCGCCGTGTTGCGTTACTAACTGCCCCATATACCAATATAAGTTGCCGCGAGCAGCTTCTACATATTCTTTGACAGGCATACTTGATACCAATTCAGTATATTGGCTGTTCATGTCTGTTATGCCAAACAAGAGTTGTAAGATAGGTATAATCGTCGCAAAGGAGAAAAGTGACAGCACGGTTGATAGGATGTTAAACGTGATATTGAGTGCCACTTGTCCCCTGTACGGTGGAATAAACCGGTGGAGCAGTTTGAATATATTCATGCTTTTTTGTTTTTTTGCAGATGTTTTAAATCTTCGTTGATGTAGGCTGTCAGTTGCCGTTTCAGGTCATCGTTTTGTTTGTCCAAATCAACCCGAATAGGCACGGCTTGTATTTTCTGTTTTACGCTATCCGGCAGGCGGGTGAGTAGCAGCCGTTCGTAGTCTTTCTCAGTCGTAAGGATGCAGTCGTGTGCGGCAGAAATAGCTTCTATTTTTCTTTCGTCCGCTTTTGTAAACCGATGGTGGTCTTCAAAGGTAAGAAACGACGCTTTAGGGAATTGCTCTCTAATATACGCATAGAATGCTTCAGGATGTGCAATCCCGCTTATTACCAGAGGATTAGAGCCGGTTACTTCAATTGGCTCATAGACTATGTGCGAGAAGTATAACTGTTGATAGGCAGGTAGCCGTAACCGGTTATTAATTACGCGCTGGTCTATGGGCTTCATGTCTGCCGGACATTTGGTGACGATAACGGCTTGCGCTGCCAAGCTTCGCTGTTTCAGGTCTCTCAGACTTCCCCACGGCATCAAATGGTCCGTGATATACAGGTTGTCTAAAGCCGTCAGTAAAACGGTAAATCCGCATTGGAGCGACCGATGCTGCATGGCATCATCTAACAAGACAACCTGTAAGTCGGGAACCATTCGTTGGAGTTGGTGTACTCCACGCACACGGTTTTCGCATACCGCCACGGTTATATCCGGAAACTTGCGGTGTATCTGCATCGGCTCGTCACCGATAGTGGCTGCCGTACTGGTGTGGTCCGCCATGACAAAACCACTTGTCTTGCGTTTATATCCACGGGAGAGTACAGCTACCTTATACATCGGCGACAGCATCCGAATCAGATATTCGGTATGTGGAGTTTTACCTGTACCTCCGACAGCTATGTTACCGATACATATCGTCGGTACGGATACCTTGTGTGAGGGTAATATCTGCTTGTCGTATAGCCAGTGTCTAATATGTAAGAACAGCCCTAACATTACCGAATCTCAACGACCGGAGCGAGCATGAGGATACGTGGCTCTTTCACCATCTCGCGGATGCGGGCAATCAAACGCTCTTCTTCGGTTGAGTTGTCAAGCATCTTCATGAACTCTTCGAACGGGTCTTTGGGTTTCGGATAGTAAACAAGGGCATAATCCTCGATACCGGCTAATTCGGCCGCTTTGTCAATAGCGTTATCGATATTACCGAGTTCATCTACCAAGCCCAGACGCAGCGCGTCTTGACCTAACCAGACACGTCCTTCGCCGATAGCCTTGATAGAATCCTGAGGTATATTACGTCCTTCGGCGCAGCGACGGGTAAATAAATCGTAACCGCGCTCAATCATAGCTTGCATGAGAGCACGTTCGCCCTCGTCCATACCTTTCATCGTGAGGTTGGTCAACATAGCGGCATGTTTGTTGGTTCCTACACCGTCGATATCCAATCCTACTTTTTCGCGGATGCCTTTGTAGTTCGGTATTACGCCGAAGATACCAATCGAACCTGTTAGTGTTGTAGGCTCTGCGTAGATATAATCCGCTTCGGAACTGATATAATATCCGCCGGAAGCAGCGTAGTCCCCCATGGATACTACAACAGGGATACCTTTCTCTTGTATCAGTTTAACAGCATGATTGATTTGCTCACTGGCGTTAGCACTTCCACCGGGGCTGTTAACACGGAATACCATAGCCTTGATATCGTCGTCCTTCATTACCTCTGATAAGGTCTTAATCATCTTAGTTCCAACAATGCCGTCACCGGTTTCGTCTGTGATTTCACCTTCTGCATACACTACGGCAATGCGGTCTTTAGCTTTGTTTTTCTTGCGTTCGATAGATGCCATCTTGGAAGTGGTTATAACGGTGTAGTCCTCATTGCCGATCAAACGTACGAGTACGGAGTCCATATCTTGGCGATAAACGAGACTGTCAACCATACCGTATTGAATATATTTTTCTTGCGGCTGAACGTCCATAAACTCATCTGCATATTGGTTCATTTGTTCTACGGTCAGGTGACGTGATTCTGCTACGGCAGCGGTCATGTTGTTCCATATACCGAACAGGTAAACCTCTGTCTGTTTACGGTCAGCTTCCGACATAGACGTCCGGAAATACGGCTCAACGGCGGATTTGAATGTACCTACTTTGAGCACTTGCATCTCCACACCGATTTTGTCAAGAATACGTTTGTAATACATCTTTGTGCCGCTTAGTCCGTGCCATGCGACTTCACCTACTTGGTCCAGATAAATTTTATCAGCTACGGAAGCGATATAGTAGTTCGTCTGACCATAACTCTCAGCGTAAGCGATAATCCACTTGCCGGAGGTTTTGAAGTCGATCAGTGCGTCCCGAATAGCCTTAGCGGATGCCGGAGCTACGCTTAATGAACCGCCTTTGAGATAGATACCTTTTACGTGGTCATCTTCTTTAGCCAGTTTGATATTGCTCAAAAGGTCGTCCAAGCCGACTGTTTCCTGTTTCTGTGCACCGAAAGGTACGGCACCTGATAAGGCAGCGAAAGGATTGTCTTCTTGAGCTTGCTCGACAACTACACCTTTCATGTCAATGCGATAGACTGTTTTGTCTCCAAGTTTAGAGTTGCCAAAAGCATTGCCTACTAACATGGCAAAGCCTACACAGGAACATAAGTATAATACTGCGCAGACGATAATTGTCCACAAACAACCGCGGTTTTTACGAGTTCCGCCCTCGGAGGATTTAATGCGAATAGCCATAATGATTGATATTGAAAATTGATTTACAAACTTTAATTAGCATATTTGCCGCAAAATTACAACTTTTTTTTTGATTGCACAAAAAAAGTAATACTTTTATTTGCGTATATGGAAAAAAAGCAGTACTTTTGCCGTCGTTATTAATCCCAAATAATCAATAAATAATTAAATTATGAAAAAAACTTTAAAGATGGTTGCAGCACTCTCGGTAGTGGCAACTCTGTTAAGCGGCTGTATTACGGCAACGGTTTTGATGACCAAATGGGCGGTTGATGAGAAAAACGAAATTATCGGTGGTAAGGTGTTTACCGAGTCTTCAGGTACGGTTTATTATTCTTACAATGGCCGTACAGAAGGTCTGAAACTGACTTTTAAGGAAAATGGAAAATATATCCGTACAGATAAATATGACGGTACTTTTACTATTATTACGCCAAAGGATGTTTATCATGGTAATATCTACGACGGTACTTACGTGCACAAAACGCAAAAAAACGGTGAATACTATTATTCCGACCTGTCCATGGTCTTTCCTGTAGAATGGTTCCGTTGGGATAAGTTTGCGGATACGATGGTCAGTGATAATGTAAATAAGGCAGAGGGAACGGAGTATATCACCGGTAAAAAGTGTATTACCTTTACGGAAGACAATTATAAAGTAGCCGGTTACAACCGTATTTATATGTATAAGAAAACGAGCGGATCTATGGAGTTTACTGCCACCCGCTGGAAGCAGGGATATGATGATGAGTTCACCGTTCCTGTAGGTTGTAAAGAAGTATCCGGCTCTATTGATTTTAGTGAGAATTTCTAAGGTCTTTTATTAATATAATCACTAATGAAAGGAATTATTCTCGCGGGAGGGTCTGCCACTCGCTTATATCCTTTGAGCAAGGCTATCAGTAAACAGATAATGCCTGTTTACGATAAGCCGATGATTTATTATCCGCTCTCCACGTTGATGCTGGCGGGTATTCGTGAGGTACTTATTATATCTACGCCGCGTGACCTGCCTATGTTCCGCGACTTGTTGGGAGACGGCTCGCGATTGGGCATGTGCCTTGACTATAAAGTGCAGGAAGTGCCTAACGGACTGGCACAGGCGTTCGTCTTGGGTAAAGAATTCCTCAACGGAGAGCCCGGATGCCTTATCTTAGGAGATAATATGTTCTATGGTCAGGGGTTCGTTTCCATGCTTAAGAAAGCGGTGGAGCATGCTGATGAGGGTGCTTGTATATTTGGTTATGAGGTGCAGGATCCGCGTGCTTATGGTGTAGTGGAGTTCGACGATAACGGGACTGTACTAAGCTTGGAAGAGAAACCGAAAGAGCCAAAGAGTAACTATGCTGTCCCCGGACTATATTTCTATGATAAGACTGTCTGCGACAAGGCGGCATCGCTTAAACCCAGTGCCCGGGGGGAGTATGAGATAACAGACCTCAATAAACTCTATTTGGCGGAAGGCAGACTGCATGTCCAGCTCTTCGGACGCGGATTTGCGTGGCTTGATACGGGTAACTGCGACAGCCTGCTCGAGGCGGGCAATTTTATTGCAACGATACAAAATCGTCAAGGCTTCTATATCGCGTGTATCGAGGAAGTGGCATGGCGTAACGGTTGGATAACGTCCGACCAACTCCGGGCAATGGGGAAGGAGATGAAAACCGAATACGGACGCTATTTGGAGAGGCTGGCGAAATAAGGATGTAGGGTGAAAGGTTAAAGGGTGAAAGGATATTGGATTATAGGGTGTGTTTTGGTTGTTGTTTTGTCGGCGTGTCACCGTACGGCTCCTCAGAGTCCGAGCAGAAGGAGTGGTAGTGCCGATAAAGCTGATTCGACTGTTCTGTCGCTTATGGAAATGAACCAGCGTATGGCGGAGCGGGCGGATGCCGATATCTTTGCCATGGTTGACAGCCTGCGTAAGGCGGACGGCTCGGAGTTCGTCCAGTTGCCTTGCGGAGCGTGGAAGAAACGGCGTGATGAAGCCGAACGGCAGGCAGCTTTGTATGCTGATACCCCCCAAATGAACGAGAAATGGCGCGTGCATTTCCGGACTTATACTCTGGATGGCGATATGCTGCAGGATGTGGAGGGGGACTATACCATCAAACATTACGAGATGCCCTTGGTCTTGGAAGAGGCGGTGGAAGACATGTGCGAGGGTGAAACGGCTGTCGTCTATGCTCCGTGGTACACCGCTTTTGGCGTACATGGAACCGATATAGTTAAACCTTATACGAACGTACGCTTTGAGGTTACGTTGAAATCTAAAGAGTTATAATTATGAAGAAAATATCAGTCTTTCTACCTTTGTCGTTCTATTGTTGTCTTTTATGTTTGGGTGCAGCGGTTTTTATACTGCCCTCCTGCAGTTCCAACAGTTACTCCTCTGACCTCAAGGCGGAGAAGAAACTTATTGAGGATTATATTGCCCGTGAGAAGATAAACGTCATTAAGGAGTTGCCTGAGGACGATGCCGATTGGGGTGAAAAAGACTACTATCAAGTGAGCGGTTACGATTATTTCTACTATCATCTTGTTAGGCGTGGTCCTAAGACAGACCCTATAATGGCTACGGAAACGGTCGTTATGCGCTTTAAGCAATATACGCTCAACGTCAATGCAGATACCGCCGACTACTGGACAACGCTTAACAGTGCTTATCCTTTGGAGTTCACTTATCTCACCGATTACACCACGGCTCCCACGGCATGGCATGCTGCGGTCGGGCTGATGAAATACAGCGATTCGGAGTGTAAGATTATCTGCCCCAGCCGATTAGGGTTTACTGATGACCAGACGACAGTTACGCCCTACGGCTATCACATGAAAATGAAAATCAAACGATAATATGAGTTTAGTTAAGAGTATTTCCGGCATTCGTGGTACGATTGGCGGTAGAGTTGGTGAGGGGCTTAACCCGGTTGATATAGTACGTTTTACGGCTGCTTACGCTACACAGCGCAGGGCGGCTATGCCGAATAACAACACGATAGTAGTAGGGCGCGATGCGCGCCTGAGCGGACAGATGGTGGACCATATCGTTTGCGGAACGCTTATGGGCATGGGGTATGATGTCGTTAATATCGGCTTGGCTACAACGCCTACTACCGAGTTGGCTGTTACAGGTGAGAAAGCGGCCGGAGGTATCATTCTTACGGCGAGCCATAACCCCAAGCAGTGGAATGCCCTCAAACTGCTCAACGAGCACGGCGAGTTCCTGAACGACGCGGAGGGAAAAGAGGTGTTGGCGATTGCCGAACGTGAGGACTTCACTTTCTCGCAGGTTGATGAACTCGGGCATATGACGAGTAAGGACTACCTGCCGTATCATATCCAACAGGTTCTTAACCTCGATTTGGTTCATCCGCAGGCTATCGCGGAGCAGGACTTCACCGTAGCGGTGGATTGTGTTAATTCCGTAGGGGGATTGGCTATTCCGGCGGTGCTCAAGGCATTAGGTGTGAAGCATATCATCGAACTCAACTGTGAGCCGACCGGACATTTTGCACATAACCCCGAGCCGCTTCCACAGCATCTCACCCAGATTAGCGACCTGCTCAAGAGCGGCAAGGCCGATGTGGGATTTGTAGTGGACCCGGATGTGGACCGACTGGCTATTATCTGCGAGAACGGAGATATGTTCGGCGAGGAATACACGCTTGTCAGCGTGGCGGATTATGTTCTGTCTCATACTCCGGGCAATACATGCAGCAACCTCAGTTCGACGCGCGCGTTGCGGGATGTCACCCGTGCTCACGGCGGAGAATATAGTGCCTCTGCCGTCGGTGAAGTCAATGTGGTTGCCGAGATGAAGCGCACGAAGGCTGTTATCGGCCGAGAAGGCAATGGCGGGGTCATCTATCCTGCTGCGCACTACGGACGTGATGCCCTTGTGGGAATAGGGCTTTTCCTGAGTTGTCTTGCCGAGAAACAATGCAAAGTGAGCGCTTTGCGTGCCACTTTCCCCAATTACGCTATCTCCAAGAATCGCATAGACCTCAAGCCCGAAATGAATGTCGATGCTGTCCTGACGCGTATAGAGAATGTCTTTCGCGCGCAGAAAGACTGTCAGATTACTACGGTAGATGGCGTCAAAATTGACTTCCCGCAGGGATGGGTACACTTGCGCAAATCCAATACCGAACCGATTATAAGGGTCTATTCCGAAGCGGCTACTATGGACGAAGCTGACGCCCTTGCACAACAGGTAATAAAGTTGGTGTAAATGAATAAAGATATCAATATCGTTGTTGTCAACGACGACGGATGGGGAGCACAGGGAATCATGCTGCTCACAAAGCTTATGACTCAGTTAGGTCATGTAACGGTCGTGGCGCCTGATGGTCCGCGAAGCAGTATGTCTAACGCCATCTCTTTGGGCAAACCGATGACGATGGATAAGGTGGATATTGCTCAAAATGACTATTTCACAGAGGAGGAGAAGCGTCTGATTGATGTTTATGTGACGAATGGCATGCCCTCCGATTGTGTCAAGCTGGCGCTTAATGTGCTTTTTGACGATGACCCGAACCGGATAGACCTTCTGGTTTCCGGTATCAACCACGGGTCTAATGCCTCTGTCAATGTGGTTTATTCCGGTACGATGGGAGCTTGCTTCACAGGCGTGGAGCACGGCATACGCAGTATAGGTCTCTCTATCTATGACAACAATCAGCCTACCGACCTGTCGCAGTTCGAACCTTATGTAGTCGAACTATGCCGCCATCTGCTCAACGATATGGACTGGAAATGGGGTATGTGCTACAATATCAACGCACCACTTGGTGAGATTTCCGGTATAAAATGGACCCGCCAATGTCGCGGACACTGGGAGAAAGAAATCGTACCGAAAATCAACGGCGAGGGAAAAACGGAGTATTGGATGAAAGGTAATTTTGTCAACGAAGAGCCTGAAGCCGAGGATACGGACGAGTGGGCTGTTCACCACGGTTTTATTTCCGTCCAGCCATGTACTGTCGATATGACCGAGTATGCAGCGCTTTGATAAATATTGGATTGGTATTGTCTTAGGGCTGTTAATGCCCGCGATTTTTATTGTAGTCTATGTGAACCATTTTAACCTCTGGTACACATTCCATACCTTCGGCTGGCTGTTGAGTGATACGTTCAGCAAACTTCTGCAGGTCAGTGTTTTCCCGAATTTGGCACTTGTCTTTGTCTTTTATACGACTGATACGTGGCGGTTGAGTAAAGGTGTACTTATTGGTGCTATGCCCTATATCATCGCTGCTATCGCTTGCACCTTGTAATTGTAAATTGTCGAATCGTAAATCTTATATCACCCGACTCTTGTCTTTGATTGCTGCAGTCTTTGGACTCTTATGTTTGATTGCAGCGGTCTTACTTGTTATTGCCGGTATATGGTATGGCAAAACCGAGTCGGATGCGTTCTATAAACGTATAGATACCTATTACGAACTCCAACCGCAGCGTGACTCACTCACAGCGCTCTTGGACAGTTTGTATGCGGTTAATGCGCAGGATGAAATCACTTCAATCGAGCAGTCTGACGATTATCAGACCCTTATTGTGCCACCGAAGCCTCCAACGGGCTTCTCGTTCGCGTATATGGTCACTTTTTTCTGTATCGTCATCGCCCTCATCCTTGCCGCGCTCGCTGCGCTTTTACTGCATCTATCCCGACGGTATAAAATATGGTTTGTTGTTTTGGCAGTAGTGCTGCTGAGCGGGTGTGGTTCCCGTGCGGTGGAAGAGGCGCGGGATGTGGTAGCGCAGGCGGATAGTTTGCGGGCAGAGGGGAAGATGTACGGTGTCGATGCGGGCGACAGTGCGTCACTCGCCCGAGCCTATTATGCTTTAACGCCAAGAAACACAAACTATGCGCATGCATGTTATCACTATGGTCGTTTGCTTCGTGCAAAGGATGACCCTGTGCCTGCGATGCAGGCGTTTATCAACGGCACCCATTCCCGCACGCGCGATTATCATATATTAGGTCGAATCTATTCGAATATGGGTTCTATCAGTCATTTGGCAGGCGAGTATCAATTGGCATATGATATGTATAGCCGCTCAGCAGATTTATTCCTCCAAAGTGGTGATACCTTATTATATTATTGTTTGCTAAACGATATGGCTGTAGAGTTAGCTATACAGGGGAAAAAAGATGAAACTATCAGTTTGGTGAATCAAATTAAGCAGCAGTGTTCTGATTCAGAAGTTTTATTGCATGTGTATGAAACAACAGCAGAGATGTATCGAATTGTTGAAATGTACGATTCTGCTATTTATTGGATAGGTCAAGCGAGTCAATTAGGTCGTGTCAGCTATTATGGTAATTCCATTAAAGCTCAATCTTTCGACAATTTAGGTGTACAGGATTCTGCATTAATATATGCTCGCATTGTTCTCTCTACACCGCATATCCCTGCGGAGGCTAAGTATAATATGCTATATATAACAGCCTATTTCGATTCAACCAACAATAATCAGGATATACTGCAACAAACATCCGATAGAGCAGACGTGGGAAAATATCTTTACAATCAGCATGCGAAGCATGCCCATGCTTCAGACTTGTTAGTGCAGGATCTAAATAAAAAACCTGACTATCGATGGTTGTATGCTATATTAATAACTTTAATTATAATGGGAGTAGGCATATACGCATACACTTCTCGCAAGCGGCGTCAACACAAATTACTATCCCAAGAGGTGGATGATATAAGGCAGGAAAAAGAGAGTCTACAGGAAATACACAACCTGATAGTTCAAGAACATAATG
>ODAI013590935.1_pt1 | contig 25338 bp, 27 predicted proteins | sample 1539321 | NCBI WGS metagenome assembly ODAI01 (sample SAMN02144231, study PRJEB22623) | gut metagenome | biome: sheep rumen | host: Ovis aries | place: New Zealand
CGTCTGGTCTGATGACCGAAGTGCACACCGGCTTCAAGAAGCTGCTTCATAGAAATAACGCTCATTTTAGATCCTCCTTATTTGTTAATCTTCCGTCTGCTTTTTAATGGACCTAAGCGTCAGTGGCCCAAACCCGCTGCAGGACCCTTCCGGGCACACCCTTACGGTAAAACAGACGTGTTTTATAGTTACAACGTTCGAATTTTATCACACACACCAGCTGAGTGCAAGGATTTTCTGATCATCATAAGGATCTTGTAATAGCTCTTGCTATATAGTCATAGTCGGAACCGTATGGTATCTGGAAGGTTCCCACACTGATGCGGCTTGCATATCCGTTGGCAACAAGGTACTTATCAAAATCCACCGGATCGGTTATGACACCAAGGGACTCAAGTCTTCTTGCTACCACATCGGAGCTGTTGCCTCTCTCAACCACCAGGACGGCATAACTGTTTCCATCAGGAACCGTTTCAACGTCACCGCTTTGACCGGCATCCGTAACGGTGTCTGACGTGCTGTCTGTGTTTCCGCTTTGATCCGTATCCGTACCTGCGTCTGCTGAACTGCCGTTATCTGCATTTTGATCCGCGTCTGTACCTGCATCTGCGGTGATGTCGTTATCTCCGCTTTGGTCTGCAGCCAAACCTGCGTCGTCTGTACTTACGTTATCTGCGTTTCGATCCGCGTCTGTACCTGCGTCTGCTGTGCTGCCTGTGTTTCCGCTTTGATCCGTATCCGTAACGGCGTCCGACGTGCTGCCTGTGTTATTGTCAGGCGTTGAAGCGGCAGCTTCCCCGTTTCCGAGGTCTTCCGCCGCACTGAGTGACAGATCTCCGGGATCAACCATTCCGAGAGCTCTCGCTCTGGAAACTATCTCTTCATCCGATATATCAGCCGGAGTATTGATTCTTGAAATGATCAGTATCAGTGCACATACCAGAATGCCAACGCCGATACCTCTCATATAGTATCTATGTTTTCTGCTCATTTTTTTACCTGTTATGAAGATCGAGGATCAGCCCCACTTCACCGACTCCCATCTTAAGTTTTCTGGCAATCTCTACCTTGTCGAATCCTGCTTCGGAGAGCTCTATAACCTCCTTATTGAGTCTCTCTCTGGGACCTTCCGGTATAGTGTCAGGCTCTCTTCCCGCCTTGGCAGCCTCTCTTTTCTCAGCTTCATTGGCTTCGTTAACGGCAGCTTCAGCCCATCCGAGAGTTCTTACCTGCTTTGGCTTGTCCTGTGACCGGACGGTTTCAGCGGAGGTTGTAATTTCCTGTGCGGGAATGCCTGATACAAAATCAGCCGCTTTGGGTGTCGCGCGTTTTACGTCATTTACGGGAAGCGGAACAGGATTATCGTATACATCCTGCTTCTTTGCGGGAGAAGGAGAAGATGAAACAACTGTTTCCGCAGTCTCGGTCCTTGCCTTAAGCTCCTCAGCAGTCTTCTGTGCCTCCTTGGTCACTTCCGAAGCGGCTGATACGGTATCCTTAAGATTCTTCTGCTTATCGTTGAGCATCTCATAAAGGAACATAACTTCCTTATGATTCTTGTTGATCTCCTCAAGCACGGTATCCGAATATTCGTTAACCGCCATTATCTTCTCGTTCGAAACCCTCTCAAGAGCACGCTCTGTCTTCTCCTCCGCATAGGATACGGCTTCACTGACCACATCATCAACATGCTTGCGCATGTTCTCTGATTCGCTCTCTATGCTCTTTTTTACCTCTTCCCTTACAAGTCCGCTTATATCGGTATCGATATCATTGTCCTTAGCCGGAACAAAAAAGCTTGCCGCAATAAGAAGTGCACCTGCGGCAAGTAATAAAATCTCAAGAATTGTCATTACATATGTCCTTTCAGATCTTAATGTCAAAAGATGATGAAGAACCCTTTACCACGACTCTGTCGGTGTTCTTCTCTTCATGTTCTCTTCTTCTGTTTTCTCCGCCGTCACCCGCATATCCGCCGGAACTGCCGTTTCCTTTGTCATCGGTTCGCATTTCACTCTTTTCCGCACCCCCTACCTGGGAATGTGAAAGTTCATTCTTTCTGGCGCCCTCCACAAGAGCCTGACTCTGCACCAGAGAGGAATGCATATCCTCATTATGTTTTATATTTGCATATTCAATGGATGCGGGGATCTGGGCTATTTCGATTCCTGCCATTTTCAATACCTCTTAAATGCGCCCGTTCAATAACACTTTAACTCATCCGCCACTCACAGCGGTGACATCTTAACTTCACCCTGCATGCGGATGAATCTGCAGTATTTATAACTGTCCTTAACCGTCAGTGAGAGATCTCCTATGATGATCGTAGTCCCGGGATATACTTCGCCCGTCACAACAACCTCCGACTTTCTCTCCGGATCGAATATCTGCGCAAGTTCCTTCATCCTGGCATTCTTCACCACCAGTTCCTTCTTCATCGACTCGAGTCTTGCGACAGCCTGCTTTATATATTCGATCTGATCAGCGGATATCCTGGCGCCCTTCGCCTTCTTCTCCATAAAATTCTGGATTATCGGCTGAGTATCCTTGATGGATTTTACAAGTTCCGCAACCTCTTTGCCGGTCCTGTTATACTCCATCTTGAGTTCGGGATTCGCACCAACTTCTATTATCGTCTGGGATCCCATGGCACCGCCGAGATTTCTGGCTTCAACTCTGGTATCTGCCTGGACATGGCATCCGGTGATAAAGCCGTGCTTGCCGGTAACGTTCACCTCACTGCCCGCGATAACATCACTGTGCAGGATTGATTCGGTATTAACATATCCGCCAGCCTTTACATAACAGTTCTCGATGAACTTGGAAATAATGTTGTTCCCTGCCTCGAGAACTCCCTTGCTCATGCCGTTGATGCCCCTGGCGATTATTATATTGCCTCCGGCGACGATATGAGCGCCTTCCACCGTACCGTATATGATCACATCACCCGAAGCCTTCACTTCGAAATTGGATGCGATATTGCCGTTAACCTGTACGCTTCCGGTAAAGTCTATATTGCCGGTTGAATTGTCAACATTCTCGACAGTGTACAGATCTGAAACAAAGACCGAACTGCCTGCCAGAGTGACCATACCGTCTATCTCAGAGGTTATGGTAAGCCTGTCCTCCGAAAGCCTGATATTCCTGCCATAATCGTGGCGAAGCTTTTTTACGTCACGAGGTTTTATCTGGGTTCCCTGTATGGTCATGCCCGGATCTCCCGGATCTTCCGGAATGATCCTCGCCAGAACATCTCCTGCCTTGACATTGTTCACGATCCCCAGATGAAAATAGTCCACCGATCCGTCTTCATTAATCTCAGGCTTAGCATGCAGATCGGTATTAAAGAAATACTCCATCCGGGCATCCGTCCCGTGTCTAGGCGGCTTGCCCTTTGCCACAACGATATCCGTACAGTAAATACCGGAACTTTCAAACAATCTCTTGATGATATCTTCCGATATCCCGAATCTGATCATCCTGAAGGACAGGTCCCTCAGAAATTCTTCGGCCGTCATCCTCTCACCGGTATCGGAAGGCGGGAAGAACCTTGCAACCGCCTTCAGATTATCATCCTCCACAGCCAGATAGTAATTCTCCCTTATAGCGGGACAATCGCCCTCCCCAAGCTCAAGTATGTTATCCCGGGCTGACTCTGCTGCATTCTTCACCTTGGCGATATCATAGACTATAGCATTATTATCAAGATATCCTACGAGTTCCTGTATCCTCACAGGCTCTCCGCCGTCTTTGGGCGCAAAAACAGAAAGGCCGTAGCCTCTCTGTGTTTTTACGATTTTAAAATATCCGTTACGCATCAATAGATCCTTTCAGAATCTTAAACGCTGTGTGTAAGAATATTCATATAAGGTCCGAGCTTATCCTTCATCTTTTTAAGCGCTCTCGTATGGAGCTGGGATATTCTGGATTCGGACACATCCAGAACCTGAGCTATCTCCTTCAGAGTCATCTCCTCATAATAATAGAAAGTGATGATCTGCTGCTCCTTATCTGACAATCCGCTCAGAGCCTCGGACAGCTTCTCGGTAAGTTCCTTTTTATCAATATTTTCCTCGGGACTGAGGAAATGGGTGGTGGTCTGTGAAGAAGGCGAAGATGCCACATCCGCTCCGGACTCCACAAATTCATCCAGACTTACGAGACCGGTTATCTTCATCTGATTCTGCCAGTCAGAAAACTCATCCTCGGTTATGCCGAGAGCCTGGGCTATCTCGTCATCCGTCGCCGCCCTTCCCTTCGACTGCTCGATCTCGTGCATGACGGAATCGATCTTCTTTTGTTTCTGTCTTATGGTCCTGGGTATCCAGTCCATCTTACGGATCTGGTCAAGGATGGATCCCCTTATACGAAGGGATGCATATGTCTCGAATTTGACATCCTTGAGGTTATCAAACTTATCGATGGCATCTATCAGTCCGAAGATACCGTAGCTGCACAGATCCTCGAACTCCACATTATAACCCAGGTACATGGATAATCTTCCCGCAACGACCTTAACCAGAGGTGCATACTCTATTATGAGCTGCTCCCTGGTCTCCGCGCTTCTGCTTGCCGCATAATCATCTAATAATTTTTTTCTGGAGGATTCGTCCATATATCAGTTATCCGTTTTCCTGTCCGTCAGATCCATCATCCGCGGAACCATTGTTATCAGCCTCATTTTCAGCCGCTGCCGCTTTGGCCGCATCGGCATTTACCTTATCAAAATGATCCAGGAAATACACTATCACGCTTCCGACAAAATAAAAGATGAGAAAGACAGCCAGAAGGCTTACAAGCTTATATATTATACTGTAACCCCTGATAAAAGTTATGATGACAGTAACGAGCCCTGCTATCAGCATCAGTGTCAGAGGGAGTAGTCTTCTCTTCATTATATGGTCTTTTCCGGCTTTCCCACAGCCTTGATCACGTAGTCTCCGGTCTCGGGATAAAATATTACTGTACGACCGAAGTTGAGTCCGCAGTCCTCGGCAAGTATCGGTATGCCGATCTCCTTAAGTTTCTTCTTGACCGCTTCTACATTTCGTTCTCCGACATTCAGGCTGGATCTCGAGCTGACGTTAAACATTGTTGCACCGCCTGCGATCTTTGCTGTCATGTTACGCCTGTTGGCCCCCAGCAATTCCATCTGCCTTATGAGTTCCATTATGCCTGTATCAGCAAACTTGGCAAGATTGGTCTGATTGGCTATTACGGTGGAATCCGGCAGCATTATATGTGCAAGCCCGCCGACTTTTTTCAATTTGTCCCTTAAGGCAATACCAACGCATGATCCAAGACCAAGTGTCGTTATTCCGTTCGGGGGGAGGCATGTCTTAAGGTCAGCCATACCTACTTTGATAATCTCACTCATCCGCAACTTCCCCTAGATCGATCGAATAAACATTTTCCTTCATTCTCAGATTGACAAACCGAGGGAAGTAAGGATCTTCCTGTATGAATCCATATCGGGAACCAGTATAAAATACCCGTCTATCTGTACTTCATCAAAAAAGTTGGACTGTATCATGAGGATCTGGTCTCCATAGATACCAAACTCTATCGCGGGAACCGAAAGGATCGCCCCCGCCATATCCACCGTCAGTGCGGGAGGTGAAGGGAAAACCCTCAGTCCCGTAAGCATGGAAAGCGAATTCAGATAAGCTCCGGTGATGATATTTCCCACTTCCTGCATTGCCGACAGTTCCATCTCGGTGAAGTCCTCACCGGGATCACCCATGCCCATCATAACTTTATTGATAAGTGCCTTCGCACTTTTCTGCTCTACCAGGAAAAGCATGGATCCGGTGACATCTCCCTCAACACCGAGGAAAACACCCACCATGATCTGCTCTTCACCGCCGATCGCAGCCCCGACCTCAGAAAAATCAAGCAGCTCAACCTGGGGAACTCCCATGTCTATCTTGCTTCCGAGCATCTGTGACAGGGCTGTCATGGCGTTTCCTGCACCTATATTTCCTATTTCCTGTAAAACATCGTAGTAATTCTGAGTAACTTCATGAAGACTAAGGTCGCTCATAAATAATGCTCCGTATAAGAGATGATTAGTTGTCGTCTAAGCTGATGGAGGCAATATCCAGAATGGAGATCAGTTCATCACCGTTCTTTCCCACTGCACTTACGAACCTTCTTGATTCCGGCACAGCGCCCTCTGCAGTGGTGGATTCGATCTGGTCTTCAGAAAGCTTTATAACCTCCTTGACCTCATCAACGATCACTCCGACGCTGCCCTCCGACTCGATCTTAAGGATTATTATCCTGGTATTTCTGTTAATAACATCCTCGTCCAGTCCCATCTTAAGTCTGAGACTCATAACGGGTATGACATCGCCTCTCAGATTGATGACACCCTTAAGATAAGCGGGAACCTTGGGAACCCTGGTTATCTGCTGCATACGGAGAATGTTATCTATGTAATTGATATCAATACCGAAATTCTCTTCTCCGAGCTTAATAACTATATACTGGAATATCTCTTTTGTTATCTTGGTCTCATCACCGCCTGCGGGAAGATTCCTGAGATCATTACTCAATTCCATATTAACCTGCCTTTCTGCTCTCAAAGAAGTGCATTGGTATCAAGGATAAGTGCAACCTCACCGTCTCCAAGGATGGTTGCGCCGCTGATGAACTTGACCTGTTTGATATATCTGCCCAGTGACTTGATAACGATCTCCTGCTGTCCCTTAAGCTCATCGACCACTATGCCCGCCATCTTATCACCCTTTTTAACGATGACAACCGTAAGGTTTGCATCATCGGGACAATTTGATTCCACATCTATAAGTTCACATAACCTTATCAGAGGAAGAACCTGTCCGCGCAGATTGATGACCTCCCTGTTCTCCACATACTTGATATCCCCTTTGGGTATGGTTTCGATGGTCTCGATGGAACCGAGGGATATCGCATACTTCTCGCCGCCCACAACTACCATGAGAGTCTGAATGATGGCAAGAGTGAGAGGAAGTCTGATTGTCCATGTTGAGCCTTCTCCGAGGACCGACTTAACGCTCACCTCTCCGCTGAGTGCCTCGATCTTGGACTTGACCACATCAAGTCCCACACCTCTTCCGGATACATCGGTGATCTCCTTGGCAGTGGAAAATCCCGGATGGAAAAGAAGGTTTATGGCATCCTTGTCCGCCATCACAGCAGCCTGTTCAGGTGTGACAACCCCCTTCTCGACAGCCTTGTTCTTGACTGCTTCAACATCTATTCCGTTACCGTCATCCCTTACCTCGATGATGACATTATTGCCTTCCTGATATGCATCAAGGAAAATGGATCCTGTCTCGGGCTTTCCGCGCTGCGCACGGACCACTGCGGATTCAATACCATGGTCTGCGGAATTCCTGAGAAGGTGCATCAGAGGATCTCCGATCTCATCGACCACGGTACGGTCAAGCTCGGTATCTTCGCCGGTCATGTACAGTTCCATCTTCTTACCGAGCTTCTTGTTGAGATCACGTATCATACGCGGGAACTTCTGAACGGTACTCTCTATCGGAACCATTCGAACCTTCATAACAGATTCATGAAGGTTGGTGGTTACGCTCTCTAAGTATTCTATCTTCTCGTTAAAATCAGTATTGGCACCGGATGCCGCTACAGATTCAGCAGAAGCGGAAACTATGCTGTTCTTGGCAATGATAAGCTCCGAAACGAGGTTCATCAGTGAATCAAGCTTCTCGATATCGACTCTTATAGTCCTGTTGACAACGGGCTTTCCGGGCTTTCTCTCAGCAGGCTTGGCTGCAGGTGCCTGTGCTGCGGGAGCAGGAGCTGCCGTAGCGGGCTGTGCTGCAGGCTGTGCAGGTGCCGTCTGCGCTGATGTCTCACCGGCTTTAACCGTCTCAGCTGCCGGAGTCTCCTGTGCAGGTGCATCTCCGCCGTCAGGCACTTCATCGTCTTCCATATGTATCTTGTCGATATCAAGTGCATCGCCCACAACCTTATCTATCTCGGAAACATCTGCTGCTGCCTTGATGATGGTCTCGATGGGACACTCTGCAATGACGATCAGGGTGAAATCAAGATCAAACTTTTCGTCCTCTATATCCTGTGAACTGGGATCGGAGACTATGATCTCTCCACCCTTTTCCTCAATGGCCTTAAGTACAAGAAAAGCCCTCGCTGCCTTAAGAATGCATGACTCTCTGACGGTAACATTTATACCGTACACATTCATGCCGGACTTGATGGCTTCGTGTATTACCTTAACCTGTGAATCGTCATACTTGATGTGATTCCATTTATCGGATGCGCCTGAAGCTTTATCTTCAGCCTTTCCGGATGCTGCGGGTGCCTTGGCAGCCGGAGCGGGCTCGGAATCTTTTTTATTGAGAAAATCATTAAGAAGCTTGATGAGGGGCTCATTATCGTTGGTTCCCTCATCAGAAGAATTTTTGATATTATCGGTATATTCCTGAAGGGCATCCAGGCACTGGAAAAGAGTGTCGATCATCTCGGGACCGACCTTGATATTGCCGGCTCTTACCTCGGAGAACACGTTCTCCATATCATGGGTAAGATTCTGCATTCTCTTATAGCCCATCGTTCCGGCCATACCCTTGAGAGAGTGTGCCGCACGGAAGATCTCGTTAATAGTGTCCGAATCCTCGGGATTCTGTTCGAGGTTGAGGATCTGAGTATTCAGATTCTGCAAGTGTTCGTTAGTCTCATCGAGAAATATCTCCAGATATTGACTGACATCCATAATGTATCCTCCATTCCGTGTTATCAAAGAGAACGGATGATCATCTTATCCCGATCCTCATTGATATCTCCTCAGCTACCTTGTCGAGGCCTGTTACCTGATCTGACAATCCGGCGTTATAGACCGCTTTAGGCATACCGTAAATGGTCGATGTTGCTTCATCCTGTGAAATTACATATGTCTTGCGACTTGCTTTCAGTTTCCTGATACCTTCAGTGCCATCCGCTCCCATTCCGGTAAGAACACAGCATACTATCTGGTCAAACCTGGAACCGATAAGCGATTCGAACATATAGTTGGCACAGGGTTTTACTCCTTCCCTGAGAGGTTCATCGGTATAATGTATCTTATATGAACCTGACGGAGTAAGGACGATGTTCATATGAAGTCCGCCCGCTGCGATATAGGCATGTCCCTTCTCGAGTACCTGCCCCTCAGACGCCTCACATACCGTCATCCTGGATATCGAATTGAGCCTCTGGGCAAGAGTTGCGGTAAAGCCCTTGGGCATATGCTGTACCACAACAACCGGTGCATCAAGATTCTCCGGCAGATAAGGTATAACGGCCGAAAGTGCCTTCGGACCTCCGGTAGAGCTTGCGATGGCTACTATCTTGGAGCCGGCTATCCTGGAGCCGGACCTTGACAGAAGTCCAATCAGATGATCCGTATCGGCTCTTCTCTGCCTCTCCCGTGACTTATCCTCAAATACAGGGAGTCTCGAATTAGCAACGCCCTTCAGTGTGTTCAGGAATACCTGAGTAAAATCGCCTTCCTTGCATGCATAAGCCTGATCCGGCTTATGTACAAAATCAAGGGCACCGAGTTCCAGCGCGTCCATGGTTGTCTGCGCACCTTCCCTTGTATCGGTACTGGCCATCATGACCCTTTGGGGAAGACCCGCTTTTTTCAGTTCCGCCAGGAACTGGATACCGTTCATCTTGGGCATATTGACATCCAGGACGATGGCGTCATATGTATTTTTCTTCACAAGTTCCAAAGCTTCAAGGCCGTTTATGGCTCTGCCCGCAACTTCAAAACTCTCATCACTGCTTATTATATCACAGAGCACTCTTCTCATGAGTGCAGAATCGTCAACAACCAGGATTTTTTTCTTCATATTGGTCCTCAGGTTTTAATCAGTCAGATCATCTCTTCAGGTTCTTTCTTTCCTCCTCAAAGATGAATCTTATGATCTCCTCCCTTGCTCCACGTTCCATGTTGATATACTGGACTCTGTGTTCGAAGGTACCGGGCCTGTTTTCCAGCTCTTTTACAACGAGCACCTTGCCTATGAGCTCGTACTTTTTACGCTCACCGCCTATAAGAAGGTTGTAGCTGATATAGAGCATGCTTCCGGGCTCATACTTCTGGTTTGACATGAATCTCAGTCCGCCGCCGGAGATATCCACGATAACGCTTCTCTTGATGGGAAGGTTCGGCTGCAGGTAGAGAGGACTCTTATTGGCTACTGCATTTACCTCTTCCTCCACCAGATTTCTGGAACACATCTCAAGAGCGCAGCTGAATCTGTAATATTCTCTGCGTTGATATTTTCTGAGGTTACTGGTCAGCTCAAGCACCAGAACATAGATATTATTGGATTTATATCTGTCGATGACCCTGACAAAGCACTGATAGAGGCCGGCATTGGCATATACTATCATGTTGAATTCCGCATCAACGGGGAGCAGGATAAGCTTTGTCTGCTCAAGAGGCATCTGGACCTCAACGGAATCCTCCGAAAGGATGTCCACTATCTTGGTCTCATAATATCTTGTGTTCTCGCTTTTATCGCTTCCGTCAAGCTTGCGGTCAACCGCTGTGAGCTCCACTCTGTCACCCGGCGAAATAAAATTGCTAAGCATCTATAAAACCTCCGTCATCTTCTGGTAACTATATGTGAGAAAAATGCAGCCATTCCCCTGGCAGGTCTCTTGCCTTCTCCGTTCTCGTCAAGAAGTGCCCGTGCTATCGTCTCATATGCCAGCGAGGATCTGGCACCCGGGCTGCTCAGAGAAACCGGCATCTGCTGCATTACCGCATCGGATAACTGCGGATCCTGCGGGACCGAACCGAGATATGTAAGCGGCAGCTTCAAAAATCTCTGCACTACGGAATTGAGCTTTTTGTAAAGTGTCTGTCCGTCAGCATCCCTGCCCACCCTGTTGGCTATCATCCTGACGGATGTCTCCTGGGGATTGAACCTCGGATGCCTTGCCAGCGCCTTCAGCAGTGAATATGAATCCGTTATGCTGGTGGGCTCGTGAGTGGTTATAAGAAGTATCTCTCCGCTGGCCACCAGGAATTCAAGCACCGCATCGGATATACCGGCTCCGGTATCAACTATTATTATATCAGCAATGGAATCAAGTTCGGAAAGATTCTGTATGATGTAGTTCAGATAATCATTGCTGAGATTGGACATTCCGGCAATGCCGCTGCCGCCGGATATAAAGCCCACTTCTCCCGGGCCCCAGGTTATGATGTCCTTAATGTTCTTGCCCTGATATATCAGATCACACAGATTATGCTTCGGAACCGTCCCAAACATTATCTCTATATTGGCAAGTCCGAAATCAGCATCCAGTATGATCACCCTCTTGCCGAGTTTTTTCATCTGTATCGCCAGATTGATGGCGGTGTTGGATTTACCGACTCCGCCTTTTCCGCTTGTAACGGTTATCACTCTCGCAAGGGGTCTCGCCTGTCTGTTTGCCTTTATGATACGGAGCGATTCAGCCTGATCCATAGCTTCACTCTCCTCCCAACAGCTGTTTTACAATGCGCTGTGCATTAAATGTTTCGATGTCATCCGGCACATTCTGACCGCATGTTATAAAGGCTATGGCGCTGTTCGAATAGCACTTTATATTATACAGGCTGCCCAGTGTGGATGTCTCATCAAGTTTTGTGAAAATAAGCTGAAAATCCGATACCGTCCTGTAATTATCAACTATCTTCTTGAGATCCTTGTACTTTGTCGTGGCAGAAAGCACCAGGAAGGACTGTTTTGACATCGTCTCAGGCAGGCATTCCATATAGCTCTTCTGCTTGGCAAGGAGCTCCTCGCTCTTATGTGAGTGGCCCGCTGTATCCACCAGGATATAATCGCAGTCGCTGAAATCCTCACACGCTCTCAGAAGTTCATCTTCAGAATATATGACGCGGAAGGGCACCTCAAGGATGCTTGCATAGGTCCTGAGCTGGTCCGCTGCAGCGATCCTGTAGGTATCCGTGGTAAGCAGCGCGACCTTCCTCTTATCATTTACAGACAGAGAGCTTGCCACCTTGGCTATCGTGGTGGTCTTGCCGACACCCGTGGGACCGATGAAAAATATTACAACAGGCCCCTTTGCCGCGGGCTCTGCAATACCGTCCGCCTTGCCGAAGCGGAGTATCATCTTCTGATAGACAGCGCTGAGATAGTGATCCAGCTTGGCACCTGGCTTTCCCGCATTTCCGGCATTTCCCACAAGTTCGTTGACAAGCTTCTCATCGATATCATTATCGATCATGGTGTTGTAGAGAAGCCTTAAGAATCTGGAGGTTTCCCTGTCCGGTTCCTGCTTGGGGGTTCCGGCATTATCCGCGGGAGCGGAAGCCTCCGTTTTCTTCTCGTTTGCAGGCTCTGCGGTTCCTTCCTCGGGGCCCAGTCTCTTTTCAAGGATATTCTGGAGATTGTCCAGCTTAGCCTCAATGCTGCTGCTCTTATCGACAGATGTAAGGGATCTTACCACAGGCGCAGCGGTGGGTGAGTTCTTAGCGGCATCACCGGACTGGGACGGGCTTTCGGACCTGACCTTTTCCTGTGCACTGACCTGGGCTCTTGCGATCCTTCTGATCTGCTCCATCCCGGGGTCTTCTTCCTCAACAGCGGCAGTCACCTCTACCTTCTTGCCCTTAAGAAACGCAAAGGGGGGCTTTGCCTTTACCTTGCGCACGTTCATTATGACCAGGTTGTCACCCAGATCCTTCTTGGCAAGCGCCGTTGCTTCTTCTTCATTTTTACCGATAAACTTTTTTATTATCATTTTATGCGGTTACCATTCCGACCGATGTCAGGTTCACTCCCGAATCAACTTCATTGTAGGAGACGACTATCAGGTCTTTATAGTAATCCTCCGTCAGTTTTCTGAAATAGATCCTTACTATGGGCGATGTGACTATTATGGGTGTCTTGCCCAGATTCTCAAGCTTCTGCACTTCCTTCTTAACGGATTCGAGTATCTGGTGCGTTCTTGCGGGATCCATATTGATAAAGGATCCGTTCTCGGTCTGCTTGACACAGGACATTATCTCCTGTTCGATCTTGGGATCCAGTGTCACTACGGAATTAGTGTCATTTGTCATGAAGTATCTCGCCGAAATGGCCCGCTTCAGTGCCTGTCTCACATATTCCGTAAGGATATCCGTATCCCTGGTAGTAGGCGCATAATCCGCCAGGGTCTCCAATATGGTCAGCAGATCTCTGATGGATACGCCCTCACGCAGGAGATTCTGCAATACCTTCTGGATATCCCCGAGTCCCAGCAGCTTCGGAACAAGCTCTTCCACGAGATTCGGATTGCCCTCTTTGATATTGTTGATGAGATTCTGGACATCCTGTCTTGTCAGCAGTTCGTCTATATGCTGTCTGATTATCTCAGTCAGGTGGGTTGCGATTATCGAAGGCGGATCGACAACCGTATATCCGAGGGTCTCGGCCTTTTCTCTCTGTCCCTCCGTAATCCATATGGCAGGAAGATGGAATGAAGGCTCAAATGTGGGTATACCGGTTATCTCTTCCTGTACATAGCCGGGGTTCATGGCCATGTAATGGTCGAAAAGTATCTCTCCTTCGCTGACCTGTATTCCCTTGATCTTGATTATGTACTGATTGGGATTAAGCTGTATGTTATCCCTCAGTCTGATTATAGGCACCACTGTACCGAGCTCCAGCGCTATCTGACGTCTTATCATGACCACGCGGTCAAGAAGATCTCCGCCCTGATTGACATCGGCAAGGGGTATGATACCATATCCGAATTCCAGCTCTATCGGGTCCACCTGAAGGAGGGAATTGACATTCTCAGGCTGCCTTATCTCCTCCGCCTCAGCTTCCTCGCTGCTCACATCCTGTTCGATGCTTGCTGTCTGCAGGCTCCTGCTGACTCTTGTTCCCGATATTATAAACGTTACACCTATGCCGACGAACAGTATGGTGTTAAGACCGGTAAAAAGACCGAGGACGGTCATCATGCTGCCTACGATCAAAAGAACCTTGGGAAGTCCGAAGAGCTGCTTGATTATGGTCTCGCCGAGATCCTTATCCTCGGATCCCTTTGTGACAAGGATACCGGTTGAAAGAGATATCATAAGCGAAGGTATCTGTGATACAAGACCGTCACCTATGGTAAGTATGGCGTAGGAGTTGAGCGCATCACCTATACTCATTCCTCTCCTTAGGACCGCAAGGGCAATACCTCCGATAAGGTTGACACCGGTGATGAGAAGTCCGGCTGTAGCATCTCCCTTTACATACTTGACGGCACCGTCCATGGAACCGTAGAATGCCGATTCCTTCTGGATCTTCTCTCTTCTTCTCTTAGCCTCTGCATCATCTATTGCTCCGGTATTAAGATCCGCATCGATAGCCATCTGTTTACCGGGCATTGCATCAAGGGTGAATCTTGCGGTTACTTCCGACACACGCTCCGAACCCTTGTTGATGACCATGAACTGGATTATCAGCAGGATCAGGAAAATGATCGCTCCGATTATGAGGTCACCGCCTCCCACAAAGTTACCGAATGTGGCAACGACGTTACCGGCATATCCGTCACGCAGGATGAGTCTGGTTGAGGAAGTGTTCATTGCGATCCTGAACACCGTGGTAAAAAGGAGCAGTGTCGGGAAAAAGCTCATATCCAGAACTTCCTTGCAAAAGAGAGCTCCGAACATTATGGTCATTGCAAGGGATATATTGAAGGCAAGCAATATATCCAGAATTGCCGAAGGGATCGGAATGATAAAGAGGATTATGGCTACGGCGAGATAAAGCGCTACAAATACATCAAATTTGCTGATGGCTTTGAACATAGCTTCCTCCTTTTAAGTGTATTTCAGATCTTTCCCTGAAGATGGTATACAAAGGCAAGTATCTCCGCCACAGCCTGATACAGTTCAGGCGGAACCGCCTCACCTATCTCCACATTGTGATAGAGCATCCTCGCAACAGGTTTGTTCTCCACAATCTCAATGCCGCTCTCCTTAGCAACCTCCTTGATCTTCTGTGCAAGATACCCCTCACCCTTTGCCAGAACATACGGTGCATCCTTCTCGGAAGGTTCATACTTGATAGCTACGGCGTAATGAGTAGGGTTTGTTATTACTACATCTGCCTGCGGAAGCTGCTGCATCATCCTTCTGCGCGAAGCTTCCCTCATTTTGGCTTTTATCTGACCCTTGACCTGCGGATCTCCTTCGGAGTTCTTGTACTCATCCTTGACCTCCTGCTTGCTCATCATCATATCCTTGTGGAATTTCCACTTCTGATATCCGAAATCCGCTGCAGCAAGGACTATATAAACAGCCGAGATCCTGATCCCCAGATCTATTATCGTATTACCTATAAGTGACACGGACTGCATAAGCGGAAGATCGTACAGATTGAATATCAGAAAGACCTTATCCCTGATATAACCGTAGCATATGATCGCTATCAGTCCTATCTTGAGCAGAGACTTAAGCAGCTCCACTATCGAATTAGGCGAGAATATCCTCTTGAAGCCTTTTGTGGGATCTATCTTGGAAAACTTGGGCTTCAGAGGCTTAGCGGTGGGCTTCCACTTAACCTGCACAAGGTCTCCCACAAAAGCAACCACATATCCGATGATCATAACGGGAAGAACTATCATCACGATATTGTATATCCCGCTCCTGAAGAGGATGTTCATCTCCTTTGCAGGCATTTCGCCCCTTGGATATACTGTCACCCTGGGTATCGCACTGTACATCACTTCAAAGACATTCAGGAACTTCCCCCCTATACTGCCGGCCATGAACCTGAGTACAAGGAAAAAAACAAAAAGCCCGAGACAGTTGCCTATCTCCCTGCTCTTGGCAACCTGACCCTCACTTCTGGCATCATCAAGCTTTTTGGAAGTAGGCTCTTCTGTCTTGTCGCCATTGTCAGCGAAGAATTGCAGATTGTATTCAAGCATTCACAATTCCTCCGCTTATGCTTCAGCCATCCGCACGCCGCATACACCGGACGCAGATGAAAACAACATCATCACATAAGGTTCGATACAAACGAAACCATCATCTTCTTCATCTCGGCAAAGATCATATCGCTGGCAGCCGGCATCATTCCCACGGTAAGGAACAGGACCGTAAGACCTGTCAGCACCTTCAGCTGGATACCTATAGCGAACATATTCATCTGAGGTGATACCTTGGCCATTACACCGAGTATCGCATTCAGCATCATCATCGTTGCAAATATGGGAAGGATTATCCTGAATCCGATGAGTATGTAATCCGTCAGGAATGTGATGACCGTCAGCATAAGACCTTCCATGTTGAAGTTCACATGTCCAACCGGTATCAGTTCAAATGTATCCGCTAAAGCCCCCAGCAGATATCTGTACATACCGCTGGCTATAAGTATCAGTGAATAAGCGTAATTGTAAAGTCCGCCGGTGATACTTATCTGTTCCCTTGAAGCAGGATCCATAAGAGTGACCATGGACAGACCGGTTTCCATATCCGCAACAGCTCCGGCAAATGTAAAGATCGCGCTGCAGATATTGACCGACAGTCCTATCAACAGCCCCGCTATGGCTTCCTTCATCACCACTATGGCATATCCTGTGACAGTCCTTGTCACAACGGCCTCTGCCGGCGTCACGGCATTATACAGAAGCATTGCGATGAAAACACTGAGTGCAACGCGTATACGTCTCGGAGTATTTCTCATGCTGAAGAAGGGACATATATATACAAAGCATGAAACCCTTACAAGTATCAGGAGAAAATACTCCAGATCATAAATTGAAAATGAATAATTTATCATCCGTCTCCGCTACTTGTGAACGTAATAAACAAAATTGCTCCAGAGATCCGTAGTGAAACCGACTATATTGTTCATGATCCAGTTTCCGAGGATCATGAGAGTCAGAAAGATCCCTAAAACCTTGGGGACGAAGGTAAGTGTCTGCTCCTGTATGGAGGTGACTGTCTGAAATATACTTATAACAAGACCTATGGCCATTGAAACAAGCAGGACCGGTAACGCACACTTGATTATCATGTAAAGTGCGCCCCTGATCATCTCTGATGCAGCTTCAGGTGTCATAGCTCCGCCTCCCTTTCACCTAGATTGCTAATAGAACGTTCGTACAAGCTGTCCGATGATAAGTGACCATCCGTCCGCAAGGATGAATAAAAGTATCTTGAAAGGCATCGATATCGTAGTCGGAGGCAGCATCATCATACCCATACTCATCAGCACCGATGCAACGACCATGTCGATGACGATGAACGGTATATATATCATAAATCCTATCCAGAACGCTATTCTCAGCTCCGATATCATAAAGGCCGGGATGAGTATCGAATTGGGGATCGATTCGATCGTTCCGTCCCATTCCATCCCTGCGATATCATAAAAAAGCCGCACATCCTTAACCTGAGTCTGCGGCTCCATAAAGTTCCTGAGAGGAGTCATTGCATTCTCCAGGAATTCATCCTGGCTGATCGTTCCCGCCTCAAAGGGAATGACTGCATTGACATTGATCTCCTCAATAGTGGGCTGCATTATGAAAAAGGTTAGAATGAGCGACAGCGCTACAAGCACCTGGTTAGGCGGTGCAGTCTGTGTATTGAGCGCCGCTCTTGTAAAATGAAGAACGATGATGATCCTGGTAAAGGATGTCATCACCATGATCAAAAGCGGTGCAATGGCAATGAGTGTAAGGGTGATCAGAATCCTTAAGGAAGAATTGAGAGACCCGTTATCATCATTGTATGTAATGGTAAGTCTGTTGACAGTGTTAAGAGTGTTCAGATCCTGCGGGTTGTCATATGTACCCGGACGATCGATCACCGTGCTAACATCGGTCTCACCGGTCTGTATGTTGCCTGCCGCCGAAACCCTGATGCCGAGCACAAGGCAGAAAAATACGATCAATCCGGCAAAAACCGATATCCTTATGAGATTTTTTCCGGAAGATACAAATGCCCCCATCAGCGTAAACCTTAGCCTTCCCCCCCGGAATCATTCGCTCCCTTTGTAAAGGTTTTGGAAAGCACCTCGGAAAAGGTCTTTTTCTCTGAAGAATCTCCTGACTTTATATCACTCTCATCCACATCCCCGAGATATGTGACGGTATCCTTGCAAATGGCGATGACCTTATATTTACTGCCGATACGTACTATCTGGATCCATTTGCCCGGTGCTATCCTGACAGTCTCGATAACCTCGGCACTGCCCGAAGAGGCCTGCAGCTTCTGGTAATTACCTATCCACTTTGTACACAGCATCGAGATCACAAGTACGGCGATAAAGATTATCAGTACCGTAAAAAGCTGTGCGATATCGGATAATGTGGACTTAGTTAGAAGGATCATGGCATCAGCCTATAACCTTCTTGACAGCTTCTATGACTCTGTCAGCCTGGAAAGGCTTAACAATGAAATCCTTGGCTCCGGCCTGAATGGACTCGATCACCATAGCCTGCTGTCCCATTGCAGAGCACATGATGACCTTGGCGCCGGAATCGGCTGCTTTGATAGCCTTGAGTGCCTGTATTCCGTCCATTTCGGGCATGGTGATATCCATAAGTACAAGATCGGGATTTACCTCCTTGTACTTCTCTATAGCCTTGACTCCGTTCTCTGCTTCACCCGCGATGTTATAGCCATTCTTGCTGAGGATGTCCTTGATCATCATTCTCATGAATGCTGCATCATCACAGATAAGGATACTCTTTGCCATAATTCAAAACCTCCGAATTTATTTTCTGCCAAAACCGGCCTATTACTTTATTATCTCAGTTACTCTGATACCGAAGTTCTCTTCGATGACCACCACTTCTCCCCTGGCAACAAACTTGCCGTTGACCAGTACATCAATGGGCTCACCGGCTATTCTGTCAAGCTCGATAATGGTGCCCGGAGCAAAACTGAGTATATCGGATATCGACTTGGTCGTTCTTCCGAGTTCAACGGTAACCTCAAGCGGGACATCCATGATGAGTCCGATATTTTCACCACCCTGAATTCCGCTCAGATCTCCGCTGAAATTCTGAAATGTGGCGGGCTGTATATTCATGGGCTGTACCGGCTGGCCGTAACCCATCTGAGGCATTTGTGATCCATAACCCTGCATCTGTGGCATTCCCTGCATCGGTCCTCCATAACCCATCTGCATCTGTGGCATTCCCTGTGTCGGTCCTCCAAATCCCATCTGCATTCCCGGATTCGGCATCTGCTGTCCCATCTGCTGAGGAGCAGGCTCGGGGGCAGGCGCAGGTACCGGTATCGGGTCCGGTGCAGGATTTGCTGTATGTTCCTGCTGAGGCCCCATAAAGGTCTCTACGATCTTCTTGGCGAAATCAATCGGATACAGCTGCATGATGGTCGAATCAACAAGACCGTCTCCTATCTGCATCCTGAACTGGATCCTGCAGAATGTACCTCCCAAAAACGGTGCCACATCCGAACCGTTATCAAAAGCTTCAAGATCTACAAGCGAACTCTCCGGCGGAGAGATATCTATCAGTGTACCGAGCATTGTGGAAAGAGACGTGGCTGAAGACCCCATCATCTGGTTCATTGCTTCGGATATGGCGGAAAGATGGAGTTCTCCGAGTTCGCCGTCTGTATTGGTCCCGTCTCCGCCCATCATAAGATCTGTTATGATCTTGACATCATTTTCCTTGAGTACCAGAATGTCGGTACCGTCCAGACCTCTGGTGTATTTGATCCTGATAAAAACACAGGGCTTTCCGAAATCTGCGATGAGTTCGTCCCATGTGCAAAGGGTCACAACAGGTGTGGTGATGTTGACTTTTCTGTTTACCAGGGAATAAAGCGTCGTCGCCGACGAGCCCATGCTGATGTTGGCAACCTCACCGATTGCATCTCTCTCAACATCGTTCAGAAGCTCATCTCCACCGGAGACCGGCTGCGCATCCACCAGGTAAGGATCGATCGGCTGAACCTCACTTATGTCAGTCGTTCCTGCACCGCCCATATCCGGAGTTTCGTCCCCAGACAGATCCATACCGCTAAGGAGAGCATTTATCTCATCCTGTGACAGCATCCCATCCATCTGTTACTCCTCCTCTCTGATCACCGAAGTCACCCTTACCGCATAACAGTCATCGCTGGCACCGGGAAGAGCGGTGAATTTCTTGATATTGCCGACATAAATGTTCATGTCGGAATCGACTCTTGCATCAAGTCTTATACAGTCACCGACCTGAAGATTCATAAAGTCGTTAACGGTTATCTGACTGGTTCCAAGGACTGCCTTAACGGGAATCTCCACTCTCTTGAGCATCGCCTCGATATTCTCCTTGGCATCTTCATCCTTGTTCTCCTGCATCGTAGAGAACCAGTACTTGGTATTAAGTCTGTCCATGACATCCTCGAGGGTCATAAAAGGAAGGCACAGATTCATGAACCCTTCAACTTCACCGATCCTGATGTTAAGTGTCACGACTGCTATCATCTCACCGGGAGCTATTATCTGGGCGAACTGGGGATTCGTCTCAAGTCTGCTGAGTACCGGTGATATATCCAGAACATTTCTCCAGGGGTCACGGAGAAGCTGTGTGAACATGATCATTATCTTCTGTATGATTGAAAGTTCGATATCGGAAAAGTCCCTTGAGAAATTGATGGGCTCTCCCTCTCCTCCGAGCATCCTGTCGATCATCGCAAAAGCGATATTAGTCGCAAGATCTATTATTATGCTTCCGCCAAGAGGCTCAAAAGCCACAATTCCCAGTATGCTCGGGTTGGACAGTGCATTCGTAAACTCGCTGAATGTAACTGTCTCCGAACTGGCTACGGTCACCTGTGCATTCTTCCTGAGGAGCACCGGAAGATTTGTGGATATAAGCCTTCCATAATGCTCGAATATTATCTCAAGAGTGCGCAGATGCTCTTTTGAGAACTTGGTAGGTCTGCTGAAATCATAATCCCTGACGGGCTTCTCCTCGACATTGGTGATTGCATCAACATCGAGTTCCCCGGAGGAAAGCTGATTGAGCAGGGCATCTATTTCGTTTTGCGAAAGGATATCACCCACCGCCAGGGCCTCCTGATCTCATCAGCCGAACTTGACATCGCTGATGGATATGTCATAAACAACCTTTGAATCCATCCATTTCTGAATAGCCCTAAGAACTTCCTTCTTCACCTCTTCACGGTTCTCGGGATTGCTAAGGTATGCCGAGTCATATGATGAGATGACACCTTCGATGGCCTGCTTGATATAAGGCTCGTAACTGCTGATGGTCTCGGAACTGTAGGTCTTATAATCATCGTCCTTGGTGTTGATGGAAAGAGCTATCTTACATACCATGTATTCCTGCTTGCCGCCCTCTGTCACCTTAAGGGGGATAGTCATAGCCTCTGCGATGGTATAGATCTCGGTATCTGCAAGACTGATATCCGGACCTTCATCCTCTTCATCGCTGACAAGCTCGAGGTTTAATACCGTTGCAATGGTATCCACCAGTGCAGCTGTCTTCTTGTTGGTTCCTGTCACGCTTATCATCGTGATGACGGTAAGGGTCAGATTGACGATCACAAGTGCAAGTATGAGGATCGTAAGTAGATTCTTCTTCATCAGGTGTAAATCCTTTTCCCTCAGTTATTGTTATAGATCCTGATCTCAACTCTTCTGTTCCGGGCTCTTCCTGCTTCAGTGGAATTGTCGGCTATGGGCATTCTCTCACCGAATCCGGAATGCTTGATCAGCGTGGGATCAAGACTGCTGGTCTCGACTATGTAGTAAAAAACTGACAGTGCTCTCGCGCTTGAAAGTTCCTCGTTGGAAGGATACTTTGCACTGTTCATGGGAACATTATCCGTATGTCCGTTTATCTCGATCTCGCCTCTTGCGTATCTCTCAAGTATGGACGATACCCTGTCGAGAACGGGCTTACAGTCTTCGTTAAGCGTCGCAGAGCCCGGAGCAAACAGGATGGAGCCCTTCATGGTAAGCATGACATACTGTGATGTGAAGCTTACATCGATCTGGTCCGAAAGCCTGCTGTCTGCTATCGCTTCACCTATCAGCTCCGCAAGTTCCTCATTGGAGCTCAGGTTGGCAGCTTCCACAGCTTCAGCGGCCTGCTCTATGTTCATTGCGCCGGTATTATCCTCGGAGCTTTCTGTATTTTCCTTTCCGCCCGAATCGGTATTGTAAACCTGGATCTGGGTGTCCTGTGTCTCGGAATCCGCAGCTCTTCCGGTACTGCTTATGTAGTTGGACAGCTCGTTGAGCTGGCTTACCCCGTTGCTTATCAGTATGCCTTCTCCGATGGATGTGGCACCTCCGCTGAAAACGCTGAAAGAGCTGTTAAGTGAAGCAATGATCTCATTCAGCTTGGCTTCGTCGATGGTGGACATCGAAAACAGAAGCACAAAGAAACACAGCAGCAGGTTCATCAGATCCGAGAAAGTAGCCATCCACGCCGGGGACCCCGGTGGTGGGGCGTCTTCTTTTTTCTTACCCATATCTGAACCTTCTCCTGACCGCTATCAGGCGGTCAGGCATGTAATATCATCCGGCCTCTCCGCCTTCCGAGTTTGCACTGTCACGATCCTTGGGTGCAAGGAAGGACTTAAGCTTCTCCTCAATGACTCTGGGATTCTCTCCTGCCTGTATGGACAAAAGCCCCTCGATCATTACCTGTTTCTGCATCATCTCAACCGCATTGTCGGCTTTGAGCTTTGCAGCGGTGGGTGCGCAGATCCAGTTTGCGAGAAGCGAACCGTATAGTGTTGTGATGAGTGCGACAGCCATGGAAGGTCCGATGGAAGATGCATCGGACATGTTGTTGAGCATGTTAACAAGTCCTACAAGGGTTCCGATCATCCCCCACGCAGGTCCCATTGAACCCATCGTCTCCCAGAAACCCGCAAGGGACTTGTGTCTTGTATCGATGCATTCCATTTCAGTCTCAAGTATCCCTCTGACAAGATCGGGATCCGTGCCGTCAACAACAAGAAGAACCCCCTTTTTCAGGAAAGGTTCATCCATGTCGGAAGCTGATTCCTCAAGCGAAAGAAGGCCTTCCTTACGCGCAACGTTGGAAAGCTCGATTATCTTCCTGATCAGATCCGTTGTATTTACGGAAGGTGCCTTGAAAATAAGTGTTATACTCTTCAGTCCGGCAATGAAATCTCCCATGCTGTAGGATGTCATAACAGCAAACAGCGCACCGCCGAAAGTGATTATGGCGGATGCAAGATCAAGGTAACTGCCGAAGCCCGCAAGTCCGGCAGCGGAAATAATACCGAACAGGAGCATTCCAAGACACATTATGAATCCGATTAGTGACGCTATATCCACCTGAAAATTACCTCAACAAAAATCGGGCTAACGTCATTCGTCAGCCATGATACCTTTTCTATACGATTTTACAAGATTTTTGATATCTTGTCTACTTTCTTTTACTATTATCTTGTGGCCTGTAGTGAGGGTTAAAACCGTGTCGGGAGTCTCTTCCACCATCTCGAGAAGATGCGGATTTATGAGCAATTTTGAACCGTTAAGACGAGTGACTTCTATCACCTTGTATACCCCCTTTCCCCTTATTGTAAATACACCCTGTTATTATATCATAAACACAACATCTTGTGGTCATCTTTTGTGACTAAAAAAGGGTAATAAGAAGGAAAATTTCAAAAAAATGAAAAAATCGGGCAGACTATAAAGCCTGCCCGATTTCAAAATATCATTATCTCTTGAGATTGGTGAGCTCTTCAAGAAGGGTATCGGAAACTGTGATGATCCTGGAGTTAGCCTGGAATCCGCGCTGAGTGGTTATCATCTCGGTAAACTCTGCAGACAGGTCCACATTACTCATCTCGAGAACGCCGGTGGACATATATCCGCCCGATGCCGTTACGTCAACTCCTATTCCGTCGAAGGATCCGGAGTTCATTGTGGACTGATACAGGTTATCGCCATGCTTCTCAAGACCGGAGGCATTGGGGAAATTCGCAGTTGCGATCTGTCCGAGGAGCTTGGTCATGCCATTGTCATAGCTTGCATAGATGCGTCCGTCTCTCTGAATGGAAACGCCTATCATATCACCCAGCTTACGTCCGGTTCCGATCCCATCCTTGTCGCCGTATGTAGCGGTAACGGTGGAGGTTCCGTTGTTATTGAACATGGAAACGCCTGACCAGTTAAGGTTTATGTCGGCAAAGTTGGATGTATTGTCTGTTGCATTGGCAATGAGCTTGGAAAGTGCAATCTTGGTATCGCCCTTGGTAGAGCCCGCTATCGAATCAAAAAGACCGGTATCGGTGTCGAACTTAAGCACAGAGCCGTTTAAAAATCTTCCGTCGGCAGTAAAGCCGAAATTGGGATTGCCGCTTCCGTCATCCACTCCGGGAGTTCCGTCACCGTCGAGATCTGCAAGGCTGGGAACGGTTCCGTTCTTGATGGCCTCAATAAGATCGGAAACCCTCTGCTTTACGGGAGGTGTAGCTCCGTTGTTGATATAAAGGTTGAGGAATTCATCGGTAGATCCGCCAAAGCCGTATGCTGTGGCGATCTTATCAAGTGCTTCCTGAAGTGCAGCTTCCTCCGTCTCATCCGCAGGAGTGAAGTTAACTGTAGAAAGATCGACTATTGTCGCGGTGCCGTCACCGTTCATAAGCTGTGTGCCGTTCCAGCTGAATGAATTGGAATTGAACACAACCTCTTCCTGATCTGCAACGGAAGTATCAGATCCGAAAAGCTCATCAGCTCCGGAAATATCGATCTCATTTCCCTTTGCATCAAGGAGCTTATCGAGTTCAACGGAAAACTCTCCGTCTACATCCGTGGACTTGAGTATGAATCTTGCGGTGTATTCATATCCGAGTGAATCATAGATGCTGAGATTCAGGGACTTTCCATCCTCACTGTTAACATCGGTATCATTCTTATCAAGGATTCCGGAAACGGTTCCGAGAGTTGTAGCCTCAGGGGGATATGTAAGATTATCGGGGCTCATGATCCTGAGAGGCTGTACATTGTCCTTCTTGATGTCCATGGTGGCGGTATCCACGCCCCATCCCATTACATTGTATCCGGTTGAGGTCATGCAGAGATTGCCGACACCGTCAACATAGAATGAACCGTCTCTTGTGAAGTAATTGGAAAGGCCATCGGAAACGACGAAGAAATTGTCGCCGGTGATCATGATATCGAAGGGATTACCGGTGGATTGTGCGGAACCCTGACCGGTTATATTGACATTGATGGCTCCCGACTTAACACCGAGACCGATCTGACGCGCATTGACGCCGCCGACGCCGGTAGTTGCATTTGCACCCGATGCAGACTGGGTGGTCTGGCTCATCAGGTCAGCAAA
>ODAI013796800.1_pt1 | contig 25337 bp, 21 predicted proteins | sample 1539321 | NCBI WGS metagenome assembly ODAI01 (sample SAMN02144231, study PRJEB22623) | gut metagenome | biome: sheep rumen | host: Ovis aries | place: New Zealand
GGAAAGGACGGTAACGGTTACCGCGAGGTCAAGATCCCGAATGTCGATGAAAACGATACGAGACCCTGGCAGAGCTTTGTCCTTCGTAACGATCAGATACATGAAAATGAGAACGGTAAGAGCGTCTGGTGCCGTATGACAAAGGACGGTGAGACCACTGTTGCGAGAAATGTAAGGGTCGGCGAGGACGAGCAGGGTAAGGGCGTATACGAAAAGCAGATGAGCAAGGTACCCAATACCGAGATAAAGGCCCAGCTTGAGAATTACCGCAATAAGGAACGTGATACGGAAAAAGCTGCTCCCGGACAGTCCGTAGCCCAGGAAAAGCCCAAGTACGAGGCAAAGGAAGATAAGAAAAAGACAAATATCCGCGATATGATCAGTAAAAACAAGGAAAGGAGCGCCGGGAATCCCGCAAAAAAGTCACAGACAAAAAAGCGGGAGGAGGTGCTCTCATGAGCAGGACTATAACCATTGACAGTATGGAGGAATTCAAGCGTTTCCTTGAGAATAGGCAGGATGAGGGCGAGATAATAAGCGTAACCATCGAGAGAAAAGAACCCACAGAGCGCTTTCAGGTAAATGTAGAAGACCATCCGAGAGTCATAGAAATGAGTGATGCCCATGGCGGATAAGTATGAACTGAAGCAGGTACAGGTGCGGCTCCGCCTTTCAGAGGCTGAGCCCCTGTACTCTACAGAATCCATCACATCGCCCGAAATAGCTGCAAAGGTTATGGCGGAAGCTTTGGCGGAAATGGATAGGGAATATTGCTGCGTCGTAAATCTTGACGGCTCAAACCATCCTATCAATTTCAACATCGTCAGCATCGGGGATATAAACCATGCTTATGTTCCGGTACAGAATGTCTTTAAATCCGCGATCCTCAGTAACGCCAGCTCCATAATGCTTCTTCATAACCACCCATCGGGGAGCCTGAATCCCAGTAAGGACGATATCGAGCTTACAAGAAGAGTCATCGAGGCCGGGACGATAATGAATATCCCGGTCATTGATCACTTAATTGTTGTAGGCGGAACCGCAGAGCTTGTATCTATCAGAGAGGAAAGGCCGGAAATCTTCGGTATCAGGGAAGAAGCGAAGTATGAGAATAGGCCGAAAATGAACATCAGGGAGATGCTGGATAAGAACCGGGAAAGGGCGCGGGAGATTAATAAGGCGCAGAAGGCGATAGAGCCGAAAAAGAAAGAAGTAAGTTTATGAAAGATAGGGGCTTTCCGGGTGGATGGCCCTTATTTTTATGGGATTTGATACAAATATTCGAGAAAAAGGGCGTTTTGAGGGGCGTTTATTGGATAGTTTAAAGGGTATGCTATAGATGCAAATGAGAGTAGATTTTTGCGTATATGAATCTTTAACTAGGTAAAGTATGATATAATTACATCGTTGCTTTTACACGGGATAATTGCAGCTAGAGGAGGATCAAAAAACATGTCATTTGATTTTGGAAACGCGAATGATCAGCAGAAGGAAGCTATACAGACTACAGAAGGACCGTTGCTTATTATCGCAGGTCCTGGTACCGGTAAAACTTATACACTGGTTCAGAGAATTGTCTATCTGATCAAAGAGAAGGATCTGAAGCCAGAAGAGATTATGGTTGCAACCTTCACGGAAAAAGCTGCCAAGGAACTCGTTACCAGAATTACTAATGAGCTAGATAAATTGAGTATTCCATTGAATCTTAATGATATGTATGTTGGTACATTTCACTCTATTTGCTTGCGTATCATTAAGGAGCATCTTGAATATACTAGAGTCAAGAAGAATTATCGTATGCTGGATCAATTTGATCAGAAGTATATGATTTTCCAGCATATAAATAGATTTAGAGCACTACCTCATTATGATGATTTGTTCGCGCCCAATATGGGATCCTGGCGACAGGCAGACAAGATAGCAACCTATGTAGGTAGCTTGCTTGAAGAACTTGTTGACACAAAGGAGATGCAGAAAGACGATAATCCGGAAATACTTGCCATTGCCAACATTATGGACGAGTATAGGAAGATTCTTGAAGAAGAAAATCTAATCGACTTCACCAGTATTCAGACGGAAGCATATCGTTTGTTGAAAGAGAATCCTGAAATCCTTGATGAAATTCGCTCGCAGATCAAGTACATCATGGTAGATGAGTATCAGGATACAAACTATATCCAAGAGAAAATCGTGTTCCTTTTGGCTGGCGATAAGAAAAACATCTGTGTTGTAGGAGATGATGACCAGGGACTCTACAGATTCCGTGGCGCTACAATCAGAAATATCTTGGAATTCCCGACTCACTTCAAAAAGGACGAGTGTAAACAGATTAATTTGACCGTTAACTACAGATCTGAGAAGCAGATTATCGATTTCTACAACGAGTGGATGCAGAATACGGATTCATTCAGCTGGCGTAACTTTAGATTCCCGAAGCAAATCGTTCCCGGAAAGAAAAACTATTCTACCGGCACTACAGTTCTGAAATGCTCTGGCCAGAATGATTTGGATGAATGGTGTGGGAATGTCTATAAGTTTATAACCGACTTGGAGAAGAAGGGAGTCATTAAAGACTATAATCAGGTCGCTTTCTTATGTAAGTCTGTTAAGAACGGGAAGGTACTGGATCTAATCCGTTATCTTGAAGAGAATAATATTCCGGTATATTCGCCGAGATCCGAGATGTTTTTTGAACGGAAGGAAATCCGCGAATTACTTGGCATGCTCATTATGTGCTTCCCCAATTATTTCCTTCGTCTTAAGACGGACAGTTTTACTATCACGAGCGATCAGTATCTTGAGTTTTATCGGTTCTATCGAGAAAGATGTGTTAAGCCTGCGACGAAGCTTTTACAAGAAAACAAAGAGCTCAAGAGCTGGTATGAAGAAGTGCTTAAGCGCCATAGCTCTCTTACCAAGAATACAGATTACGCATTTACCGGATTATTGTATCAGCTGCTCCAGTTCGAACCTTTCAAGTCATACATTGGTGTCAATATCGGTAGTGGAGTCATCGATGAGCGTGCGGCAAGGAACATTTCCATATTCACATCTGTTTTAGGAAAGTATGAGTATCTTCATAGGGTTGAGGTCTTCACTGCGCAGAATATCGTGGGGACTGCCGAGACTTTCTTTAACATGTATTTAAAATTCCTGTACGATGGTGGAATAACCGAGTACGAGGATGATTCGGAATACGCTCCTAGCGGTTGTGTTTCCTTCATGACTATCCATCAATCGAAAGGAATGGAATTCCCGATTGTTATGGTTGATTCCCTTTATGAGAGGCCAACTGCAAAGAGCGAGGGTATCATTGGTAAAGTTGAAACTAAGTATTTCCATCGCCCGCCATTCGAAGAGTTTAATGATATTAAGTACTTTGATTTCTGGCGTTTGTATTATACTGCTTTCTCTCGCGCACAGAACTTATTAGTCCTGACATGCAATGAGTGTGGCGGAAGCTGGAGAACACCGAGCAAAGCATTTGAGAGTTGCTATAAAAAACTCGCTGAATTTGACACCTTGGATTTTTCGGATGTTGTTCTTGAAGAAGTTAAACCGGTTAATCTGAAGCAAACGTTCTCATTCACATCTCATATCGAGCTGTATGAGACATGTTCGCTACAATATAAGTTCTTTAAAGAATTAGGATTTACTCAGGTCAGAGTAGGTGCAACCTTATTCGGAACCCTGGTTCACGAAACAATCGAAGATGTTCATCGTGCTGCAATGCGTCATGAGGAAGATCAGATTACACCCGAGAATGTTCGCCAGTGGCTTGATACAAATTATCAGACTCTGTCTAAGAGCGAGCATTCCTACTTGGGAGCACAGCAGGTCGATGCAGCTTATAATCAGGTGCTTCGTTACGTGGAAAGAATGGAAACCGGAGCAGGATTGTTACCAGGTGGAGAAGGCGGAGAATCCTTGTGGAGTCATATTCAGGATGCAGAGGTAGATGTCAGCCTTGTTAAGCCGGATTATATCTTAAAGGGTACAGTAGATCTGATCCGTGGTGACGGGGAAACCGTAGAAATTGTAGATTTCAAGTCCGAGAAGAAGCCAGAAGATCTAATGGAATCAGAGTCGTTAAGTAGGTACAAGCGACAGTTGGAAGTATATGCTCACCTTGTAGAGGAAAAAACCGGAAAGAAAGTGAGCAGGATGCATCTGTATTATACCGGCGAAGAGAAGTCGGAACCGACGGTTACTTTTGATAAGTCGAAGGAATCTATTGAAACTACGATTAAGGCATTTGATGCTGTTGTTGCGAAGATCCAAAGTCACGATTTTTCAAGTGAGGCAAAGAATAAGAAAACCTGCCGTGAATGTGATATGAGATATTATTGTGGCAAGGTAAATAAAGCAGAATAGGAGAGCTGGAGATGGCAAATTTATCGCAAATCAAAAGAGAACAAATGATAGCTTTTTTAGAAAAGCTAAAAGAACAGCACAATGATGATGAATCACTAATTGCATTTAACCAGATTGAGAAGGAATTAACTTCGAAAAAATACGGTTTGGTATGGGAAGAACATGAAGAAAAAGTTGATGAGCAAATTAAAACGCATATCCCAGTTTTTTCTGAGGCGCAAGAGAAAACTATAAAGAATTCAACTTCTGACGTCTGTAATTTTATACTTGAAGGCGACAACTTGCATTCGCTAAAACTGTTAGAGAAGACTAGTAGAGGAAGAGTTGATGTAATCTACATTGATCCTCCATATAATACTGGAAATAATGACTTTGTTTATCAGGATGCATATGTGGATGTAAATGATAGTTATAGACATTCGAAGTGGCTTTCTTTCATGAAATCTAGATTGGAAGTGGCTAGAAGACTGCTTGCTAAGAATGGATTGATTTTTATTAGCATAGATGACAGGGAATTATATAACTTAAAGCTTTTGATGGATGAATTGTTTGATGAACGAAATTTTGTCACTTGTTTTTCGTGGATGAAGACAGCGACCGCTTCAAATCTTTCTAAAACTGTTAGAAATAAGATGGAGTATGTGTTGTGTTATAAAAAAGGAGAACTGGATTATGTAATAAATGGAGGACTTACTGATGGCGGAGATGTACCGCTTTTAAACACTTCAAATAAAAGAGCTACGGTGACTTTACCTAAAGAGGCAATTGTTTTTAAAATTCATGATGGTTTATATCGTGCAGGCGACTATGACAAAGTTACTATAGAACGAGACTTGATAATAGAAGATGGGAAGGCAACATCAGATTTAATCATATCCGGAAAATTTAAGTGGAGTCAGGAAACTATCAACCAAGAAGTTGCGGGGGGCACTTATTTCCTGGTAAAGACAGAGAAATTTTCTGTTCGTTTTCAGAGGCCGACTAAAAGCGTAAAAACGCCTTCAAATCTCATTACAAAGGATGAGTGCTCTGTTGGAACTAATGAGGAGGGCTTTTCAATACTCAAAGATATTTTCGGCGAAGTAACATTTGATTATTCGAAGCCCGTATCGCTGATAAAATATCTTGTTTCAATGAATCCAAATGCACAGTTGATTCTTGATTTTTTCGCTGGCTCTGGGACTACAGGACAGGCTGTATTGGAATTGAATAAAGAGGACGGTCAAGAGAGAAGATTTATTCTGTGTACAAATAATGAAAATGGAATATGCGAAAATGTAACATATGAAAGACTTAGGACGGTTATAACGGGTGATAAACCTAACGGAGAGAAATACTCAGATGGAATAGCCGCAAATCTAAAGTATTATAGAACAGATTTTGTAGATAAGGCTTCTGAGGAGATATCAGATGACTTGCTAGGCCATATCAAGGAAATGATAGAATTGGACTATGGAATAGTCATTGATGAAAATAGATATGTGCTTATCTGTGATGATGACTCCATGGATGATTTTGAGAAGAAATTTGACTCCTATGTCAATTTAAAAGCTGTATTTATAAGCCAGGAAGTTCTTTTGTCGACTTCACAGGAGAATATGCTTAAAAAAGTGGATACGTATATTGTACCCGATTGCTACTTTGATTTTGAATTAAGGGAGGTTGGCGAAATATGGTAACAGGACTTACAGAATATGATTTCCAGACAAATTGTGTGGAGGAATTAATAAAACGGTCGTCAAGAGCGGATAGTAAGCAGGTAATTACAGTAAAAGCGCCAACTGGCGCAGGAAAAACTGTTATTCTGATAAAGTACGTGGATCAGTACTTAAAAAATACTGATGGAAAGACAGCTTTTATTTGGCTATGCCCAGGAAAAGGAGATCTCGAACAACAAAGCAAGGACAGAATGGATGAGTTGGCTCCGCATATAGATACCCGTAATCTTCTTTACTCGATGTTAATGGGATTTGAGGGGGGAAGCGTAACCTTTATCAATTGGGAGCTTGTTACCAAAAAGGATAATACAGCGTTAAAAGAGAGTGAGAGAGCCAATCTATTTGAAATGATAGCAGCAGCACATAAAGATGGTGTAAGATTTATCGTCATAATTGATGAAGAACATCTTAATAACACAAAGAAAGCTGATGATATTATTAGAGCTTTTGCTCCGAAAAACATAATCAGGGTATCTGCAACAGCACAGAATGTTGCTCATCACGAGTATATAGAAATCCCTGAGGACGAAGTAATAAATGCGGGATTGATCACGAGGGCAATTTATGTTAATGAAGGAGTGGATGAACGCAGACAAATCACAAATGATTATGATTATTTGTTGGAGTTGGCGGATGAAAAAAGAAAAGAAATACAATCAGGATATGACCTCCTTCAATTAAAAATTCGTCCATTGGTGTTGGTTCAGTTTCCCATGGGCCAACCAGAAACTGTAGAGGCTGTTGAAAAGAAACTCGAAACTATGGGCTATACGTATGATAACGGAATGGTCTCCATATGGATGAGCGATGATAAGAAGAATACAGAACATCTGACTGATTTGGATGGAAGCCCAGCTTTTTTGCTAATGAAACAGGCAATATCGACAGGCTGGGACTGCCCACGTGCAAAAATACTTGTAAAGCTTCGCGAGGGGGGAAGCGAAGATTTCCAGATTCAAACGATAGGCCGTATACGAAGAATGCCAGAGCGTAAACATTATGGCCTGAATATCCTTGATTACTGCTATATATATACTCTCGATACACAGTATAAAATGGGACTTCTTTCTCAAATGGATAAGGCATACCAGGTTCGGAGATTATTTATTCGCGATGAGGCCAGAGATTTTCAGTTGACAAAGGAACTTCGTAATCTTGATTTTGATGGGCTTGGGGAGAGAGAAACGCTTATTAAGGTGTACGATTTCTTCAAGAAGAAATACAATCTTGGTTCTGATAAAAGAGTAAATAAAGAGAACCTTGAAGCTGGTGGATATAGTTTTAGTCATGAAATTGACAGCAAGATTCTTCAGGGCGTTTTTCGTACCACAGAAGATATGGCAGGGGGACTATCAAAGCATAACGTAAGTGTGCAAACACAAGTGAATACCCACTCGCATGGTATTTATCTTCTTCATTCTGTAGATGAGATAAAGACGGTTACAGGTATGCAATCTCAGAAAGTCAAGAACATTCTTCGTCGAATGTTTAGCAAAGGAAAGAAGACAAAGTATAAATTTATAGAACTTGATAACACTGACTTCTATGCTTTTGTAATTAATAATGTTAAGCAGCTGAAAATTGATTTTAAGAGTGTTACTTCCCAGATGTCTACTCAGATGAGTTTTATTATTGAACCTAAAACAGCTACGTTTACTATTCCAGAAATGGAGTTATATAAGTATTGTGAGGTAAAAAATAGAACTTTACTGAGAATGAATGCATACAAGGAGTATACTAACGAGTTTATTACGGATAAAACAAGGAGTTTACCAGAGAGATTATTTGAGCGATATTGCGAGACTGCCAAAGGAGTGAAGTGGGTATATAAGAACGGTGATGCTGGACAACAGTATTTGTCTATAGTTTATACTGATGGAGTCGAACATCAATGGCTTTTCTATCCAGACTATATTGTTCAAATGGAAGATGGTACAACATGGATTATTGAGACCAAGGGTGGAGAAGCCTCTGGTCACAGTAAGAATATTGATGCTCAGGTAGGAAACAAGTTTAATGCATTCAAGCAATATGCCTCTAAATACGGATTGCACTGGGGATTTGTTAGAGACATTGACGAAGAACTCTTTATAAACAATACAGAGTATGTGGAAGATATGTCAGATTCACATTGGAAACCGTTAAGTGAAGCCTTTTAGTGTTGGAGTCCAGCTATGTTATCAAGTAATCAAGGAAAAAAGCTAAATATATATGTCCCAGATTATGTGATTTTTGATCTTGAAACCACTGGCACATCCTGCACGGCAGATGAGGTTGTGGAAATTTCAGCAATAAAGGTTGTAAATGGAAATGTGGTGGAGGAATTCTCGACCCTTGTGAATCCTCAGATGCCGATTCCTTATTGGGCAACAGAGGTGAATGGGATTACTGATTCTATGGTAGTAGATTCCCCCACATTTGACGTCGCGCTTAAGGACTTCCTGGAATTTGCAGGGGATATGATCCTTGTCGGCCATAACATTCATACATTCGATATGAAATTCATCTGCAGGGATGCTCAGAAGTATTTTGGAAAGACTATAGGAAATGACTACATTGATACGTTGCCAATCGCCCGTCTGTATCTTCCACAACTTGGACATCACACCCTTTCGGATCTTGCGAACTATTACGGGATTTCTTCAGATGGCGCCCATCGCGCATTGTTTGACTGCCGTATGAACCAGCAGATTTTCGAACGACTTGGCGAGGAGATGAAGAATCCTTCAGAGGAAGCAAAGAAGGTAAAGAAGTGTCCACGGTGCGGTAGCCCTTTGAAACTCAGAAATGGAAAGTTCGGAGAGTTTTGGGGATGCACCGGATATCCGGATTGCAAGTATACGGAAAACAAATAGAGAATAGATTATGAATAAGAATTCAGAGAACCCGAAGGTTGGAAAAGATTTTGAAAATGTAACACTTAAATGGGCGAAGAAGAATTTTGGCTGTAACTTTGATAATGAGAAGGCTGTCGAAATAGGGAATCCTCCAAGACCGCATAAATTCGACCTTGTTTCAAAGGATGAAGGCATTGTAATTGAATGTAAATGCTATACTTGGACGGAAAGTGGAAATGTTCCGAGTGCAAAATTGGCAACACTTGACGAAGCAATTCTATATATGCGTAGCATAGCACATCCTGCCAAGAAGATAATTGCGATATCATATGCGTTCAATGAGAAACGAAACAAAACGTTAGCTGAGTATTTCTGCGAACGGAAGGGGCATTTACTTGATGATATCTCTGTGTGGGAATTGGACGATATTAAAGAACCTCGTCTTATCCGTGAAGGAGAATAATATATGCCCTTTCAGATAATCAGAAATGACATAACAAAAGTTAAAGCGGATGCGATAGTTAATACGGCGAATCCTGAACCGACCTATGGCGCGGGCACTGATGCTGCGATTTACGAAGCTGCCGGAGCGGAAGATCTTTTAAAAGAACGCAGGAAGATCGGAAATATTAAAAGAGGCGATATAGCTGTAACACCGGCATTTAATTTTGAGGCGAAATACATCATCCATACGGTGGGGCCTTCATGGGATGGCGGTGATAAGGGAGAGTATGAAATCCTAAAGAGCTGCTACAACAAATCTTTACACAAAGCATCAGAACTTTCCTGTGAGAGTATAGCATTTCCACTTATAGCTACGGGTGTATATGGCTTCCCGAAAGACAAGGCTCTCCAGATTGCTATATCTGAGATAAGCAGCTTTCTTATGGAAGAAGAGAAGGATATCGATGTTTATCTTGTAGTATTTGATACAAGGTCTTTCAGGCTTTCCGAAAACCTCTTTTTTGCGATTGAATCTTACATCGATGATGAATCTGTTATTAAAACTTATCAGGATGAATATGGTCTTACAGAACGTGAACTTGAGATTGCAAGGTTAAGGCGTAAAAGGGAGCTGGAGCGAGAACGTCTAAACATACAATCAAAGGCTGAAGAGGCAAAGATATACGCGAGTACTTCCATAGTTTCTCTTACAGATGCGAAGCCTTTTAATGAGGAGACATTCGATAAGAATAAGTATATGAACGACGGGAAGGAAGCGCTTGCTTTTTCACAGAAGCTGATGGACTTCATAATAGACCGTGATATGGATAATGCGACAGTTTATAAGAGAGCAAACATGAACCGCCAGGCATTTTCAAAGATCCTCTGTGGCAGCACGAAAAAGCCGCAAAAAGGTACTGTTTTGGCCCTGTGTATAGCACTTAGACTGGATTTTGACGAATCCGAGGAACTTTTGGCAAGTGCGGATCTTGCACTTAACCCGATGGATAACCGGGATAATCTGGTTAGGGACTGTATATTAAACGAACAATATAACATTTTTGAAGTAAACAATATGCTTTTTGCCTGTAACCTTGAAACATTGGGACTTTTTACAAAGGACGACGATTAATGCGCCGTCCTTTTTATGAACATAAAAATGTAGCCTGCCGAGAGACACCAACAACTTCTTTTTAGGATATGCTTGTTTCAGATAAAGAAAACAGCACACCTGAAGGAGGAATGAAAATGGCTACAGAAGAGACCTATATCGAGAATGCAGTACTTGACGGAGCTTACATGCTCTTTGTAAATGAAAATGATGTAGAAGAGAGGGAGAACGCATTTTACACATTTTTAAATGTTCTTGCGAAGAGGATCTATGAAGGAGCGGTTGTGCCGGCGCCTTTTACGGATGTAGAAAATACACTCGTATCTTCATTTGATCCCGATTCCATTAAAGCGGGAGACCAGATAGTCATCGATAAGGCAGTTCGCCTCAAGATGGATACGATGACAGGGTCCGACGGAAGCTTGTGGATACCGCTTTTTATCAACGACAGATCGATTAATCGAGGGGAGACCGCCAACATCCATATGTCAGTTCCTATTATTGACATATTGAGGATGGGTATCGAAAGAGAGGATGTTGTGGGAGTTGTAATAGATCCTTTTGGAAAAGCGACCACATTTGAAAAGGATATCCTTAATAAGTTCCTTGGTGATTACGAGAAATGGGAGAAGGACATGGAAGCAAAAAGAGACGGAGGTAACAGATAATGTATGGAGCAATACTTGGAGATATGATAGGAGCACCCTATGAGTTTGACAGGGGGAATAAGAGTAAGAATTTTGAGATCTTTAACCCCAAGGTTCATTTTACGGATGATTCTGTTATGACCATTGCTGTAGCTGATGGGCTTATGAAGGCCGGGCTTGAGGCAGATGAACAGACTGTTAAGCGGGAAGTAATAAAATCGATGAAAACCTGGGGACATAAGTATCCCAATGCGGGTTATGGCGGAAGATTTATTCATTGGCTCTTTTCGGATGATGAGCGCCCTTATAACAGCTGGGGGAACGGATCTGCCATGAGAGTTTCTTCTGTTGGATGGCTTTATGACAGCATTGAAAGGACAAGAGAAGTAGCAAGATGGACTGCAGAAGTAACCCATAATCATCCTGAAGGAATCAAAGGTGCTGAATGCGTTGCATGTGCAATCTTTCTAAACCGACATGGAATCAGTATGGATAGTCTTAAGCTATATATCAGGGAAGAATTTGGATATGATCTCAGTCGCAGCCTTGATGAAATAAGGCCATATTATCATCATGTGGAATCCTGTCAGGAAACTGTACCCGAGGCTTTGACAGCATTTTTTGAAGGCAAGAATTACGAGGATGTTATCAGAAATGCTGTATCTTTAGGAGGGGACTGCGATACACTTACTTGCATTGCATCGGCTGTAGCGGAAAGCTATTACGGGGTTCCGGATGACTTTAAGAATGAGTGCGAAAAGAGGCTTCCGGAAGATATGCGAAATGTTATAAAGAAGTTCCGGGAACTTGTGGAGGAGATAGATAGAAAGGCAATAGAAGAATACATGAAGAGGCAGGATCCTATTAAGGGGTTTGACGAAAAGGGAGTATTTCATTAAGGAGGGAAGAGCGATGATGATAAGTCCGAATAGTTATATTGAATATGAACTGAAAGGAAAAACAAGGGAGCAGGCTCTTAATGAGGTGAAATCACTTAGGAAAGAGATAAGACGCCTCGAAAAGGTGATTATGGAAGAGCCTGAGTCTGAAGAGATGATGATGCATCCTATGCCGAATGTAAGACTTAGCGTATCAATAGATTATCTTTCTGCTGCAAGAAAGTATTTTGAATCTATGGGATGGGAATATGAACTCTCTGAGGAAGAAAAGGCTGATGATGAGTTTAACCGCCGTCTGCAGGACATAGATAGCATAGAGGTTAATATTGGCGGATATTTTGAAGGCGGTGAATATCGTAAGGTTACATTTGATGGAGAAAAAGTAATCGACGAGCATAAATTCTCATGTAGAACGGGACCTTTGAAAGAGACTGATGAAGGATTAGCGTATCTTACGAAAGAGGAAATACTTGAAGAACTTTCTGATCTTCATATGGGTAGATGGAAGAGGGATTATGATAATCCTGAAGTTCTGGATGGAACAAGCTGGGATGTAACAATCAAGTATGATAACGGAAAAAAGTGGAAATCCGGTGGATGTAATGCTTTTCCTTATAACTTCAGTGGATTTCTCGATTTTATGGGTATGTCTGAATTAGATATATAGTTTAGTGTTTGTCATCCTTTCTTGAGTGTTTAACTGTTGCGAGCAGTCCGGGTTTGCCAGCCCGGGCTGTTTGCGGTTTAAGTGAATTAATAGTTCTGTAAAACAGGTTCAATAAACATCGGTAAAACGGAGTTTCATGTTACTATTCAAATTTTTTGGCAGATCCAGTAGCTAACATATTTATTTACCTACAATTTTAGATTTGTTGATTTATTTTATCTACGTTGATGTTTTATAATAGTAGCAGGAAAGTTGATTATGAAAGACGTAGCGATTATACATAAGGAAAAAAATGAAAGAACCGATTAAACATCACTATATCCCTCAATTTATACTAAGAGAGTTTTGCGATGAAGAGGGAAAGATAACATATTATGATTTAGAAGAACAGAAACTCATCGAAAAGAAACCTGAGAATATTTTTATGAAAAGGAATCTATACAGGGATATCATTAATAATCCTGAGGATCCTACAAAGCTTGAGAAAGATTTGGCTAAATTTGAGAACGAAGCGTCTACAATCATAAAAAAGTTTTTGGTAGAAAACGCAGAAGAAGTGACACTAAGTTTTGAAGAAGATGAAAAACTGAAAATCTTTTTCGCAATTATGTCATTTAGAAGTGAAAGTGTTAAAGAATCATTCCGAGAGCCTTCTTCAGAGGAATTTAAAAACCTTTATGTACCATTTCAAGAAGATGGTGATCTAATCGATCTATGGAAAAGAAATCTAGGTGAGATTGTTAATTGTCGGTCTGTTTCGGAGATAAGAAATAATCCTAGGATTGATGAACCGATAAAGATTTTTATGATGCGGGATACGATAGGTCTTACGGGGTTATACTTTATACCTGTGGAAAGACGAGGAAATGAAGAGTTTTTGATAAGCGATTGCTACCCCGCTGTTATTCGAGGGGCAACTTCCGATGGTAGGCATAGGGTTAATCTTTATTATGTGTACCCCATTTCTGCTAAAAGAGCTCTTTTTTTAGCTGCGAATGGAGTATCATCTGCTCCTTTTTCTGCAACGGGTTTTACTAAAGATTTTTTTAGAAAACCATCTGTTTCTCATGACAGAAAGAATATAACGTTTCGGTTAAAAAAAATATATGAGCCAGATGTAAGGAAGTTAAATGAAGCTATGTATGAAAATTCTGTTAGCGGCATAGCATGTAGAGATCCCCAGAAAGTTCATATTTATAAAGAGATATTGAACGGTATACTGGACTCTTTGGGAAATAGGGAACCGGAATAGTTGCCATCTTCTGGTCATAATGACCAAAAGTTTAAAACAAAGAAAATGTTCAGAGCGGTATAAACAGCAAGGATTAAAGGCCTCAGCAGGGTGCTGGGGTCTTTTGTTGTTGTGGTAAATTGTCTGACAATATGATAAAATTAAAGTTACTGATGAGTAAGGCTCCGGGTAGTTTATATCTGGGGCTTATTTGGTAATAATAGACGGTTTTTATCGGGTTTAGCGGGTAATTTATATGGGATATAGAATTGGTTCATTCAATTTACGAAACCTTGGCTTATCTGCATTGGGAAAAAACAGTGAAAGAGATCTAAGAAAAATCGCTCAAATCATTAAAGAGGAAAAGTTCGATGTAGTAGCATTGCAGGAAGTCTTGAGCGAAGGAAAGGCTTTTATTTCCCCGGATTTCGCAAAAAAATCCATATTAATGGAACTGGGAAGTAATTGGGATTTTGAATGGGCAAATGCAGAAACACAGCTTGCGGATACGCGAAATGAAGGATATGCGTTTGTATGGAATACACGCAGATTAAGACTGGCTACAATTAGAACAAACGATGGCAGTACTCGGACATTTTACCCAAGAATATGTCGTTTGAATAGAGAATATATGCAGAGAAGGCCGTTTTATGGAAGGTTTACACCGGCAGGTACAATCGAGGGAGGTCTGCAGGTAGAATTCCGTTTATTGTGTATACATACCTATTATGGAAAGGATACTAAAGAAGATAGGGAAATCCGTAAAAAAGAACTGGATGTTCTTATGAAAGACATTTACCCACAAGTATCTGAACGGAGATATGGCGAGTATGGAAATGGATGGGACTCGTACACTGTGATACTAGGGGATTATAATGTTGAGCTAAAACGAGATTGGAAAGAATCAGTAAGGATGAAGATAAATGCTGAACGGCGTATGCAAGGGAAAGCACCGTTACCGAAGCCTGCAACACTTGATGCAGATGAGAATGATGAGATTGAAACGAACAAGTGGGGGAAAAGAAAAATAAAAACATTTCAATATGAATATACGACATTAAGAGCAACAGGAGATGATAGTGATACTTTGGAGTCACGAGGTTACGCTCATGATTATGATCACTTCTCTTATGAGGAAGACCAGTTTAGCAAGGTAGCTGTTAACGTCAGGAGAGTCGATGCTGTAAGAAAGTATTGTGAAGATGATTTTGAAGAATACCTAAAGACGGTTTCGGATCATGTACCAGTACTGATGGAGATAGAATTAAAGAAATAAAGGATCTTTTTTTAGGATTTGTTGATGAAAAGGAGGTAGAAATGGGACTGTTTACTAATAAGAATCATGAGAAAAGAATAACGGAACTTGAACGTTTCAGGGATATGACTGAAAGATGTTTGCCCGCAGCTTCACAGAAGAGAGATCTTGATCCCTCATTTGTAATGAGTAAAGACAGTCCTGATGTAGAAAAAAGAAAGCTTCAGGCTGCTTATGCACTTAATCTTTGTACAGTTTCAGTATCTCAGATTATAGATTATGATGATTTGATTATTATGGATCAGGAATATGAGATGATCCTTAATAATCTAAATTTGGAAAACATGCCCTCAGATGAGGCATTTTTAAATATTTTTAAACAGCTACTTGATACAATAACGTTTTTTAGAATCCAAGAGGGTGATAAAAAACGTATGGAAGAGAAATATAAGCAGAAGATGAAGAATGCTATATGGAGTGCAGTTCCAAATTTTTCAGTCATCATGACCGGTTCCGGAGGAAACCCTTATGCAGCAGCAGCGATAGCTGCAGTACAGGTTGGAATTGGATATATGAACTACAGAAAGGCAAAAGCAGAGATAAAGCTTGAGCAAGGAGATGAAGAATGGAAACTTCAAAGGACAGCCATTGATCAATTGAATGGTTTGAGAAGGGAACTTTTCGATACGGCATGGAGAATCTCTGCGGCATATAATTTTCCGGATGAATATAGACTCACGGAAAAGCAAATAAGTCAGTTCAATGATATCCTCATGGACAGTAATTCAAGTAGAAAGTACGATCGTTTAAATAACTTAAAGGAATATTTTAAGGCATATCCTCCTTTTTGGTATTATTTAGCAAATAGTGCCTATGAAACGGCTAATTCTTACGCTGAGGGAAGTGGAATAAAGCAAAACTTGTATAATATTGCTAAGACAAACTATGAAGAGTACTTGAAGCTGTCAGAAAATGCTTTATTAAGAGAGGATAATATTGTATCTGCATGTTGCCTAGAATATGCAGGAATACTGCTAAATGAAGAGAACAGAGATGTTGAAAAGATTAAAGCGCTAATAGATAGGGCTTATAAAAATGGCGGTAAAGGCAACGATGTAATTCAAACATGTGCTATCACGTATCTTGGATTAGGATGTAGAACTGATGCTCAGAATCTTATGTTATACCTTTTTAATGAGGGCTATAACAGGGTAACTAACGCACAAATACTAAGTAGTTTATATGTTCAAACTTTTGTGGAAAAATTTGGTTCAGAAGAATCTAACGATGCAGTCGTAAAGTACCGTCTTCTTCAGGATAGAATAAATGAGAACTACTTGTGTCCTATGCCGACAGATGATCAGATTCAGCAGATATCGAATATGGCGAACGAAGAACGAGGAAAACTGATAGAAAGCCTCTATAGTTGTTATCTTCAGATGCAGAAGATAGTACTATCTCAGAAATTTGCAAAATCACTAGAGAAACTTATTGACAAATATGTTATTAGATTTAATAAATGTATTCCCTTGCCTGATAGTAAAAAGGGTTATTCCGACTCGGTTTATTTAGACACATTCGAGTCTCGTGAAGAGAGATACGCTGCTATTTGGAAGATGAATAAAAGTACAAAAAAATGGGAGGAGTACACTTCACTATTACAGGACTCAGAGGTGTTTTTGGAGTATATTGATATATTAAATGATATGATCATCGCTGTATTTAAACTTGATTTTACTACAGCGGAAAAGAAGCAACTGAAAGAAATCCTTGAAAATGAGGCAAAGGGAAAACAGGGAGATGTTGATCGGTATATAGATAAGATTGGTACGAACAAGTATAAATTTGAAGACTTTAAGTCATTATTCAACTTAGGTTTGCTTGATATTTCTAAACCTTTTTGGGAAAAGGTCTTACAACTAATCAATAAAAAAATTAGTGCTGCTGAGTCTATGGAGGATTTATATCAGCTAGAATTTCGATTGATGGATATGTGTCTCTCAGAAACGATTCCTTCTCCAGAGTATCTATATGAAAATAATCTTAAAAAATCGTATAATAACAAATCTATCATTAATCCTGCTATATGGGGAGAATCTATCGAAGAGGGAAAGATAAAAAAGGAAATTCTAGGTAAATTTCGTGGAATAATAAAGGATTACAAAGATAGATTAATTTTACCGGGAGATGGAAAGAAAGAAGTAAAGATAAAAATCTTAGATAAGCGACAAGATATTCATGACTACTTGGTCAAAGAAAAAGAATATATCCAGATAAATGAGGACGAAGTCGCTGTAGTTATAGATGATTGGGCTGATATACTTTCAAATAGGGATATAATCTTTACGATTGATAGCGTTCATATTCGGAATAAAAAAGCCGGAAAGAAGTTTATTGAATGGGACTATGATAAAATAAGATTTAAAGGATCGAAATTCCTATCCTACACAGATGATTATGAAAAAGAAAAAACATATACGCATGAAAAACTAGATATGCAAACTTTGTATAATCTGATAGAAGAACTAAGTGAAGAAACTAGAGTAGAAAATGTGGAACAAGAAGGAGAATTAGTCAACCATTCATATAGGTTAAATGTGAATAAAAAAGGAAAGATTACATTTGATGCATCAGAAATAGTACCGATAAACAGTAAGATAATGAATCTGTATAATAACAGTAGCGTGAAAAATATGTATGATAATTTCGTTCTCGAAGAGCCAAGGTCTTAGCCGATAATCACACTAAAAAACCACTTTTACACAAACTGTTTTACTAGTTTTCTACTACTTTTGACGGCGTACTTATGCCGAGATATGCCGAGTTCGGGAGAAAAAACCGTTTTCCAGAACTCGGCTTTTTATCGAAAATGGAAGCACTGAAATGCCGATAAACACGGCGCTTCACGGCTTATTGTTCGGAGAAAAATGAATGATTAGAATACTTTTTATATGCTGGGGCATTATCGCGGACAGATGCTTGAAATGCTGATAAATACTGGCTCCAAAGAACGTTTAACATTTTATTTACATCGACTTAACACCTTACGAAAAATGACATCACAGGTGGCGAGGGCTGTCTGTGATGTTTTGCTTTACATATACTTTACCTTGTAAAGCACGGCTTTCTTGTTTGTCCGCGGTGGACAGAGTAAGCTAAAGGTACGAAGGAGGATAAAAGCATGATCGAAACTAAGGAATTGGGCAGGTATGTAAAAAGAGCTCGAGAGAGAGCCGGCCTAACCCAGGAACAGCTGGCAGAGAAGCTATTTGTTTCAAAGCAGGCGGTTTCAAACTGGGAAAGGGGAGCGAACAGGATCGATGAAGCAATAAGGGAAAAACTTGAGGAAACGTTGGGAATAACCCTGACCGAGAGGCTGAGAGCGGAGGTAGAGATGGATCTTGAAATAAAAAAGCTGCAAGAAATGGAGAATCTGGAAGAATTATATGATTCATACGATAAGATAATCTTGGAAGTACCCGTAGACAGAGCGTTTGAACACTCCGTAAGGAGACTTTTGAAACTTCTTCTTATGTGCGTTACGGGATATGAGCTTTATATAGGCGGTGTCCGCAGAGCGGGTAAAGATGATGATTTTTACATGGGTGGATGGCACTGCATTTCAAGCAACCTCTTTGCTCTCCTCGATAATATGGACGAGTATCCTATTCCGAGAGATCTTCCGGAGTCAAATGACAGCCACCGTATGAAGGATAAGATTGAATATATGTGCCAGACGATGGGCGAGGAGCTGTTTGAAGATTTTGATGATGATGGAAAGAGAGTCAGCTCATTCGAGGCTGATTGTGCAAGGAGAGGCGAGTTCGACGGATATGATCTGCTGGATCTTCTCCCGGGGATTCCAAACTCGTTATATTCGTCGTTCAGGTGCGCGGTGTATATGATGGCGGAGGAGATTGAGGCTCTTGCATAGGCAGCGCATAGAACTATTATATACAGAAGCATAGAAGAAGACTGAAAGAGGAACGGAGAGGAACGGAGCATCTGCATTTTGCAGGTGCTCTTTTTGAGTGGCGTTTATCGGACAGAATACCGGCTATACTTGGAGCAGAACCTGAAAGGGGATGTAGTTGGATTATTAAAGAACCGAGGCTTATTATGGCGAATTGTCTGACAATATGGTATAATTATCCCAGTTGAATACTAGATTGCTTCTTTTATCGGCTCTCGGTTAAATTGTTTTATCTGGGGGCTTTTGTGTGTTTGATTAGATTGATTTAGTTGGGAGAAGGGAACTGTAATTGGCAAAGGGAGAGTTTTTTTAACGGAGGTAATAAGTATGAAATGCCCACGGTGTGGAACTGAAATGGTGAATGGACTTTGTCCAGAATGTGGTTATCCTGTAAATCAAAAGATGAAAACTAGATATGTGAAATTGTTTAAAATAACCTTGAAAAAGAGTTTTGAAAAGAAATAGTATTATTTTTGGTATTTTGGAGGTATAAAGAAATGGCTTTAATTACATGCCCAGAATGTGGAAAAAGTTTTTCAGATAAAGCAGAAGCATGCCCTAATTGTGGCTGTCCAACTAAAATGATAGTTTCAACTAATTCCGATTCAGGAATTAGTTCTGAAGATGCAGCTAAGCAAATATTTGATGCAGTAAGTGATACAAAAAGGTCGATGGATGATGCTGAAGGACTATTTGATTCTCGAAATGATGAAGTCCAGAGGAAAGCATCAAGAGACATAGATCTATTTGGCGGTCATGCATCATCTAGAGTGCTTGAAATAGCATCTGATGCAAAGAGAGCATGTGATGATTTATATGCTACATATCAATCTTTAATTCCGTCGCTTGATTCAATATGCAGACCGCTTCTAGATTATAATCCGGGGATGGAAGCCATTAAGTCTGTGCGCGATATGATGCAGCTCTTAAATGAAGAATCTGAGATAGAAAACAATTACACTGCATCATTAAATGATACATCATTGGGAGATGTTGTTAATGCAAAATACGTTCCATTAATGGAAAACAGAATGATAGAAAAGTTTTGGGAGAATCAATTGGAGAGTACTCCTGAATACAAAGAAAAAAGAAGAAAAGAAAAAGAGAAAGAAGAAAGACGATACGAAGAGAAGAAGAGAAAAGAAGCTGAACAGGCAGATATAGAAAAAAGAGAATATGAATTATGGAAAGAAGAAGTAAAAATTGCCGAGAAAAAGAGAAAAGAAAAAAGAGTTGAATTTGAGAATTCGATAAAAGAAGAATTTAAGGAAGCACAGGATCGATTAAAAATCCAAAAGGATGCTAAAGCTAGTTCTATTAGAGAAGAGACAGAAAGATTAAATCAAAGAATAAATAAATGCAGTGAAGAAATCAGTTCTTTAAAGTTTTTTAATATATCAAAAAAGCGTGAATTAAATAAAGAAATCGATAGCCATAAAAAGACGCTCAGAAACAAAGAACAAGAACTTGCAGATCTAGACAGCTGGTTTGCAAATGAGATGAAAAAAGTTGAACAGGATAAAAATGATTCTATTGAGCGTATAGAAGAGAAACTAGATGATTATTGTCCCATTCCTCTCAGCCCAGAAAAGAGAAAAATTCAAGAGGAAAAGGAAAAACGAAAAAAACTTTTGGAGAATGCAACTCCAACGCAAAGAGAAAATGCAAAAGTGAAGGAAGAAATATTACTCACGTTATCACGTAGTGGAGACTCCATGACAGTAACCGAGATCATGTCAAATATGCCGAATACATATCAGGTTACTTATCAAAAACTATCCGCGCTTATAAGACAACTTGTTGATTCTGGAGATATTGAAAAGGAAATAAGAGGAAAAGTTACGGCTTTTAGAATTACTGAATCAGGACAGAATTGGTTATGAAAACTGGGAAAGAGTTTGCGTTGATGTTTGGGGAGTATATGGGAAGGTAATAAGGAAAAGAAATGGATAATTTTTCACCAGAGGTAATTGAGCAACTTCAATACTACGTATCTCCGGTTCTCTACCATGACTAATATTATAAGGGGGACAAAATGAAGCATAATTACACTTGTCAAAGTTTTGCTCCTTTCTTTGGAAGGCCGGGTACGAAAGTGCTCGGTCTTCTTTCTAAGTCACGACTCAAGTTTAACTTGAATAATTTCTTGAAAGTTAAATCCATGCTCGCTACAATATATATAGGGTTTCCTTTATTATAAGAGCGTAGGAAGGAGAAGCGAGATGAGCATAGGATCAAATATCAAGAGCTTAAGAGAGGAACGTCATTTCACGCAGGAGCAGATCGCAGATGCGCTGGGGATCACATTCCAGGCGGTATCATCCTGGGAGCGGGATGAATACAAGCCAGATACTGACAAACTGATAAAACTTGCTGAACTCTTTGACGTTTCGGTTTCAGCAATCGCTGAGGAGAGGCAGAAAGCTTTCAAGACCAAAGAAGCTATCTACAACTGGGAACATATGAAGACCTTTGTAAAGACCACGGCAAGGAATTTCAAACTGAGAGATACGCTTAAAGCTGTTGATTTTGCTGTCGAAGCACACGAGGGACAGAAAAGGAAGAAATCCGTTATCCCTTATATCTATCATCCACTTAACCTCTCATGCCATGCGCTTTCTATGGGGATCATTGAGGATGAGGTCATTGCTGCCTGTATGCTTCATGATGTTGTTGAAGACTGCGGGAAAAAGGTCGAGGACCTTCCGGTAAATGAAGAGACGAAAGAACTGGTAAGACTTCTGTCCCATGAAAAGACAAAACCTGAAAACAGGGAACAGACGATGGATGCATATTATGAGGAGATTTCGAAGAATCCCAAAGCTGCGCTGATAAAGTGTATCGATAGGTGCAATAACTTAACTACCATGTCCTGGGGACTCAGTCGTGAAAGGATTTACCGGATGATTACGGAAACAGAGAAATATTTCCCGAAGCTTTTGAAGGTTGTCAAAGCAGAACCTGAGTACAGTAACGCTTCGTGGCTTTTGCAGTACCAGATGGAGAGTATGCTTGATATCTATAAGAGACTGATGTGATCTGATTGCCGGATTACGGCGGAAAGGGTGGTCTATCATGACGATGTTTGATACGAGTCTGATTGATTTTGAGGAAGGAGCACTTAATGACCTTGAGAAATACAGCGGTGTAAAAACTAATGACTTCTTTGACGACGGCTTCATCAGGTCGAGATATGAACTGAGAAATATCGGTAGAATCCCTAAGACATGGTATCCCTATCTTGGGCGCTGCACTAAGATGGACTATGCCAGTTGGCTTTATGTATGCACGAGGGAAAATCTGTTGAAAATCCTTGAGATATCCGATATCTCAATTCCGGATCTTCCGATACGGGATAAATACGGGATTTTTGAGATGGAAGTATATTAATTGGATCCGTAGGCTAATTCCGATTGTGAATAAGGAAGGAGGGCATGAGATGGAGTATACCAACGTATGTGGGATTTCAAAATGGACTGTAGATTCCGATAAAGTCGCCAGGTTTGTGAAGAATACAAGGAATATCTATGTCAGGCCAACTACGGATGAAGAACGTTTAAGAATCATAGAAATGCTTGAAAATGACGGATATAAGGTCCAGGCTGATGAGATAACAAGCAGGGACACAGCAATTGAAACCCGATTTCCCCTGCATATCAGTTTTATAGCAAAGGAGTATACGCATCTGCACAGCACCGTGTGCGCTGCTGCGGCGACCAGCCAGGGGATCATAGTAAGTGAGAAGGAGTTTTATATACTGTATTCACAATATAAGGATGAGGTTTTCGAAGAGGAAACAAAAATCGATGACGGAACGGTAATCCTATTCGGAGATCCGAATCCTGAGCTGACTCTGGAAATAGCAGGGAGAATAGCTAAGAATATCAAGACAGAAAGTGATTTAGCAGCTATTTTTGCTGATGTTGATAATAAAGCCAGATGGCTTAATGCAAATATATACGATTACGATGAAGGGACGGAAGAGTACAGAAAAGCCTGCGAGATAGTTGATAAATGGTTTTCACTTGATGATATTTTAGAGGAGCAGATATTTGAAATCCTGTCATCAGAAAATGTCAGAATCCCTCAAACAGGTCAAATAGAAGTGATGATTCCATTTATGGAAAGAAACGGATATAGAGATGCCGGAGGATGGTGGATAAAAGACAATTAAAAGCAGCGATGATACGCTTAGGATGGCGTAAAATCGCTGCTTTTAATTGTCCGTTTTATTACCCTTCATTTTGGATAAGATGGGAAATGTAAGATCATTATCAAGGGTGTATAACCTGAGTGTATAAGCAGCAGGAGAAAGGATGGCAGATATGGTTTATTACATGATGGCAAGCGATTATTTAACACCGAAAATGATGGAAAAGTTCATATCAGAAAAGACAGATAATGTTGTTTTTTCACCTTATTCGGTAATATCACTTATTGCGCTTCTTCTTGATGCGACAGGTGGAAAGACCAGAGAAGAGATAGTGAACGCAATCGATTGTGATGATGAAGAGGAATTTTTCGAGTGCATGAAAATGGCAGTGGATGAATTCAAGGAAGGCGGAGCTCTGATATCTTCAAATGCCATCTGTATAAGGAAAGACATCGGAGGAAAGATAACCCCGGGATACGAGGATAGATTACATGACATCTTTGATGGGAAACTGGTTATTGCGGATGACATGGTAAGTGAAGTAAATAAATGGGTCAAATATAATACTCATGGAATGATCCCGAAGTTTGCGGACGAAAGTATGAATGAGATGCAGGCGTGCCTTATGAATGCAGTCACGTTTGATGCAAAGTGGGACGTAAAATACGAGCTTGATGATGTGCGGCCTGGTGAGTTCAAATGCTTTGACGGTACGGAGTGTGAAGTGAACATGATGCACAGCAGGGAGTGGAAGTATGTTGAAGATGAGCACTTCACCGGTTTTATCAAACCTTACAAGGAGGCAGGGTATTCCTATATGGCTCTTCTTCCGAAAGAGGAAGGGGAGGAGTATTTAAAAGAAGCTGTTAAGAATATCGATTTTTTCAATTTGTTTTTGGATCCCAAGGACGTAGAAGTCCTTGCTTCACTTCCTGCGTATAGGATTGAATTTGAAAAGGATCTGACAGATTTCTGTAAGACTTTAGGTATCGAAACAGCTTTTTCACCTAGGGCAGACTTCTCTCCTATGATTGATGAATGGCTTAAGGTAGAAAGGATTCTTCATAAGACATTTATCCAGGTAGATAACAATGGAACCCGGGCAGCCGCATTAACTTGTGCACCGGTATGTTGTGGATGTGCCGGCCCTGTTGATTATAAGGTAGTTCATCTGGACAGACCTTTTGTTTTTGCTATAATGCATGATGATTCGATGCAGCCCGTGTTTGCAGGAATTGTTACAAAACCTGAAGGCTGCAATCCGAATGCAGAAAAAGAAATAAAAAAGAAGATTCATGAATTTGCCGAAAAGTATTATCATATATTCCTTGATCCAAAGACAACGTCCGCTGATGTTGATGAGCCGTTCTTTGGCGACGAGTGCGCCAGAGTCGGATTTGAAATGGATTGCGGAAAAACTTTTACAGGGTACTATGAAGAGAAATCCATGTATGATACCTCGGGATTGATGGAAGTGATCAATGATATATATGATCCGATGGTTTTGGGATCCGGAATCTTTTCAAAATGGCGATATATAACACATTGGTCTGGTATCAGTTCATGCCTGGACGAGGATAACAGGCTGTGGTTTTCACTTGCATTAAAGAAACTGATGGATTTAACTGAAGAAAAACAAGGAGGAGAATAATGTACGGAGCGATTTTAGGAGATATGATCGGATCACCATATGAGTTCGATCAGGGAGAGAAAACGAAGGATTTTGAGCTATTTAATCCAAGAAAATGGATAAGGTATACGGACGATACGGCTATGTCGCTTGCAGTAGCAAAGGCTGTAATGAATGCCGGATTTGATGCTGATGAGGTATCAATGAAAGCGAAATTTGTCTCATATATGCAGGATATAGGTAGACGATATGCCCGGGGAGAGTATGGCGGGAGGTTTTCCGAATGGCTCCTGCAGGATAATCCGCAGCCCTATAACAGCTGGGGAAACGGTTCTGCTATGAGAGTGTCATCTATCGGATGGTTATTTGATTCGATTGAGAGGACACGAGAAGTAGCC
>ODAI014811059.1_pt1 | contig 25326 bp, 11 predicted proteins | sample 1539321 | NCBI WGS metagenome assembly ODAI01 (sample SAMN02144231, study PRJEB22623) | gut metagenome | biome: sheep rumen | host: Ovis aries | place: New Zealand
ACCAGACGGAAGTCAAGAGCTCCGTTGTTTTCGAGCGATGATGCCGTAGAACGGGTGTTGCCAACTACACCGCCCATCCTCACAAATGCACCCTTGCATTCTGCAAGCATGGAAGCGTTGTTGGAGCAGTTGCTTACCGGCGCTGCGGAATAGCCCGCTACGCCACCGAAGTTGAAGCCCGTCCCGTTGCCGTAGGCCATCCAACCTTTAAGTTCAAGAGCACCATAATTATGGCAGTCACTCAAAGAATAAGAAGTAGGATTTTCCGAGGCGCCAATCTGGCCAACCACGCCACCTGCGGCAAACTCTCCCGTCACGCCACATCCTGCATTTGTGGTCTCGCCACCGGCAAAAGTACCGCTGACACTCACTTTTCCATAGTTCTTGCAGCCCGTCATATTCCTGAGGACAAATGCAGCAACACCACCGATGGAGGGGCCTGTTGCGCACGCCTCATTCTCTTTTGTAGGAATGGTCACGATAACTTTACCCTTCTCATTGTTTCCATCAACGCCGTTGATACAGTTGGTCACATTCCCCTCAAAATAGCCCACAACGCCACCAACTTTAATATAGTTTCCGTTGGCTGCAGTTCCGGCATTCTCTTCAAGGGAGCCGCCATTAGTAGAGATATAGGTGATATTTCCTGTGTTGAGGCAGGCATCAATCGTTCCCTTAGATGCTGTAGCGCTTGCGATGGCGGCAGTTGACGTGCCGGCGGCAATACCGCCAAGATAGATATATTTTCCTGCAGCATTTACCTTGTAGGAGATGTCGCCGTGGTTCTCATTTTTGTAGAGCGCCAGCTTATCCCCTGAGTTTATATGGCCGACAACACCACCCATGTAAACATTATTGCTAGCAGCAGTGGCAGTAATAGCTACATTTCCATTGTTGATACAGTTTTGTACCAATCCATAAGAACGTCCGGCAAGCGGAGCAAGAATAGCAGTGCCAGCACCAGTGACGCTCACTGTCTGGGTAATATTTGCATTATTGATCACGCCGTCAAGAACGCCTCCACTTTTCACATCCACACACACAAAACCAAACGAGCCACTAGGCGTATCACTGAACTGCAGGTTACAAGAACTGTCCAGCGTAAAATCTTTTACTGTACCGGGAACCAGATTCAACAAACTCACCCCGTTACTTGTCCAGTTGGTGATGGTGTGGCCCTGGCCGTCGAGGGTGCCGGAGAAGGTGCCGGCGGCGGCAGCGAGAGTCTCGCCGGAGAGGTTGATGTCGGAGGTGAACTTGGCTACGCCGTCGGCAGGGAAGGTCCCTGCACCAACGAGGGCGCGGAAACGCTCCAGGGAGGCGGCGTCCTTGATGTTGAAGTACCATTCCACCTTAGTGTCCAGTTCGCCGAAGGCAAGACCCTTGTTCCTTAAGGTGGTAACGGCCTTGGTCGCCACCCTTTCGGCACACCAGTCGGGATTGGCGCCTTCAAGAGCCGTCATGGCTACGGAGAAGCTGCCGGCTGCTGTCGTTCCGGGAAGGACGGGAATATAATACTTACCTGCAGGGAATGCTACGCCTCCTTCATAAGTAACGGTTACAGAGGACTGGCCTGCCGTAACTGCCTGAAGAGCGCCCTCTGCATTGAAGGTGGCCGTTCCGGCAATGTCGGTTCCGCCGATGATGATGCTCACGACATCATCCCTTGTCACCTCGACGGTGAGGTATGCGAAGACATTCTTAAGGCTCAGGGACTTGTCTGCAGCCACTTTGCCAACTGCGAGCAGGGCACTCTGGGCAACATTCTTTCCGGCAGGAATGACCTGTGCCGACGGTAGCGAGGCCGTAAGCACACCGGCACTCAGTGCCGATGCAGAAGCAGCGGGATAAGCCGCATAGAACTCGGTAGAGCCATCGGCAACTTCTCCGGAGAAATCTGCGGTGGTCCCGGAAATGTTGCTTATGGAAAATACTCGCTTTGCAGTGCCGTCAAATATGGCAAGATCATCTGTATCCTCCCAGATAATGTCAGTACCGCTCACATAAGTCTTGGTCTCAAGACCGGCAGAGACCGTCATCGGGACAAGTCCTTTTTCACCGTTTTCTACAGGTGATGCCGGCTCTTCTTTAGCGCAGGAGAAAACTGCCGAAAGGGCAGCCAATGCAAAAAAGATTCTTGTGTGTTTCATAGCTCTTCCCTCCATTACCAAAGTGAATCAAAAGCTGTTTCATCGCCCAGCCCCTCTGTCTGGGTGGGTGTTGCATCAAGTTGGCTCATGATGGACGTTTCCATCCGCATGCTCACGAGATCTACGTCCGGAGCGTGGTAGCATTTGTTTTCGTTCTTCATAACTATATGGTTTATTGATATTTGATTACTTCTATTTTAATATCGTCCAGGAAAGCCCGCCTCTGACCGGCCGAAGCTCCCTGCGGCCTGAAGGTTCCAATTGCAATGCGGGCACCCGGCTTTACATCGGTAAGCGTAAATTCATACTTCTGCATTGCCATCCTGTCGGAAATGGTAAAAGTCTTTTCGTAGGAAACGGTACCGGAAGAATAGGCTTGGTGCATGGTCCCTACGGTTGCAAGCTTCACGTTGTCAATCACTTTTATCACCGCATCCAGCGGGTCTCCCGCCTTCACTCCGTCATCCGTATAAGGTGCCATCAGGAAAGAGACCTTGACTGTGGCAGTCCCCTGCAGGCAGTCCAGGGCAGGAGTGAGAATCTGGCACCATGCCGATGCCGCTCCCAGCTTGATCAACCCGGGCATTCCGCAAAGCGAACCGCCTGCGTTCCCGTCATAGGATTCCGAGATTGCACCCCACGCGCCCAAACGCGTTGCAGCCGTTGCCTTCCAGGTAGTATTGAGAAGGCCGTACTGCGTTCCGGCGGCGCAGAGATAGAGCTTGTCGGCCGAGCTCGACAGCGGCTGTTCTCCCTCGAGCGGCAGGAATGTAGTCCTGCTGCTGCGGTTGGAGCTGCTGTAACCCGGGAAGCCGTAGTCATAATCCTGAAGTGCGGGAAGACCGCCCCAGAGAAGCTCAGAGAAGTCCTCGAAAAGCACCGTCTGCCCTGCGGCAGCCTTTCCAGAAGGAATTGTAACCACCTCGGAAGCAAGCGTTTTCACGCTCTGTGCCGATAAAATATGGAGGTCGTTGTTGGTAACCTTGAGCCGATATTCGGTATCGGGCTCGAGTCCGGTAAAGAGGAAACAAGGACCCGTGGACGCCTTCCAAAGCGCAGGCTTGTCCGAAGAGGGCACTGTCATGACTCCGGTATCCGGGACGCCGTAGGAATCGAGCGCCAGGCGAACGCGGAGTTCCTCGCCTTTATAAAGTTCCAGGGTGTATTTCGTAAGGATATCGGCAGCATAATTGTCTTCAGTGTACCACTTGAATCCTATCTCCGAAGCTTTGACATAAGGGGCCGATATGGTAATGTCCTTATCCACACGGGGCGTCGTCACGGACACGGGCGCAGACCATTCGGAGGCGTATTTATCCGAATACCGGGCCTTCACCCTGACGTCGTAGGAGGTCTCCTGCTCAAGCGAACGGATTACGAAATTATTATACGTAGTGGTTCCGGCATTTATCCATTCAAGTGCCGATGATTTCTTGTACTGAACTTCGTATGACGCCGCATTCTGGCAGGAGGCCCAGTCGGCCCGGATCTGGCCTTCTCCTGCGGTGAGCTGCACGATTGGCGTCTCTACCTCAAACCCTGTTTCACCGTAGGAAAGCACGGTGACGGAAATGTCGTCCAGGACCATACGGTGCTGCCCGGTTTCGTCCGGGGCGCGGTAACCGCCTATTGCAAGCCGCGAAGTGGGCGTCACGTTATGAACCGTTACCGTGTATTCCGCCATGTCCAGCACATTCTTGAGGTCAAAACTCTCGACCACGATGTTCACGGCGGCCTTTGTCACGATGTTCGAACTCACGGTAACTCCGTCCAGCAGTCTCACGCAAGCCCCAAGAGGATCCAGGGACTGTGCCGACGACCCATAGGGCGACGCCTTGAACTTGAGCTGCACGGTAGCCGTACCTGAAAGGCAGGAAAGCTGCGGCGTAACAAGGGCGCCCACCTTGGAGGATGCACCCACCTTTACCGAACCCGGCCTGCCGCATACCATGCCCACTACGGACTGGTCTTCCCTGAGTTCGGCCCATTCCGACAAAGTGGTCCCAGAACCTGCCAAGGCCTTCTGAATACTGTTGTAAAGGCCCATTTCAGTTCCCGGTGAACAGAGATAGTAGCCATAGTCTCCGCCGATTGGATTCCAGCCCGTAGCCGGCACAAGCTTATTCACCGAGCTGCGTTTCTCTGCAGAATAACCAACCGCCTTGTTCACGGCATCTCCGCCCCAGATGAGCTCCGAGAAGTCCTGGAACAGGATGGTTTCCCCGGCCGAAGCCTTTCCGCTCTTCTTCCATACCGCCTTGGCGTCCTCTGTCCTGAGCTGGAGAGGTTCGCTGCGGAAAACCACGTCCTCCTCGTCTTCAGTGTCGGTCTTGCACTCGGCTATAAACCAATAATCGGTGCCGGGAGTGAGGCCGGAGAATATGAAGCGGGGCTGGGTACCATAGAGCGTGTGGTCCGTTATGTCCCATGACACCACAAGGTTGGAACAGTCAACGTCCGAATACAGTTCTATGGAAGATACCGCCGCCCTGTCCACAGCGGCATCGGAGAAGTCCGTTACAGACCACTCCACAACCGCCGTCGAGGGCGACACGTCAACCAGCCGGGCCGATGCTCCGGTGACCGCCAGGATGCTTTCATCCACTATTCCCTTCCCCACTTTTATGACGGCCATTTTCCCGTCGGCATTCTTTACATATACCCAGTCTGAATATACGGAGCGCGGATAGTTCGCCCTTACGCGCGCGTAATATTTAGAGTTCTGGGCAAGGCCGTTGAAAATGATGCCGTCATTGGGCCTGGACTGAGCCTGAAGCGTCTGGGAACCTACACTGGTATAGGCGCTGGCCCCTATTTCGGGATCTTTGATAATCTGCGCCGTAAAGGAAACGCCCCCGGCCGCAATGGCATCGTCCACTTCCCAGTAGAAGCCAAGGGCCGTAGTGGAAGAATTGGTTTCGTCGTAGGTCACGTCCCGCGGCGGTACCGCCGACGGGTCTATGCCCACGGAAGCCTCCTCCCGGCAGGACAATGCCGCCAAGAGAATGCATGATAGAAATAAGATGTGTTTCTGTCTCATACCCTAAAAACAAAAAACAGTGCGCTTAAGGTTTGCGTACTGTCCCAGAGTAAGAGCTATTTCGGATTGCTCTACAAATATATAAACATTTACCCCCCCCCTCCAAATTTTTCGTCAAAAAAACGACAAAAAATTTGTTTTTTCATTCCGTTTGTATAATTTTGCAGATGAGTTACGGGCGCGCGCCCGCTGTCCCAAAGAGGTGCCGTAAAGCTATTCGGATTGCAAGAGAATAGAAACCACTGCTCTCTATGACACAAGACAGACTCAAAGCCATACTGCTTGCCGTAGTCCTGGCAGCCCCTTTGGCGGGATTTGCACAGGTAAAAGAAATAAGCGGCAAAGTGACAGAAGCCTCGACCGGAGATCCGGTAGTGGGCGCATCTGTTATAGTTAAAGGTACCACCACAGGAACCAGCGTTGACCTGGACGGCACCTACAGAATCCGTGCGAAGGAAAGCGATGTCCTTGTCTTTGACTTCATCGGCTTCAAAAGCGTTGAAGAAAAGGTTGGGACGAGAACCATCATAGACGTTCTCATGGAAGAGGACGCCATGGCGCTTGAGGCCACGGTTGTGGTTGGATACGGCACCCTCAAGAAAACACAGCTTGTGGGCGCGGTTGAAAACTTCTCCGGCGAAGACCTTGACAAGCGCACCAATCCAAACGTGGCCCGTTCTCTCCAGGGCCAGGTTGCCGGCCTCAACATCATCCAGAGCGACGGCAAGCCAAACCACACCGGTGCAATTTATGTCCGCGGCGGCAGCACATCCTACAAAACCAGGGCATCCATGGGCGGAGCCGGCCAAGGCTCCCACTCCATAGGCCAGGGAGGCAGCGCCCTCATCCTCATCGACGGTGTTGAAGGCTCTCTCACCGCCGTCAACCCGGACGACATCGAAACCATATCGGTCCTGAAGGATGCCTCCAGTGCGGCCGTTTACGGCGCCCGAGGCGCGTTTGGCGTCATCCTCGTAACCACAAAAACGGCCAAGGAAGACAAGGTGAGCGTCAACTACCAGGGCTCCATTGCCGTGAACCAGAGAACCGTAATGTGGGAAGACAACATCGTCACCGATGGCCTCCAGTGGCTGGAATCCACCTACGAGTTCTACGAGAACGTTGCAAGGACTCCCACGTCGGCCGGCAAAAGCCCGGGAGCCCTCAACCAATATACCATCGGCAGCGACTACCTGGATGCTTTCAAGGCATGGCGCGCTTCCGGGAACAAGGAAGATGCAGGCCTGGATGCAAATGGCAACTACCGCTACTTTGCAAGCACGAACTGGCTGGAACAAATCTACAAAAGGGCCAACTTCTCAACCTCCCACGCGCTTTCCCTCAGCGGCGGAAGCGGAAAATTCAGTTTCCGCATAACCGGCAGGTACTACGGTCAGGACGGCATATATAAGATAGGAAACGAGGACTACACCAAGTTCAACTTCCGCGCGAAAGTAAACGCAAAGGTAAACGACTGGCTCTCCGTAGATTCCAATACATACCTCTACAGGAACATCTACAACCAGCCAATCGTCAACTCCTCCACCACCATACTTAACCAGATCCAGTACTACGGCTTCCCCATATTCCCCGTAACCAACCCTGACGGGACTTACACTTACGGGGCTTCCTGGAGCGGATATGAGGCCTTCAGGGAAGGGAACACCCGCCAGCAGAACAACAACATGTCCGTCTCGGAGACCGTCGGCCTTGAGATTGTTCCCATAAAGGACGTCCTTAAGTTCCGGGCCGATTTCACCTACAAGGCCCACCGCAACGGCATTGAACGCTACATGGCCCAGGCCAACTACTCCCCTTCCCCCGGAACCCTCCTTTACTCCACGGAGCAGGAGAACACCTACAAATCCATCTGGAGAACGGAGAATGACATCCTAACGGCAAATGCCGTACTCACATGGACGCCCAAGCTCTCCGGAAAGCAGGACCTCAACGTGGTTGCCGGATGGAACATCGAGGACTATAACAGAAAGGCCTACTACGTAACAAGGAAAGGCCTCCTGTACGACTCCCTCCCCAACTTCGAGCTCATGGACGACGGCGGCAGCGAGTTCACCACAATATCGATTTCAGACAACGACGGCAACGCCACCTACGGCCTCGTGGGCTTCTTCGGAAGAGTGAACTACACCCTCCTGGGCCGATATATCTTTGAAGTGTCGGCCCGCTACGACGGCTCATCGAAATTCCCGTCCAGCTCCCGCTGGGGCTTCTTCCCCTCCGGCTCGTTTGGCTGGAGGCTCTCCGAAGAGCCCTGGATGCAGTGGTCAAGGAGCTTTGTGGACAATCTCAAGCTCAGAGGCAATTACGGAGCCCTTGGCAATGCCAACATAAGCGCATACCAGTATCTGGAGACCGTTGGCGTGGGACGAAGCAGCGTCCTTTTCAACGGCGCCAAGGTGCCGGTTGCAGGTCTTCCCACCAACATTCCGGACGGCCTCACCTGGGAGAAAGTGAACACTTGGGATGTGGGCCTTGACATGGACTTCCTAAGGAGCAGGCTCTCCTTCTCCGGAGACATCTATGTAAGGGACACCAAGGATCTCTACATCACGGGACCGGAGCTGCCGGCCGTCTATGGAGCATCGGCCCCCAAGGGAAATTACGGCGCCCTAACCACGCATGGCTGGGAAGCCACACTTGCATGGAAAGACCGCCTCACCGTTTCCGGAAAGCCGTTCGACTATTCCATAAAGGCAAGTCTTTGGGACAGCCGCACCTGGGTTGCCGCATACAACAACACATCCGGAGACATCCTGGACTATTACACCGGAAAGGAACTTGGTGAGATCTGGGGCTTCAGGACAGACGGCTACTTCCTCTCCAACGCCGAAGCCCAGAACTGGGCCAAAGACGCATACCACAAGAACGGAGACAACTTCCAGGCCTATGCCGGAGACCTCAAGTTCATCGACATCAACGGCGACGGCAAGATTGACGTGGGAGCAGGCACCCTGCGCGACCATGGAGACCTTGAAAGGATAGGAAACGTTACGCCTCACTTCCAGTTCGGCCTGAACCTGGACATGCACTATGAGGGCTTCGGCCTCTCCATGTTCTTCCAGGGAATAGGCCACAGGGACTGGTACCCCGCCAATGAATCCGGCTTCTTCTGGGGCCAGTACAACCGTCCTTACTCCTACATGATGAAGGACCAGACCGGCGACAATTATGTCCACGTAGATTATTCCACGGAGAACTGGGTTGTCACCAACGCCGATTCCAAGCCTTACTGGACCAGAAGGGTGGGATATACCGCAAACAGGAACGTCGGCCCCCTCACCTGGGAGAACGACTACTACCTCCAGAACGCCGCCTACGTGCGCCTTAAGAATCTCACCCTCGACTATACCTTCCCCTCATCCATCACGGAGAGGATGAAAATAAGGATGCTGAAGGTGTACGTGTCGGCAGAAAACCTGTTCACCCTGTCTCCAATTTACAAGGTGACCAAGATGTTTGACCCGGAAGTCATCGACTCCGGCGACAGCGACTTCTCTACCACCCGCGGTCTCAACGGCCAGGGTGACGGTTTCAGCTACCCTATGCTCAAATCCTATACTTTTGGCGTAAACATTACATTCTGAGAGTCATGAAAAGAGCAATATACTTTATCCTGGGCGCATTCATCCTTACCTCCTGCAATGATTTTCTCTCGCGGGAGCCGGACAATAGAATCTCCGGAGAGGTCTTCCTCTCCACCGAAAACGACCTTAAGATTTACTCCAACGGCCTCACCAACAGTGCTATTCCCGGCACCTCCGTCGCCATTGGGGATGACGCTTATACCGATTTCTGCGCCACAAAGCTTTCTTCCGACATGTATCACCCCGGTATCTGGAGTGCAGACAAGGGCGGCGGCTGGGCAAGCGGCAACTTCTCCTTCATCCGCCAGTGCAACTACATGATAGAAAACATGGACAAGGCAAAGGCCAACGTGAGGGAGGCTGTCTGGAACCACTACATGGGCGTAGCCCGTTTCTGGAGGGCATATTCACACATGAACAAGCTCAAGACCTTCGGAAACATTCCATGGATAGACCGCTACCTCCAGCCGGACGACCCCATCCTCTACCAGGGCCGTGACGACCGCGAATACGTCTTTCACAAGATTCTGGAAGACCTTGAATTCGCTGCGGCCAACTGCAACGAAGACCTTGAACTTTCCAGGACCAACATCAACCGTTATGTAGTCCTTGCATACATGGCCAGGACATGCCTGTGGGAGGGTACGTTCAGGATGTACCATGACATCAACCCTTCAACCGGCGCCTTCTGGAACAACAATTACGAAACGGCCGAAAGCCTTGTCCAAAAGGCCCTGGATGCGGCCGATGAGATTATCGGAAGCGAAGTGTTCTCACTTCACGCCTCAGACCCCAAGACCGCATATTCGGAACTCTTCACCCTGAACAAGGTGGATCAGGACGAGGTAATCTGGGGCAGGGAATATTCTGAAGACCTTGCCGTCTCCCACGACATCACCGGACAGTACAACTCCCCCACCTGGGGCCAGCAGTTCTCCCCTACCAAGGAGTTCGTGAGGATGTACCTCCAGACAAACGGAACGCCCGTAACCCGTGACGATGTCTCCATTTCCAAGGAGTTCGACGGCAGGGACTGGAGAATGTGGCAGACCATAAATTCTCCCGGTCACAAATACCAGACGCTCTCCGGGACCATGGAAGACAAGCCCACCAAGTTCAACGAGGTCTTCACAGGATACGCCTGGATAAAGTGGAACCAGGAAAAGGCCGACAATTACCGCGCCGGCGCCCTCTGCTACAACGCCCTTCCCATAATAAGGTATGCAGAGATACTCCTCATCAAGGCCGAAGCCTCCGAAATCCTCGGACAAATGTCGGAGACCGTATGGAATGAAACCATAGGGGCCCTCCGCTCCAGAGCCGGCGTCACAAGCATTTATCCCGCCGGAGCAACCTACATTGCCGATTCCTGGCTCCGCGACTATTACACCGAGGACATCAAACATGCCAGGGCACTTTCCAACACCATGCTTGAAATCATGAGGGAAAGAGCCGTCGAAATGGCAATGGAAAGCGAATCCCGCCATGACGACCTCATGAGATGGAATTACGGCGATCTCATCGAACGCCGTTACAACCACAAGGGATGGCGCGGCATCTACCTTACCCAGGAAGAAGCCTCCTACGGCATCAAATTCAACGGCGCCACCTATTTCATCAAAAGGGGAGGAAAGCATGACGAGTTCAACTACCCAGTCGCCAACACCGGGGCAGACCAGACCTTCTCCCTCTCTGAAGGCACCTACGGATACCTCATCTACAACTACCGCCTGGAATGGGACGACAAGATGTACCTGTCTCCCATCCCCACATCGGCCCTTAACGTTAACAAAAACCTTGGTCAGAACCAGGGATGGTAAGCGACTATGAGAAAGATTTTCATACTTTTGGGCATCACCGCTGCGGTTTTCTCCTGCACCAAGCCCACTGTCCCGGACTATTACTTTGACTCCGAAACCCAAGAGGAGGAGAAGGCGGACAAACAGGTTTACACGAATATCGAGGGAACGGCCATCGACTCCCGCAACAATGCCGTGGGCCTTGTGAGCGACAAGGATACCGGCCTTGGAATCCCCGGGATAAGGGTAACCGACGGCTATTCCTTCACCACTACCGATGCAAACGGCGTCTATCAGTTCCAGGCAAACAGATATACCCGCAACATCTATATCACAGTCCCGGCAGAATATGAGATTCCGCTGGACCCGGCCACAAATATACCGCTCTTCTATTCCACGGAGCCCTTCGACCGCAAGCAGATGAACCGCAACGACTTCATCCTCAAAAAGTTTCCGGCCATAGAGGAGAACTGGACGCTTATCGCCGTCGGCGACCCACAGTGCAATACCGTGGCCGAGCATGACAGATACGTGACCGAGACCATCCCGGACATTGTTTCATCCCTTGGAGCCCGTCAGGCAAAGGGAGAGTATCCGAACGCCTACGCCATTACCCTTGGAGACATCATTGAAGACAGTCCTTTCATGTGGCCGTCGATGAAGGAAAGCATGTCCAACGTGAAGGTGGGGAACAGGTATCTGCCATTCTTCCAGTGCATAGGCAACCACGACCACGATGCGAACTATCAGACCCCCTATGAGGCGGCTCAGTCCTATATAGACCAGTTCGGTCCCACAGACTATTCGTTTGAAAGAGGCAAAGCCCACATCGTGGTGCTTGACAACGTAATCTGCAAGGAAAACAGGACCACCACTTGGCGCTATGACGGCGGCCTCACGGACCAGCAGTGGAAATGGCTGCAGGAAGACCTTTCCTACGTAGAAGACAAAGACAAGAAAATGGTTATCCTGGTAGCGCACATCCCGTGGCGCTACGGGGTAGAAGCCGACGGCGCCTGCGTAAGCTACGACCGCCATTATGCCGATGTTCTCCAGGCCCTTACCGCATTCAACGAGGCGCATCTCATGATTGGGCATACCCACTACACCCACAACTACATCCACCACAATTACGCCACTGCCGGAGGCACACCTATCTACGAGCATGTCCACTGCGCCGCATGCGGGGCATGGTGGAGCGGAAACCTTTCTGCCGCCGGTTCCCCCAACGGATACACCTATTATGACATTCGTGGCGCCGGCATGCACAACTGGGTGGCAAGAGGCACCAACATGGACGACAACGACGCCCAGATGAGAGTCTATGACGGCAACCAGACCTACGGAGAAATCCAGGGAGACAAGGACTATCGTTTCTCATGGACCGGAGGCGGTTACATGAACCAGAACTCCGAGGCTTCCCGCGCCAGCACCTACCGTGCCGGACAGGCCGCCCTCAAGGACTGCTTCATTGCCGCCATCTGGGGCGACGACGACACCAACTGGAAAGTAAGCCTCGAGTACAAGGGCAACACCTACCCCATGCAAAGGGTGAGGAAAACCATTGCCGACATGTGCGTATCGGCCTTCTACCGCACCCAGCTCAACAAAAGCACCGTCACATGGTCCAAGGACCTCACCACATACTGGTATGCCAAGATTCCGGGCGTGGAGCCGGCAACGGCCAGCGGCTGGACCGTCAAGGCAACCCAGACCATTCCCGGCAGCGGCACCGTAAACGTTTACACCTGCTCGGACAAACTTCAGACAGACTACACCGGTTTTGCACATTAGCCTATGAAACGCTGTACTTCCGCATTATTTCTGGCGGCCCTGCTCCTTGCCGCCGCCTGTGACAAAGAGGACAACAATCAAGGAAGCGCCTCCACTCCCCTTTCGGAAATAGGCGCCCGCATCGAAAGGTTCACAGTTAAATCCGTGGCCGATCCCGCAAGCGGAAAAATCCGTTTTGAAGAGGGAGACGCCATACTTCTGGACAATGGAAGCGCCCTTGCAACCTACATCTGGAATGCAGGAAGAGGCGTTTTTGTCCCGGAATCGGCCCCCGTTGAAGCAAGCGGGAATTACACCGCCGGCTTCCCGGTCAAGGCAACCTCCGGCAGCACTCCGGGGAACCTCGTCGTGAATGCCCCCAAATCCATCAACGCAGAAGGTTATTACCTGGAGGACATTCCGCTCAAGGCAAGTCTTGAGGACGGAATCCTGGTGTTCCGCACCCTCAGCGACATTGTGGGCCCCAAGCCTTATGTCCAAAGCGGCACGGGCACTCAGGCCGATCCTTTCCTTGTAACCCGCTGGGAAGACATCCGGACGCTTGTCGAAAACGGCAGCGACGAACGTTATACCACCGCATATTACAAGCAGACAGAAGACATCGAACTGCCTTACGACTTCCGTTTCTCGCAGATTCCGCTGTTCAAGGGAAACTATGACGGAGGCGGCCACTACATTGCCAACGCAGTCCTCAAAAACACCGTAGTGGGTGCTCCTGCTGGCTTTTTCGGCACACTTGAAGGCGCAAGCGTGAGCAACCTTGAGCTCCGCGGCGTCAACTTCACATCAGACCAGATGTTCTTTGGTGCCATTGCTGGTAAAGCCATAGATTCATCAATAGAAAACTGCACCGTCTCCGGGTACATGAAATCAACCGCACGTTTTACATGGGACGGCTGGCAGAACATCACTACTGACGCGCAGAACCACGGCTTCACAGGTGGTATTGCAGGCTATGCCAGCGGCAGCGTCATAAAGGGGTGCTCCTTCAGCGGACAGCTCTCATCGTTCGGAAAGCACACCGGCTGCATTGCCGGCTACATAACCGACGGCAGCGTAATCGAGAACTGCTCGGCGGAAGAGGGTGCAGAAGCCTATTCCGGCTATCACTGCGCCGGCGGCATTGTTGGCTCCGTCACCGGGAAATCCTCAGTGAAGGACTGCGAAAGCCTTGCTGCTGTAAGTTCCACCGGATACTGGGTGGGCGGCATTGCCGGTTACCTGCAGGACGGCTCCATCGAGGGGTGTGTAACATCTTCAAAAGCCCTTGTAAGCTGCCGCCAGTTCAGCGTAGGCGGAATCGTGGGAGGCATGATGCCCCGTGAGGGACATGAAACCTCCGTGTCGGCCTGCAGCGCATACTGCGACGTACAGGGACAGTACAACGTTGCCGGCATAGCCGGAACCATAGATTCACAAAGCGGCGGCAGCTCCTCCGTCTCCGGATGTGCCTACATCGGCGGCATCTTGTATGCAACCGGCACCAACTCCTACAAGTACAATCTGGTTGGCGGTATCGCAGGTTTTGTCCTGTCCCGTGAGGCAGTCCTCATCGAGAACTGCGCGGCTCTGCCGTCACTTGTCAAAGCATCCATCCAGAACGCCCAGAAAGGCAGCGACGCCGCAACCTGCATAGGCGGCGTAGGCGGAGTCATAGGCTTCCAGAACCAGAACGCCGGGACCACCGTTAAAAACTGCTACTCGAACATAGAGAAATCAAGGATTCTGGTATGCTACAAGGCCATGGAAAACTTCTCGGCAACCTTTGTTCATTATGGAGCCCTTTACGGTGGCGGCGGTGCCACATTGAGCCTGGAAAACTGTTTCCGTGACTCTTCGCTTGCCGCATACTCCCTTTCAGAAGACTCCCAGGGCACAGGCATAAGCGTTGCCGCCTTCACCGACGGAACGCTCCTCCAGGCCCTTGGAAACGGATGGAGCGCATCGGCCTCGGGTTTCCCGCTTCCTGACGGAATCAAGGAGGATCCTTCTCCCAAGAGCGTATCGGCAAAGAAGGTAAGCGTTATCGGAGACTCCATCTCCACCTTCGCGGGATATATTCCGGCAGGGTACAATTATCACTACCCCTGCAACGACGGCTCCGTAACGCAGGTGAGCCAGACCTACTGGTACCGCCTCATCTACGACAAGATGCAGAACGCCGTTTTGGACCTGAACATGTCCTATTCCGGTTCAGCGGTTACCCGCAGCACAGATTCTTCCAGGAGCGGGAACCACTGGTATGAGAACAGCTATGTCCAGCGCTATCTGCGCCAGGGAGGCGTTGGAAATCCCGATGTAGTGCTCCTTCACGGCGGAACCAACGACTGGGCGCATAACGACTGCCCTCTCTATCCCGGGGATGCCGTAAAGTGCAACAAGGCAGACGCCCCCGCACAAAACGTTTACGATGAAGTGTTCGCAACGGCCGATGCCGCCGGCACCTTTGAAGAAGCCTCCGCCCTGCCGGACACCGACTTCCTCAGTGCATACACAAAGATGCTCAAAATGCTCAAAGCGCAGTATCCTGAGGTAAAGATAGTCTGCATCATTGGCGACTACCTCTCAGAGGGCATCGAAGCCTGCATCATAGGCGCAGCGCAGCACTACGGCGCAAAGGTGGTGAACCTTCTTAGAGTGAACGGTTTCAACGACCAGACATACATGCCGAAGCATGACTTCAACGGCTCCGGCGGCTGCCATCCCGACGCCCGCGCCATGGAATTCATTGCCGACAAAATCTATACTGAACTGGGATCTTGGCTGGACAACTGAGAATATCGGCCTTCCTTGCCGCATTGCTTCTTTGCGCATGCACCGGGGAAACCCCTGTGACAGACCTTGAAAGGTATCAGTTGCAGGGAAACGTCCTGTGCGCCAACGTGGACATGGGCGAAGGCAAAAGCTACTGCGCCTGGTTCGGCACAGGCGGCATGCTGGATTCCCTGGTGCAGGTGAGTCCCAGCGAAACTCTGTCCAACGTCTATACCTACGACGGGAGAGGCCGCCTTCTGGAGCACGCCATCTACCGCGAAGACCGCCATTACGAGGGCTACTACCTCTACAGTTACAAAGGGGACGTCCTGGAAAGCTACACCCTCTTCGGCTGGGACCTCCAGGCCATCTTCAACTGGAAATTCGACATTGAAAACGGGCGGCAGACAAGGTGCCGATATTACAACGAAGGCGCCCTTGTGAGCACTACGGAGTACACCTACGGCAAGAACTCCAAGATGGAAAGCATCTATGACATGGACGGCAACCCCTGCGGCGAACTCACGTACAGATACCTGGATGCATTCAGGATAGAAAGCATAAAGGGAGAAGATGTGGACATAAGCATCGAATACGGAGAAGACCTCCTGCCCCTGAAAAGCCATGGCGGTCTGATGGAGCCCGATGGAGAAATAGCCTCGATGCACGGTGCCACGGTGTCCTACTCCTATGAAAAGGACGGATACGGGAACTGGATTTCCCGCACCGAAAGCATTTCCGGAGAACCCGGAAGAACCATAACAAGAAATATAACTTACAGATAATATGAAACGAGCAGTCCTTCTACTTTCAAGCGCTATTGCAGTCATTTTCTCTGCCTGCAAAAAAGAAGACGCCGAAATTCCACAGGGAACGCCTGTCGATACGAGCCTTCAGGTAACTCTTGACGGATGGGAATTCTCAAAGGGAGACAAGTTGAGCCTTGTTTCCGGAAATTACACCGCCAGCCTCACCGCAACGGAAGCAGGTAGCAGCGTGACATTCTCCGGTCAGGCCCCCAAGCTTCCGGCATCGGAAAGCTACATTGCCATATATCCTGCCGGGGAATATGCCCTGGATGGAAGGAGTCTCAACGTGACTCTCCCCCAGACCGCCGTCCCGGAAAAGGGCAGACTGAGCGGAGCCGTTGCCGTGGGTGTCACCTCCGGGGGCTCTCTCAAGCTTAATCACGTTACCGCATTCGTGCGTTTTTCAATAAGCAGGGAGGACATCTCTTCGCTCGTTCTCAGAAGCAGCGGCAAAAGCGTTGCCGGAGATATCAAGGTTAGCATCCAGGGGAACGGCACCCCTACAGTAACCCTCGCGGGCGGGGCCGATGCCGTGACGGTGAGCGAAAAACTCACCCCCGGCACCTATACCATTCCCGTCCCAGCGCAGGGCTATAACGGTTTTACCGTAAACATCACCGCCGACAAAAGCTCCGCCGTCAAGGAGATAGTCCAGGCCAAGAGGCTGAATCCAGGACAGATAATGGAACTTGGCACCATAGACAGCGGCATTGATTTCGACACCAAGGCCGGCGCTCCCATACTGGAGCTCATCAGGACTTCATCCTCAACTGCCGCCGTCACATGGAGCATATCCGGATTCAATGACGTATATGCCGACATCGCGCCAAAATGGAGTGCCGGAATCTACAATGACGCAGCCTGCACAGACCTCAGGGTGAGCTGGAATTTCCCGACAGAATTATGGACCGTATATGGCGGCAACAACATTTCCACTCTGGAAGGACCTTACTCTCCTCGCTTTATCTTCAGCGGCCTCGAGGCCTCCAAGGACTACTACGTGAAAGTCTGGTACACTGAAAATCCGGAAATAGAATCGGCCACGCTTAAGGTGAGCACCCTTCCGGCCGCGTACAAGACCATTTCAGAGAGTTTTGCCCAGGAAGGGGAAGTAATCCTTGAAGAAGACTTCTCAGAACTTCCCTGGGGAGGCGACGTTGCCACCCGCAGTTTCGGATACTCAAACAACAACCGTTCAAGCGCACCGGCGTTTGATTCCGCCTTTGGAACCAATCCGGAAGGCGACCAGGAAATAAGCGGCTTCAAGCACTCCTGGTATTTCGTTTATCCCGGAACCGAAATGGGCCTGTTCAACACCTGCAGAAACGCCGTCTCAAACAGCCGTCTCAAAGACTGGACTTCAATTTCCGAAGACAATTCCGACGGAAAGGTCCTGGCAAGACCGGGATACATCAAACTTGGTTCCTCTTCCAAGACTGGAGCCGTGGTAACACCCGTTCTCTCCAGCCTTGAACAGCGCGCAAGAGTGCGCCTCACCTTCAAGGCGCATCCTTTCCGTGAGGCCGTCAACGACCCTCTCACAGCATCCGTGATGGTTGTTTCATCGGAAGAAACCGGCACCTCCGTCCTCAAATCATACAGCTCTTCCCAACAGGTGGATTTCTCCATCGGAGAAGCCCAGGAGTGGAAAGAGTACAGTTTCGAATTCATGGTCATGCCAAACGAGCGCCTTGCCATCTCATCCCGCAGGGTGGGCTCCGATGCCAACCAGAGACGTCTTCTCATTGACGACATAAAGGTGGAACTCCTGGAGTATAAGCCCATAACCAAGGTCACCTCCATCAAAGACACACAGGACTGGCTGGACTTCGTATCCGGTTATGCATCTTATGAGGCCGGAGAAACCGTAACGATTGAAAACGACCTTGACCTTGAAGGCGTAAGTTTCAGCTCGATTCCATCGTTCATCGGCACGCTGGACGGACAGGGCCATGCAATTAAGAATTGGACAAGCGACGGCTCTCCTCTCTTCACCACCCTTGGCCGGAGCGAAGGAGAAGGCGGAACTGTAAAGAACCTCGTCCTCGACGCCTCCTGCACCCTTACACCGTCGCTTGACGGAAACTTCGGCTTCATAGCCGCCACAGTCCAGGCAAGCGGTATCATCGACGGAATTCAAGTCAAGGCCAATGCCGTACCGCTGAATGTCACAACCCTTGCAGCCCCTCATCTGGGCATGATTGCCGGCGTATCCTATGGCATCATCCAAAACTGCGTCAACGACGGCAACCTTTCCGTAACGTCAGCCGCAGCTACCGGGAATGCATATGTCGGCGGCATCGTGGGTTACATCAATGCCGGCGACAGGACAGGACTCCTTGGCAACCAGAATAACGGAGACATCACCTACACCATGAACGGGCCCGGAATGTTTGTCTATCTTGGCGGCATCACCGCAGGCACATCCACATCCGTTATAGCCGATGCCAAGAATTCCAAGGGCACTGTCGAGAACTGTATAAATACGGGAAAAGTAACCTACACCTGCACCAACGGCGGCTCCATGGCCCAGAACGAAGGAACAGGCCGAACCGGCAACTACTTCAAGGTAGGCGGTGTCGCCGGCTATTTCGAAGGCAACGTGATTGGCTGTACCAACCGCGGAGATGTAAGCGTAGCCATCCCCACAAAGGAGGATGGAGCATGCGCTACAGGCCCTTCCATCGGTGGCGTAGCAGCATTTGTACTTAGGGATATGACAGGCTGCAAGAACTACGGAAAGGTGAGCATCAGCGGCACCTTCGCCGGCGGTGGCACAGGCAACCAAGGCTGCGGTATAACGGGAGAGTTTGCAGCAGGTGGCGTGGTTGGCCAGATTGGCGCCTCGGTAAATCCTACTTCTTATTCTTTGAGTGACTGCCACAATTACGGAGAGCTGAACCTCTCGGGCTGGATGTCATACACTAACGGAACCGGATTCAACTTCGGCGGGGTTGCAGGTTATTCCGCAGCGCCGGTAAGCAACTGCTCCAACAACGCTTCCATGCTTGCAGAATGCAAGGGTGCATTTGTGAGGATGGGCGGTGTAATTGGCAACACCCGTTCTACGGCATCATCGCTCGAGAACAACGGAGATCTTGACTTCCGTCTGGTCCGTTCTACGGCAGGCGCCGTGGACACATACAAGCAGCTTGCATCCGAGCTTCGCATAGGCGGTGTCATCGGCCTTGCAGTGGGCAATTCATCCGAGCTTGCAAACAAGGCTGCTATGGCCCTCACCACCACCGCTGCCGACGACCTCGCAGCCAATCTCCAGATTGGCGGTGCAGTTGGTTACACGCAAGGAACACTTACCGCAAGCAACAGCGGCAAGATTACCGTTACATACAGCGGAAAGCAGGTAAAGTGCGGCGGCGTCCTTGGAGAAAGCACGGCACAGAGCCTCAGCGGCTGCGTCAATACCGGCAACATGGACATCACCTGCGGCTCAATCAAACAAAGCTGGTTTGGCGGCGTGTTTGGTTCCATCCCTGCTCCAAGCTCCGGCAACAACACCCATACCGGCCTTGAAAACCGTGGCAACATCGACCTTACAATTACCACATCACAGGATTCCGGCTTCTATTACCTTGGCGGAGTTGCCGGCACATCGGCGGCATACCAGGTCTATACGGACTGCAAGAACTATGGCGACATTACCTATACCGGTCATGCCAAAATGCGTATAGGCGGCATCAACGGCTACATGAACCGGACGGCTAATGGCTCCGTGGTCGAATGCGACATTACCGCAAACTGCAACGGAAGGGATTACTCAGAAGTTGGCGGCATCAGCGCTTACACTGCGGCAACCGACCTCCGCGACTGGTCGTTCTCCGGCAGCATCAACACTTCCGGTTCCACCAAGAAGGTTTACACCGGCGGCCTGCTGGGCAAGAGCAACGGAAACAACGCTGCGTTCAATGGCTGCCGCTTCAGCGGAAGCCTGAGCGGCGGAGGCAGCTACAACACTCCTGGCCTGTATGTTGGCGGATTACAGGTGGACAATCTGTCCATGAGTTTCGGAAACGAAACGAAATGCATCGTTGGGGCAGGTTCTAAAGTAAACGGTACGGAGGTCACCTCACTCACCAATGAGAACCTTGTGTCCCAGTCCTCCTGCGACAAAAACTACTCTGCCGACGAGAACTTCACCTCTACCTCAATGCTCACGAACATTGTGATTGAGTAAGAGCCTATACCTTGAACTCGTAATCGTTGCAATTAAGCCTGTGCAGAATATCCATATGCATATAATTATCCTTCTTCACCTGGCCGTTCCCCACGATGGACTCGGCCAGGCGGGAGATGGTGTAATAGGACTGCATGGGGATGTTTCGGGTTACAAGATACTCCACAAGGCCTTCCCTGAGGGACTCGAGATTCTTCTGAAGATCGTCAAATCCCACCACGTGGCGCTCCGGATCCGGGAATTCCCTGAGGTATGGGGCAAGAAGGTGGATACGGGAATTGGCCATGGTTATGTGCTTGACCCCAGGATGTGCATCGAAGAAACTCTTGAGAATGCCGCGGGTTTCAACAGGATCGTCAGGATGGATAAAGACAGTGTGAACCTTGCAGGCGGGAAAGTGCTCGGCGACATAGTCAAGGAAGCCTTCCCTTCGAACCCTGTTAGGGTCTGCCATCTGCCGAGGGTCACGGATAAGCCTGATCATCGCAAGTTCCTTCACATCCATCCTGTGGGTGAGAAGATAGGCGCCAAGGGCACCTGCTTCGCGGGGGTCGGCCCCGTAGTAAACCCGATAATTAAGGCCGTCAATCTTCTGGTCCACAAAGGCATAGGGAATACCGGCAGCATCCAGCGAGGCGGCAAAGGATTTGACGGCATCGGCAAAAACCACGTTGGTAATCACTCCGGCTGGGGCGGCTTCCAGGATTTTGCGGCTCTCCTCCTCAAAGGAGGCAATGTCATCCGGGTCAAACAGATGCATGTCCAGGGTGATGTCATAGTTTTTGGCACTTCTGACACCCTCTACAAAGCCGTGATAAGCGACGGCCCAGTACTCTCCAGGCTCGAAATGCGGGATGAGGCAGGATATGGTGAGCCTCTTTTTGGAAGCCAGGCGGGATGCAATGGGGTTGGTGGTATATCCCAGTTTCTCGATTGTTTCCCTCACCTTGAGGACCGTTTTATCCGAGACGCCTCCTCGGTTGTAAATAACCCTGTCCACGGTGGCACGGGCAACCCCGGCCTCACGGGCCACATCATAAATAGTTGGAATTCCTGCCGATTTCTCCATAACCGCACAAATTAGATTTACAAAAATATAAAAATTATTGCTCTTTAAAAACGGGCTCGCGCCCAAAATGAAATGACAAGAGAAGAACGAATAAGATTTGCTCTGTCCATAGCAACGGACACCAAAGAGTTTTTGATGGGAAACGGAGTCTCTGAAAAGGCTCCGGAAGTATTCAAGCGCTTTTTCCCGGGCAAAGGAGCCCTCATCATTGCCGATGTCCACACCTTCCCCGCCCTTGGCGGAAAGGTCCTGGAGCACTTCCAGGACAGTGGCATCCAGGTAAAGACATTCATAATAGAAGAAGAGGAGTTCCATGCCGAGTGGAAGTACGTTCAGATGGTAGATGACCAGCTTGACCGGAACCCGGGCTTTGTCCTTGTTTCCGTGGGTTCAGGAGTCATAAACGACCTTTGCAAACTGTCCTCGCACCATCACGGACAGTCGTATCTGACCCTGCCCACCGCAGCCTCCGTGGACGGTTATTCCTCCTTCGGCGCCTCCATAACATACGAAGGTGCCAAGCAGACTTTCTCATGTCCCGCCCCCGTGGCAATCATTGCCGACATGGCCGTCATAGCCCGCGCCCCGCGCGAGATGACCGCCGCAGGATACGCAGACCTTGCGGCCAAAATCCCCGCCGGAGCCGAATGGATGATATCGGACTTCGTGGGAACGGAGCCCATCGTCCCGGATGCCTGGCACGTGCTTCAGGACCACCTTGACGGCTTCCTGTCAAGGCCTGCCGATGTTGCCGCCGGCGACGAGGATGCCATTGCCGATGTCTTTGAAGGCCTCACCCTGAGCGGTTTCGCCATGCAGGCAGCCCGTTCTTCGCGCCCCGCATCCTGCTGCGACCACCTTTTCAGCCATATCCTGGACATGACCGGGCACCGCTACAAGGGAAAACTGGTCTCACACGGTTTCCAGGTTGCCGTAGGAACACTTACCATGTGCGCCGTATTCGACCAGCTGTTCAAACTTGACCTCACAAAACTGGACGTGGACGCATGTGTGGCCGCCTGGCCTTCCCTCGAAGAAGAGCAGGAAAGGGCTCTTGTTCTTTTCCGCAACTTCCCCGCTCCAAAGCTTGGCTACACCGAGATTACAAAGAAGTATGCACCCGCTCCTGTTGTAAAGGAGGAGCTCACGAAACTTCGGGACAGCTGGCCGGAATTCAAGGCAAAGCTCCAGGGGCAGGTGTATTCATACGAAAAAATGCATGAACTTCTCAAAGCCGCAGGCGCACCGGCTTCTCCTTCAGACATAGGCCTCAAAAACCAGGACATCAAGGATATGTTCCCGCTCGTCCAGATGATGCGTTTCCGCTACAATGTGCTGGATCTTGCAAAGAGGGGTGGCTTTTATGAAAAGATAGTTTTACCTTTGTTCTCAAAGGGAGGCGTTTATGAAATCTAAAAAGAGCTTCAAATACTGGCAGTGGAGAGTGATACTCTGCTCCATGATTGGATACTCGGTCTTTTATTTCGTAAGGAAGAATTTTGCCTTTGCAATGCCTGCACTGGGCACTGAATATGGCATCAAGGACACAAGTTTCGGCATTATCCTCACCTTGGTAGGCCTTGTATATGGCGTTTCCAAATTCCTCAACGGCTTCATAGCAGACCGCGCCAATGCCCGCTGGCATCTGGCTATCGGTCTTGGCGCCTGCGTAATCCTGAATTTCATCTTTGGCTGGAGCGCAGACCTAAGCCACTGGATTACCGGGCAGAACAGCGGGCCGGACTTCGTCAACACCATGGTTGCCATAATGGCCGTCCTCCTCATCCTCAACAACGTTTTCCAAGGAGCGGGATTCGGCCCGTGCAACAGGCTCATGGTGCACTGGGTGCCGCCCAAGGAGCTCGCCACAAAAATGTCCATCTGGAACATGTCGCACTCGATTGGGGCGGCAATCGTATCCGTAGTATGCGGCTCCATCGTCGCAACCATGGGATGGAAATGGTGCTTCTGGATTCCTGCGGCCATCGGCGCCGGCGGCGTTGCCTTCATCATTCTCACCCTCAGGGATACGCCGTCGTCAGTAGGACTTCCCGAACTCCCGGACACCAAAACCGAACTTGACGGCGACGACTCCGGCAAGGGATACCGGAAGTTCGTCATGAACAAGGTATTCAAGAATCCTGTGGTCTGGATAATTGCAACTACGGCTCTCATGCTCTACATAGTCCGCTTCGCCGTCCTTGACTGGGGCCCCAAGTTTCTCCAGCAGGGAGAGCAGCAGCTGTCTCCCCAGCTTGCAGGATGGACCATCGGCATATTTGAAATCGCCGGATGCCTGGGGATGCTGTCGGCAGGGTGGATTACAGACCACTGGTTCCACTCCAAGGGGCAGAGGGTCTGCGTCATAGAAATGATTCTCACCGGAGTCTGCCTCCTTGCCATTCACCTTCTTCCCGACGGCACGTCACCGGTTGTGATGCTGGTGCTTCTTGCCCTGGCCGGATTCTTCCTTTACGGCCCCCAGGCCCTTTTCGCCGTCATTTCCGGCAATCAAGTCACAAAGAAGGCCGCCTCTGCAGCGGCGGGATTCATCGGCCTTTTCAGCTACCTTAGCACCATCTTTACGGGGGCAGGCGTGGGAGTCCTTTCAGACAAGTTCGGAGATGCTTTCTGGAACAATCTGTTCCTGATCATGGCCGGAATAGCCATCGCCGGTGGCCTTCTCATCGCAACTATATGGAACATCAAGGATGACGGATATGTACACAGCGAGAATTAACGCCGCCCTGGCCGTTCTGCTGCTATCGGCGGGAATGTGCCTTGCACAGCCCAAAACCAGGTTCATGGGAGAGCTCCAGGGAGAATGTCACAAGGAGAAGGGCTACTCGTATCAGGGCATGGACGTATGGGGAAAGACCATCGTAAGCCTGCAGAACCAGGGAATTGCAACCATTTACAAGCTGTCGTCCAAGGGTATTCAGAAGAAAGGGCAGTTCCACCTTGGCTCTTACAGTAAAATAAACCATGCAAACGTGGCATCCTTCGGGCCGTGGAAGGCATCGGAAAAAGACAGGCTACCGCTTCTCTACGTGAGCCACTGCAACAAAAAGCCCATCGGCAGCTACAAGGATCCTTGCTATGTGGAAAGGATTCACTCGGACTTCAAGGGCTCAGACCTTGTTCAGACCATAGTTTACGATGACACGGCCAAGGACTTCGGCTATGCCCTCCAGTGGGTTATAGACAGGGACAGAAAGCTCCTCATAGGTTACGGAAACACCGTCAATAATTCAGACCCTTCCAACAGGCACAGGGTTATCGTATTTCCGCTTCCCAAGCCCTCCCAGGGCCCGCGCGTAATCCTCTCACGGGAAAACGCGCTTGAGAATTACACCATAGAAGAAGCCTCGGGCTTCAGTTTCAATCCAATCGGCCAGGGGCTGTATGTCAAAAAGGGCAAACTGTACATGCCCACAGGACTTGGAACACCGGAAAAGCCCTCGATTCTCTATATCTGGGACCTTGAACGTAAACAAATGAAGGAAGTGGATTTATCCTCAGTGACCACCGGGGAACTGGAAGACATATCACTCAGTTGCAAAGGATTCGTTTTACAGGGGCAGGACGGAATCTGGATATTTAAGAAATAATCGCTATATTTGTGCTTATGACACGTAAAGCTATAATCATCGCGGCTGCACTCGCACTTGCAGCAATCGGGGCAGAGGCCAAAGTCTCCCTCCCGTCTTTCTTTTCCGACAACATGGTCCTTCAGCAGAAGACCAATGTTGCAGTCTGGGGCACCACCGACAAGAACAAAAAGGTAACTGTGGCCCCTTCATGGACCAAAAAGAAATACAGCGCCGAACCTTCCGACGGCGGCAAGTGGTTCATCCGCATACCCACCCCCGAAGCCGGCGGCCCTTATAGCATAACGTTCAGCGACGGAGAGAAGACCACCATCGGCAATGTCCTTATAGGAGAAGTGTGGTACTGCTCCGGGCAGTCCAATATGGAAATGCCCATGAAGGGCTTCCGCAGCCAGCCTGTGGAAGGCGCCGGCGACATCATACTCTCCGCAAAGCCGGACCGCCAGATCCGCATGTGCCGTATCAGTCGCAACGCGTCCCCCTCACCCGTCGACAAATGGAAG
>ODAI010393435.1_pt1 | contig 25320 bp, 18 predicted proteins | sample 1539321 | NCBI WGS metagenome assembly ODAI01 (sample SAMN02144231, study PRJEB22623) | gut metagenome | biome: sheep rumen | host: Ovis aries | place: New Zealand
GATAGATTTAGATGTTTCTATCTACATTTTCAGCTGAAAAACCACCTGTTTGAAAAACCGCTTCCTGGCGGCTTTGGACACCCTTGCCTGCGGGTGGATGCTAAGCGTGTAAAAAACGCACTGTCATTTGTCCCAATTGTCACAGGATTCTCGGGCACATCCGCCCTGGGCTGGTTGCTACTGCCCTTCAGAGCGTTTTGGGGTCAACTGCGATATTGTGCCCTTATTGATTTTGGAACTTCACGCTCCGGCTCTTTCCTCCACATTGCCATTTGACAATATATATTCCACGAGGCTGCGATGACATTGCGAAACGCTGGTCAGCGCGGAAAGTGCCGATGAGTTGTCCGTTGGTGGAATACACTTGTGCGTTGAAACGTTGCAGAAGGTCAGGTGTTTCAGAAGCGAAATGCAGTTCTTGCGTCATCGGGTCGTAAGCGAGTACATATTCATCGGGCTCAATGTCGCGTACACCTGTGATTTCTTCAGGCAGCTGACCGTTGGGAACAAGATACCACAATCGGTTCATGCTCTCCCCGTTTCTTTCGTCGTTGTTGTAGCTCAGAATGCGGGCGAAGTCGTTGCTGCTGCCTCCTTCGAGATTGGCGATGTGCTGGGTGTGTACGTTCAGCAGGTTGTAGAATCCTTCTGTGCCTTGCGGGATGATTTCCCACAGTTGGCTTTCACTGTTCTCGTCGGGAGAAACAACATTCAGTTGTGTACCCACGTTTGTTGTAGGAGTGCATTCGCCTACTGTCGGGTCGTTGAGGGCGAGATTGTTGGTGCGGTTGATGATTTGGAAATAGTCGCCCACAGGTCTGATGATCCAATCTTGGCTTTCCCGTCCTTGAAGGTTGGAATATTGGCAAACCGATGTCTCGCTGATGTCCAAAGTCTTTGCGCTACGTGCGTTTTGCAAATGGTAATAGTAGTTTGCGGGTGCGAAAGGAGGAGTAGGCTCTATGGGTTTCTTATCGGCAAAAGTCACCTCAAGGAAATAGCATCGGTTGTTGATGAATTCTTTCAGGTCGTTCACGTATTGCTCGTAGGATGAGTAGAGCACCAGCTCGTGGTACATTCTGCTCTGAATGCCCCATTTCTCGTAGTTCTTGGCTTGCGATTTCTGGAGCAGACGCGCCAGGCTGTCCACCTTGTTTTGCATATAGTCAACCAGTCCTTTGTCCAACAGTTCCTTGTATCTGACATAGACTTGACGGGCAAACCAAGGGTCTTCCCACATTCGATTGACCCATCTTTTTGAACCGTTATAGGCAATATCAGCCATCAATCTGTATGTGGTGGTCGACAGGCCTTGCTCGTTCCAGATGCGATAGTCGTTGTCATAAGCGATGTCGTAATCCCACAGCGGTCCGAAATAGAGCAGCGAGTCGTTTTGGTCTTTATAGAAATAGGTGCTGTAGAATCCGTCAATGTTGGCGCTGATTTCTGTGCAGAGATACCAGTCGATGAGCGACGCTTCATCTACAACGTGCCTGTAACCCTCGATGGGGTCGGTGAATTTCGAAGACCTCAGCCTCCGTTCGAACATGTTGATATAATTGCGGATATAAGCGTTCTGAAGGGTTACGATATCCTCTTCATCGGGGTGATGAATGCGAACGGGAGTGCTGTAATAGTTGGTCGTAAAGCAGTTGCCGTCTTGGAAACCGTCAACCTCCAGCAGATAGCCGCCAGAGATGTCGGCCCCATCAGCTAAAGGCACTTCCTGCTCGACGATGTTCACGCGATGGGGGCGCACGTCAATCTGGTCGCTGATTTGATAGTTTCCTATATATTTGCCATTCAGCACCACATCTACGAACTTGGCGGCAGGATTGAATTTCAATGAGGTGAACTCGCCCAAAGCCGATGTCAGGGCATTTCTCATGAGCGTTTTGTCGGCAGCATTAGCCAGAAGTGTCCATTTCTTGGCCTTTGCATATCCTTGCCCCAGGAACTTCTCCTTTTGCTTGAACTTGATGCGGTAAGGTTTCTTCGGCATGTTCCAAGTGGAGTTGCCACGTCCGCGAATCTCAACGGAGTCGTAATCCTGAATATGCCCTTCTTCGTTCAGGTAGTGGATGTTTGCGTAGACATAGTAGTCTTTGCTCGTGATGGGAACGTTGTTGAACGTTTCAATATAGATGACCGGAAGGTCCGAAATTTGGTTCCATTGTGCAAAAGAACACAACGGCATCATGATGAAAATCAGGAGTAGAATATGTAGTTTATTCCTCATGTCATTATTCTGTTTTTGGTAAATGTACACATTATCTCTAAATATATTACGAACCACCCCATCTTTTTCCGCACCGATTTCGCTTTTTTCTTTTTTCGTGTGATAAATCCACATTAATGAGGATTGTCGGGGTGGAATAATTTGTGTAATTTTGCACCCGAAAATAAGAAGACTATGATGAAAATGAAAAAGATTTGTATGTTCTGCTTGTTGCAGATGATGTTTTTGCCTTCGATGGCTGAAGGCAGTTTCGAACTTACTGATACTTCGCGCGTGCAGAATCTTGACGAAGTGGTGGTTGTGTCCCAGCCCAAAGAGTCGACTCCTCTGCGCCTCCAGCCCATCAGTTCTTCCATGTTCTCGGATGACGACATGAATCGTTTGGCTCTGCACGATTTGAGCCAGCTTTCCCAGTATGTTCCTTCGTTCACGATGCCGTCTTATGGCTCCCGACTCACCTCTTCGATGTACGTGCGAGGCATTGGTTCGCGTATCAACAACCCAGCTGTAGGCGTTTATTACGACAATATCCCGTTGATGTCGAAGGCGGCTTTCAACAACCATTTCTATATGCTCGACCGTGTTGACATTCTCCGTGGCCCTCAAGGAACCCTCTACGGACAAAATACGGAGGGCGGACTTGTGCGTATCTATTCGAAGAACCCCATGAATTATCAGGGTACGGACATTCGGTTGGGAATTGGAACCGGTCTTTATTCGAACGTTGAAGTGGCCCATCATCATCGTCCGAGCGAGCAGTTGGCTTTCACGGTCGCCGGTTTCTATAGTGGCTTGAAGGGTTTCATCAACAATCAGAACTTCGAGCAGAAGAACGACCTCACCAACGAGGCGGGCGGAAAAGTGCGTCTTATATTCCAACCCACACAGAAGCTGAAGTTCGACTGGACAGCTGATTATCAGTATGTGAACCAGAATGGTTTCGGATATGGTGAGTTCCAACCCATCAAAGACGTAGCCGACAACCCTTATACGCTTGATGTGGCCGACCCAGCAACAACCATCATGAACGGCTACAAGCGCAACATGCTCAACACGGGACTCTCCGTCAGCTATGATACGGGCGGTCTGCTATTCACATCCACCACCAGCTATCAGTATCTGAAAGACCAGATGCTGATGGACCAGGATTATATGACGCCAGACTACCTGCGCTTGGAACAGCGCCAGAAGATGAATGCGCTCACTCAGGAGTTTGTGTTGCGCAGCCATAATAACAGCCGTTGGCAACACGCGAGCGGACTTTTCGGAAGCTACCAATGGTTGAGAACTGATGCGCCCGTCTATTTCGGCGACGCTATTACAGGCCCCATCAGCAACGCTATCACCAACGCTATGCGGGGAGCTATGCGAGGCTCGATGTACCCACGCATGTATCAGCAGATGCTTGAGCAGATGCTGGCTCAAGGAATGCCTGAGGCAGTTGCTGTCAAACAAGCCGAAGCAGCCGCAAACGCTGCTGTTCAGAAGGCTATCGAGGGCGTGAGCATGAGCGCAGAAATGGCTGTGCCAGAAATGTTCCGCACACCTACGATGAACTTTGCTGCCTTCCACGAGTCGAACCTGTTGCTGACCGACCAGCTGAAGCTGACCCTCGGATTGCGGTTGAATGTGGATAAGGTGAAGATTGAATACGACGCTTTGGCTTACATGAAAATGACGGGTGGAACAGCCGAGCGGCAAGCCACCTATCATCTCACGTCGCACGTGGCTGACAGTCGGGAGAAGACGTTCACACAACTGCTGCCGAAAGTGGGTTTGACCTATAGCTTAGACGACAATCTCGGCAACATTTACGCCATCGTTGCCAAAGGCTATCGTGCTGGAGGCTACAACATTCAGATGTTCAGCGATATCCTGCAAACCGACCTCAACGCCCATCAGCAGGACGCTATGCGCGGCGATTATGATGTGGAGCACACCACACAAGACTTCGACAATATTGAGAACACCATCTCTTACAAGCCCGAAGAGTCGTGGAACTACGAAGTGGGTACTCATCTGAACCTCTTCGACAGCCAAGTGCATTTCGACCTCGCCATCTTCTTCATGCAGATTCGCAACCAGCAGCTTTCGCAGATGATTCCTGGAAGCAACTACGGCCGAATGATGGTGAATGCCGGAAAGAGCCACTCTTGCGGTCTTGAAACGACTTTGCGCGGACGTGCCTTCGATAATGCACTCGATTGGGGCATTACCTACGGCTTCACCAATACGAAGTTCGATGAATACGAGGCGCTTAATCTGACCGGTTGGACTCCACAAAGCCCTAACGACGATTCCTATCTGGGAATGCTTCAGGATTACAAGGACAAATATGTGCCCTTCGTTCCCCAGCACACCTTCAGTGCGATGGCCGACTATCACATCGGAAAGTTCACCATCGGAGCGAATGTCAACGGACAAGGAAAGATTTGGTGGGACGAAGCCAACACTTATTCGCAGAAGTTCTACGCCTTGCTTGGAGCCCACGCCGACTACGACTTCGGTCCTGTTGTGGTGAGCCTGTGGGGCCGCAACCTGACGGATACGAAATACAACACGTTCGCCGTTTCAAGCTCAGCGGCTGGCAGCCCTCGCTATTTTGCCCAGCTGGCCAATCCCATTCATGCTGGAATCGACGTGAGAATCCATTTTTAAGCGCTTCGAAACAGCACAAAAACTTACTCATATTCCTTGAAAGTCGCATGTCCCAACGGGGTGTGTGGCTTTCTTGATTTGTAAAATAAATTCCGAATTATTGCGCTTAAAAACGCTTGTTTTTTGAAACGAATAAGACTTTGGTGCGAAAAACATGAAAAAATGACGGTTTTATAAGTCGTTGAAACTCAATAGCTTCCGTTTTCTTTACATTTTTAGCATTTGCAAAAGCTATGCTTTTAGGTTGTCAGAGCTATGCTTTGAGCTTCTCACTTGTGGCAAATGAGCGGCTCAAATGCCACAAATGACAAGGTCAAAAGCCACAAGTGGCAACCTTAAAGACGGCAAATGACGATTCGACGTGATGAAAATGGAAGTTCGAGCGCTTGTTTTTCATTTTTCTTCATCTATTTTCGCCTGGAACAGAATGGTGTCCTTAGCGAAAATTGTTGTGATATTTCATGAAAATAAACGGCCGTTTTCCATCTTTTTCTTTCGCGAAAACGGGTTCTGCAGATTGTTCATGCGAGGGTCCTTTTGGCTCTCGAACCCTCTTTGGCAAGGGAAAAGAGCACTTGTGGGAAATGTTGAGGTTTTTATTAAATTGTGTGAAAGGATGTGGTTCGTTCAACTAAAAATCAGTATCTTTGCAACTAATTATGTGTAAACGGTGTCAAACGTACATGAAAACGATGAAAAAGATAGCTCCAGCGGCTCTGCTGCTGGCCTTTGTGCTGTGTCTTTCGGGATGCGGCCATAATGGTAAAAAAGAGTTCAACCGCATGCTTCTTGAGTTGGCCGACGCCGACCAGTTGATTGATGCTGACGATTGGGCAAAACTGGAAACGTTCCTCGATGAGCAGAAAGCCAATTTCCGCGAGTTCTACAAAGACGGCGAACTGGATGTTGACGAGGTGAAGGATTATGTTGAAGACTTCTTCGAAAGCCGCCGTCCGCCCAAGGATATTCAGTTTGCGGTGGGGAAGAAGACCCTGAACGTGAATTTCTATTTGGAGCGCTCGGGCTCGATGGTTCCCTATGATGCTTCGAATGGCGACGGCTCGTTCAAGGCCGCGATTGTGAAGATGCTCAACAACCTGCCAGGCGACAATGCCGACCATCACATCTACGTGGTGAACTCCGAGATTAACGAATATCCCAAAGGCTTTGCGAAGTTCATCAGCGACTCCAACATTTTCGAGGCCACAAAGGGCATTGGCGATGCTTCGTCAACCGATTTTGGCGCCATCTTCGAGCAGTTGCTCAATAAGACGGGCGACGACGAGTTGTCGATTTTGGTAACGGATATGATTTATTCGACCAAGAACATGGTGGGCGTGAATCCGCAGAAAGTCTTTGCTGAGGCGCAAGGAATGACGAATGCCGTGTTCAAGAGCCAGGTGAAGGACAAGGGTATGCTGATTGTGAAGATGAATGGCACCTACAGCGGTCCTTATTACCCCTACAACTCAGCTGGCGGACAGTCGTATACAGGCCGCAGGCCTTACTATATCGTGATTGTGGGCTCGAACGCCAACATCGCCCGACTGACTCGCGACAGCGGCTATACAACGTTTTGCAAGTTCTCGGAATTGAAGGGCTACGAAAACATGTACCTCTTCGAGACCGACGATGTTTATAAGCCCTACTATTCGTTGCTGCTCGAGAGCGACGTGATTCGCGGCCGATTCAGAGCCTGTCACGGTCAGGGCGACCAAATCAAGGACATCGAGAACCTGGAGGTTGACCGCAATTCGGGCGACTTGCGATTGGCTCTGGCTGTCGATTTGGGTGGAATGCTCATCGACGAAGGCTATCTGACCGATGTGAAGAACTATCAGGTGGAGGCCGACGACAAGTTGGAAATCAAGGAGATTCGCAAGATTGAGCAGAAGGATGTGACTCCCGCCGAGCGCAAACATCTGGGCAAAGCCACTCATATCTTCGTGCTCGAGAGCGAAGGCATCAAGCACGCTCAGGATGTGGAAATCAAGTTGATGAACCGTTTGCCCGACTGGGTGGACGACTCTTCGAGCGACGATGATACCAACGTGGGCGGAGCTGGATTCGCCAACACCACTTTCGGCTTAAAGTATCTGCTTCAGGGCATCTACGACAGCTATCGGAAGAATGCCAAAGGCGAACCCTATTATTTTGAAATTGAATTGGAGTTCAAGCGATAAGCGAGTTTTGGAAAACAAGAAAACAAGAAATCAAAGAATTTAAGAAATAAGATGAAGAATACGATTTTATTGATTGCAGGTGCGGTTATTACTATGTTGTTCCTGATTTTTGCAACACCCTTGTTCGAATCGCTCTACTACGAGCGTGCATTCTCAGATGCGATGTACAACGGAGGGTTGTATTTCATTGTGTCGGTAGTGACCGTTGTGATGGCTTGGGTGCTTGCCGGCATCTATTACTACGTGGTGAACTCGGTGAGTTTCTCGCGTTGGTACCATTGGCTGGTGGTGCTGGGCGTAGCAAGTGTGCTGACCCCAGTGGTGAGTTACATCATCTGCAACAACTCGCTTTCGGCTGAGGGCTACGATTTTTCCGCCCAGTTGTTCAGCTTTGCGATGGTGAATCTGGCTGTTGAGGCTGTTCTTTTCACAATCGTCTCGTTCTCGATTCGCTGGTGGAGCAGCAATTGCCGTCACACTCCGATACCCGAATAAAAAGACTCACCCCCGACTACTCCCTAAAGGGCGAGGGGAAACGGTCTTCTCAAAAATAAATAAAACAAATAACTAAAGCATTCTGCTCGAAGCCCTATAGGGAGGGGTAGGAGGGCAGGCCTTTTTAAATATAATGCGATTATTCCTTTTTCTTGTAGGTGGCACAGGGTCGCGCGTGATGCGGCCTTTGATTATGCAGTTGGCTGCTGGCATTCATCCCACGAATGAAGCCGGCCAACCTATGCCGCTCGAAATCATTCCGATAGTGGTTGACCCGCATAAGGCAAACGAGGATTTGAAGCGTACGGACAATCTGATGCGTTGGTACAAGCAAATCAGGCGTCAGCTCTATGGCGAGCAAGTGGACGTTACTCGTGGCTTCTTCTCGGTGAAGATATCGAGTTTGGCCGACATTCTGCCGAATGGTTCGCAACTGAGTGACACGTTCTTGTTCAACATGGGCGCAATTGAGTCGAAGAAGTTCCAGGACTTCATCAACTATTCCACCCTCGACACGGGCAACCAGGCTTTGTGTTCGATGATGTTCAGCGACGACCAGCTCAACACGAAGATGGACATTGGTTTCGTGGGTTCGCCGAACATCGGTAGCGTGGCCCTCAACCAGTTCAAGGACTCTGAGGAGTTCCGTCAGTTCTCGAACGTTTTCCAGAAGACCGACCGCGTGTTTGTGGTGTCGAGTATCTTCGGTGGAACGGGTGCGGCTGGCTATCCCATCATCGTGAAGAACATTCGTAATGCCGCCAACAACGCCCAGATCAACAATCGCGGCGACTTGCGCGATGCACGTATTGGAGCGTTGACGGTGTTGCCATATTTCAACGTGCAACAAGACGACAACAGCCCTATTTCGCGTGGTGATTTCATCTCGAAGACGAAGTCGGCGTTGTTCTATTATCACGACAACCTGACGGGATTGCGCCAGAATGGGGTTGATTTGCCTCTTTCGAAAATCAATGCCTGTTACTATCTGGGCGACCAAGTGCCTTCGAACCCCTATTTCAACGATCCGGGTGGCAACGGTCAGCGTAATGATGCCCACTTGGTGGAGTATGTGGGTGCTTTGTCGATTTTGGACTTCTTGTCTATTCCCGATGAACAGCTTCAAACTGTTGGCGGAAACGCCCAGAATCCGATTTACAAGGAGTTTGGTTTGGCTTACGACAAGCAGACGCTTTCGTTGAAGGATTTCGGCGTTCAGACGCGTGCTTTGGTCAATCGCCAGCTGGTGAAGTTCCATTTGGCTTACATGTATATCACCAACCAGCTGAAGCAAGACATCGGACGCGGTTATACGCAAGACAAGCCCGAGATTACGAACGGATTCCTGGCAACGTCGTTCTACAACACGCTGACGAGTGATTTCTTTGTCACCTACCGCCAATGGCTTAAGGAACTCCGCACCAACCAGCGTAGTTTGGTGCCGTTCAATCTGAACACAACAAAACTGAGCGATGCGTTGACAGACATTGCTCCGAAGAGTGGCCTCTTCAAGTCGACGATAGATTACAAGAGCGTGCTCTCTGCACTCAACAAAGAAAGCCAGCAAGCCATGAAGACGCAGAAGTATGGCACCGACCGCGTGGCTCTGAAACTGCTCGACTTGCTTGATGAGACGCTCGATAAACTGATTGATGAGAAATTTAATGGAATTGTTTGATTATGAGCAAGATACTTTCCTACAACAATAAGACAACGGGCGAAGGCTGGATTCCTTTGACAAGCCAATATAACGCTGATGAAATCGACATGATTGACGATCCCAATGGTGGATTGTCGCAGCAACCTCGAACGGCTATCCCATCGCCATTCGCCCAGATGGATCTTGTGAAGAATGCTTTCAAGCGGTTGTCCACACATGCCAACCTTCAAGGCGAGGCGATGGACGAGAAACTGGTTTCGAATGCACTCGATGTGGCTCAGTTGTTCTTCAATTATAGCGAGTTGCGCAACCAATTGCGCATCGTGGAATGGAATCGCGACACCCAGCTTGAAATGCTGAAGTCTTCACCTCAGCATCGTTTGTTGGGTGAGACCATTGAGATGTTCCTGGAGCAGGACAAGGAAGCGTTCAACTTCGACAAGATGGACCGTCTCTATTTCTTGGTCTATGGCAATCAGGTAGTGGGTTCTACGTCGCCTGTCACACTCTTTATGGCTACGCCGAACGCAAAGGAAGGCAAATACAACATTCCAGTTGAGCAGAATGTGAACCTCTTCGACCTCTGGCGCCCGCTCTATGTTCGTAATCAGAAGTTCGTGAAATACATCTATGCGCTCTTCACCGCTTATCCCGAGCTGAAGAAGTGTTGTGGCGAGGTGAACAACTACCTCATCACAACGTTGCCTTTGCTTCCTCAGAGCCTTCAGAGCGAGATTTTGAAGGAGGTGGGCAATCCTGCCGCATACGATTATGAGAACATTGAGCGTGCCAAGACTTTCCTTGATGCCACATTTACGAAGATGGACGAAGGAATTCAGGCGCTTGGTGTGCCGTTCTATCAGGCTCGTGCAGAAGACATCCAACGTGCCATTCAGGAGAGCGATTTCATGATTGTTCCCACTCGGAAAGATGCTGGAGATCGTTTGCCGCTCGTGCTTCAGAACCATCTGAACGCACCTGCAACAGATCCGTTCAAGTATATTACCAGCGCGTGGACAGACGCAACGGTCATCGGACCGGAAGATTATGCAATGCCACCAGAGAAGCGTGTGTTGCCAGCCACCACGCACCAATATCCTTGGCTCACCGATGACGACTTCTTCCAACCGGCACTCATCAAACTCGATTACACCATCGACCGCGACTGCTTCTTTGATGGAAACCTTTCTATCGGAAGTCGTGATACCGACGAGTGTGATTTCGTGTTGCCCATCAAGCCGTTGTTCTTCAAATATTTCAACGTGAGCGACCTGTGGGGCACAATCAACGGCAAACCGAAGTTTGAGATGATACATACGCAGAATGGTGCTACAGAGACCTTGCGTGCCATTCTTCGCATTCCCGTCCAGAAGCAAGGCAAGTTCATCACGTTGGAGCGCAACTATGTGGTTTCCCATAACGGAGACTTGAGATACGACACGGCCAACAATCGGGGCTATTTCCTGACTGTTCCATTTGCTGTCAGCGTATTCCCGTTTGTCCGCATTCAGCAGAACAACCAATATAGCGTTCAACTTGTCGACCGTGCTCTTGGAATGCTCGAGAACTACAGCCTTGCGCTCTCGTTCTTCAAGAACGGCTATCAGCAGCGTTTGGACGACGATAAGGTTATCATGCGCGAGCGTAGCATGAAGTCGGAAAAGCGTGTGGGTTCGTTCTACTACAAATTGAATGATGACTTCGATTATGCCAGCGTGCAACTCACCGACGACCGAGGGAACCGTGTGGCAGAAGGCATGATTTGCCCACGATGGGCGGATAACATCCCTGGACACGATGCTTTCACGTTCTCCGTCGACTTTGGAACAACCAATACCCACCTCGAGTGCATGAAGGGTGAGAACATGCCCGAACCATTGAAACTCAGTTCGGCAGCACGTGAACGTTTGTTGGCCACACTTTACAACGGTGAGCAAATACTCTATGATGTCATCATGAAGCAGGAACTCCTGCCAAAGACCATAGGTGAAGACTATGGATTCCCACAACGTACCGTTCTCTCCGAAACCGAAAGGCTTGATGCTGAGAACGTGGACGCTATTGTGGCTCTTGGCGATGCTAACATCCCCTTCATTTACGAGAAGGAGAGCATAGGCTATGGCAACCGCATCGTGCCCAACCTGAAGTGGTCGACCGAAATTGCCACCTCTAAGCGCTTGAAGGCTTATCTCACAGAGTTGGCTCAACTGATGCGCACAAAGGTGTTGCTCGAGAATGGAGACATCACCAAGACACGCCTCGTGTGGTTCTATCCGCTCGCTATGAAAGTGGGAAACATTCGCAAGATGGGCGAAATGTGGGCAAAGACCTTCAAAGAAGTGTTTGGCATTTCCGCCACTGAAGACAACCTGATTCAGATGCCTGAGTCGGTGGCACCTTACTATTTCTACAAGTCTTCAAGCCAGTTCCGAGGTTCAGCATCGAATGTGGCCAGCATCGATATCGGTGGTGGTTCGAGCGATGTGGTGGTGTTCGAGAGCAACGCCAAGCAACCCGCCATACTCACCTCGTTCCGTTTTGCTGCCAACGTGCTCTTTGGCGATGGCTTCAGCGAGGTTCCTCATGGAGACAGCAACCCCATGCTCCTCAAGTATGTGGGCTATTTCAAGCGCCTCTTTGATGGCGATGATGAGAAGTATGGTGAACTCAACGGTATTCTCGATGACATCACCGCCAAGCGCAAGAGTGAGGACATCAACGCCTTCCTCTTCTCGGTGCAAGGCAACAAGGTGGTGGCTGGCAACGATGTGTTCTCCTACAACCAGCGCCTCAACGAAGACGAGCAACGCAAGATTATCTTCATCTATTTCTATGTCACGTTGATTTATTACGTGGCTACGATGATGAAGCATAAGGGATTGGAGAAGCCACGCTCCGTGATGTTTAGCGGCACCGGTTCGAAAGTGCTTGACATCGTAGGCAACTCGCGCGACCTTGACCTCATCTCCCAAGCCGTCTTCGAGCGCGTCTATGGTGAGAAATACGACGTGGATGGCTTCTCGGTGGTGATGGAGAAGAAAGAACCCAAGCAAATCACTTGCCGCGGTGCTTTGATGCAAGTGCGCGATGGAAGTGGGCGCGATGATGTGACCCAGCTCAACCGCATGATGGACGATTTCGAGAATCCCTTGAAATACAACTATTCGATGATTGACAAGGAGAAGCTGACCTATGATGATATGTCTGATGCAGAAATCCGCAAGCAGATTGTGGAGAAGGTGAAGGCCTACAACGAGTTCTTCTGCCAGCTTTGCGATGACATTCATGTGGCCGACCGCTTCCTGGTTGACCTCAAGTCGTTCCAGCGCTTCAAAGAGTTGGTCAGCAAAGACCTCGAGCACCATCTCATTAATGGTTGGAACTTCGTGAACAAGAACTCTGATGAGAAGAACGGAAGCGACGCCATTGAAGACACCGTCTTCTTCTATCCCATCATCGGAAGCATTCGCGACAATCTCATCGAGAACCTTTAACCCTCAAACCCCATCATAGCCATGTTCAATTTCAATAAAAATGACGGCCCCAACCAATACGATTTCGAGGACCTTGAAGCCAGATTGGCCCACCTCGAAAGAAAATGCCGCCGTCTGGAAGCAAGAATAACCGAATTGGAGGACAATGCCGCCTCCGTGAACAAGAAAGCGGAAGCCCTGGAAGAGCCTGCCGAGAAGCTCACCTACATCTCGAAAGTGTCGATGCCTACCGAGGGCGATGCTTCCGAAGAGAAAGAAGAGCGTCCCACAACGGTTGCTTCGGTGTCGTTGTCGTTCTCAGACGAGCCTTCACCTGAAGAGGAAGAGCCCAAGGTGCTTGACGCCAATCGCCAGCGCCCTGTCTATTATCTGGCTGCACCGTCAGCCGATGGAACGTTCGCCCGCTTCTCGAGTCGTCTGCAAATAGGGAAGACCATCTATCTGCTGAAGACCGACGATGGCGTGAATGGTACGTTCATCCTCTACGACTCGCCCGACGCCATTGCCACCGCCATGCTTAGCGTGTCGCAATTCATCAAGCCCGTATGCAAGGTGAATGGTAGTGCGGCTCAATATCCCCACCACATCATCACCGAAGAAGAAGGCCTTGCTGTCTTCGAAGAAGGTGTGTGGAAAGTGGTGCGCAAGGCTATTGTCCGTTTCGAATAGGCTATTGTCCGTTTCGAATGAAGAGCATGACCTATTGTTCCTGAATAAAAAGAGAAAAAGAAATAGCAAGAAATGCAAGTAAAATGTCCCAAGTGCCGATTTAGGTATGATGTTCCAGTTACGCCTGGAGCAAAGGAATTGGCGTGTGTGTGCCAACGTTGCGGCACTCCGTTTACATACGTCATGACCGAAGAAGAGCAGCAATCCGTTCACCAAGAGGCCGTTTCGGGTGTTGGTGGAAGTTCTGCTTCGAATGCCCACAATCAGCCATCTGCCTCCTCGGGAGGCTCCAATAATACCGTATCCTCTTACGGAGTAAGCAATGGTGAGGGCAACACTTCATCTTCAAACCCAGCAGGAGGTTATAATGGCGGTTCCAACGGCCAGCGCCCTTATGGAATGGGGCAGGGCGGAGGTGGTGTTCAAACCCCACTTGTGCCACCACGCCGCAAGGGAGGTTGTATGCGCAATTGCTTCGTCATCTTCCTCGTGATATTGGCCATCATTGCCTTTACCGTGCGTACGTGTGTTTTTGACCATTCGTTCACATCAGACGACTTGCAAGACGATGATACCGAGATGACCATAGATGGCCAGAATTCAAGCGATATGAGCCGTATATCCGATGACAGTCCTTTTGCGGGTATCAATGCTGAGAAAGCTCCCAAGTGGCTTGAAGGCAATTGGGCTGTTACGACGCGGAATGGCTCGATTACCATCACGATACGAGGGAATAAAATCGCCGAGTCGTCCAACGGCCAGCATAGCAGCGGAACGTTCATTTATGAGCGTGGAAAGTTGCATTGCGACTTTAGAGACGGTGAGGACAATGTGCGTAGAGTTGATGAACAGAACCATCGTATAGACGCTGGCGACGGTGCTTGGATGCACAAGACCGACTACTCCGACGAACGATAAAAAAGAAGATTAAACAGACAAAACGAATTTTAAAACTCTAAATAAAAAAAGAAACAACAACAATTTGAAATGGGAAAAGTAATCTTAACAGGCGACCGCCCCACCGGAAAACTCCATCTTGGACACTATGTGGGCTCTTTGCGCCGCCGCGTACAACTTCAGAATGCAGGAGACTACGATAACATGTTCGTGTTCATGGCTGATGTTCAGGCACTTACCGACAATGCCGACAATCCCGAGAAGATTCGCCAGAACATCATTGAGGTGGCTCTCGATTATCTTGCCGCCGGTCTCGACCCCGAAAAATGCACCATCTTCATCCAAAGCCAGATTACGGAACTCGCCGAGCTGACCACCTATCTGATGAACCTCATCACCGTCAGCCGTGTGCAACGCAATCCCACGGTGAAGACTGAAATCAAGATGCGCAACTTCGAGGCCAACATTCCGCTCGGCTTCTTCTGCTATCCGGTCTCTCAAGCCGCTGACATCACCCTCTTCAAGTCGACCACTGTGCCCGTGGGTGAAGACCAGGAACCGATGCTCGAGGTCACACGCGAACTTGTACGCCGATTCAACAACACATACGGAGAAGTGCTTGTTGAGCCTGAAATCATGCTCCCTGAGAACCTCACCGCCCGCCGCCTTCCGGGTACTGACGGCAAGGAGAAAATGTCGAAGTCGCTTGGCAACTGCATCTATCTTAGCGACTCGGCCGAGGAAGTGTGGCAGAAGGTGCGCTCGATGTACACTGACCCTACCCATCTCAACGTCAGTGACCCGGGACATGTGGAGGGTAACGCCGTGTTCACCTATCTCGATGCCTTCTCCACCGATGCCGATTTTGCCAACTTCTGGCCTGAATACAACAACCTTGACGAACTCAAGGAGCACTACCAGCGCGGCGGACTTGGCGACATGAAATGCAAGAAGTTCCTCAACCAGGTGCTCAACCAGTTCCTCGAGCCCATGCGCGAACGCCGTCGCGAATATCAGAAGGACATTCCCGAAATCTACAATATCCTTCGCCGTGGAACCGAGAAGGCTCGCGAGACGGCCGCACAAACGATGAGCGAGGTGCGCCAGGCAATGAAGATTGACTATTTCAACGACGCCGATCTCATTCGCCAGCAGAGCGAGCGCTATGCTGAATAAAGCGACACGCTGACAAAGATTCTACTTGCACACGTAGAAACCATACCCTTCCTTAGACGCGCCCAGAGCGTGCCTGAGGAAGGTTTTTTCTTGTGTATAGGCGTCAACTGTCCCCCTTTAGAACTCCCTGTTCATCAGCAGGTGGAAGGCGTTTCCCAGTTCGTGGGCGATGCGTAAGGCAAAGGGTGGCTCAATGGTGCGGCTGCTGCTGTTGATTTCGTGTACGAGCCCCTCATCGCCGTCTCCATTTTTCGAAAAGTAGAACCGCGTTTCGTTGCCCTCGTTCTTTTCATAGTAGAACGCCAAGTCGCCTTCCTCGTCGAAGAGGAACTCCTGATAATACTTGTTGCCGGGCGTGTTGAAGTTGTTCACGATGAAGTAGGGCTGAAAGAAGTAGCGTTCAAGCTCCTCGTCGTCCTTTTCGTTGAAATAGTAGGTTGTGGTCACTTTTCCAGCGCCATGGCCTAACCTGTAGTTGCTCACTGCCCTCGTGATGTTCGAAGGCTGACCTTGCTTCTCTTTCCTTTCAGATGCCTCAATGTTTTTCTTCGCCTCGGTATACATCTTCCTGATTTCCGCCACGCGCGGATCGTTGGATTGTGCCATTGTGGCAAGGCTGAGGCAAAGGCTGAGGAATAAAAAAGATAGTTTCTTCATGATGGTATGTTGTCGTTTTTTGATTGAATACTGATTGCTATTTGCTGTTCTTGTAGATCAGGCCTCCGATGAAAATCAGCAGAAGTCCGAAGATGATGATGATGCCTCCGATGACCCAAGCCAATGCGGCTCCGATGCCTCCCATGCGGTACATGGGTTGTTCTACGGGCGTGATGGTCTGCAGTTCTTGCTCGATGCGCACCGAATCTTCGCCAACGGCCGTCATGAGAGCTTGGTTCAACGAGTCGTAACGTTGCCCTTCGTCAGATTCCACCCATTCGGTGTATTCGGCCCATGCCTTTTTGTTCTCGGCCGTTTTCTCGTTGTCGCTTTGAGTTCCGCCAATGCCCAACAAGAGGCCAATGAGCAACGCGATAGTTCCAACAAAGATGAGTATCCATCCGAAACATCCTCTTGCTTTGTTTTTTGCCATAGTCGTTTTACTTTTTTGGAGTTTTTGTTTTATTCTGATTTTAGAGAAGGGGAGAGAATGTGGTGAGACTGTCCGCTTAGAACCCGAGGAATGCTTTCAGGCCGGGAGCGTCTTTCAATTCTTCTTTGCCCAAATAGAAGGCTCCTGGTGGCACCAACTCCTCGTATTTGTCGAGAAACTCATCCCACGAGAGTTTGAAATAGGCTGGGGGGATGAAGATGGTTCGTGAGCCGCCTGCTGAACGGTCGCCTCCTTGAAGATAGACCGAATAGCCACCCAAGACATGCGAGCGAAACTCGTAGCACTCCATATACCAGCCGCGTATGCAGGTGCCGGGCGGAATGAGGCTTTTGACCGAAAACTCCTCTTTCACTTTATTCTTCCATTGAACCCAACTTTCATGATCCGAGATGAAATGCAGGATGAAATCCTCGCAATCGCCATTGATGACGTAGCGGTCGATGTCGTTGTTGTTCCATTTGAAATAAGCCACATACTGATAGCGTGAGCCTTCTTTCTCGATGGCGTAGCTCCAGCCTTCCCTCAGCATGCTCTTCTCTGCCCAAGGATAGAGTTCCTTCATCCGCTCAAATGCCTTGTCGATATAGACATTCACGTCGTAGCCGTATGGAAATTTCTTGCTCATATCGTTTTGTTGGCTCCTTAATTCGTCAGGCTATGGATTGATTACGGTCTCGGTCGTGTAGTCGTTGTACACCACAATCTGAATGCCTCGTGCACCAGCCTTCACGGGCAGCCCCTGCAAGTCGTAGCGTGCCACCTCGCGCCGTTCCCCTTCTCCGGGAGCCACCTCAGCAGGCTTAGCATGGGTGGTGGCCTCGTAGGTCACAATCCGCTTCAGGTTGGCACAATCCCTGAATGCGTCGTCGCCCACGTAGTAAACCGTAGAGGGAAGCCTGATCTCCTCCAGATACTGGTTGCCCTGGAATGCGCCGCGCGCGATGCAATACACGCCGTCGGGCACTGTGTACGACTTCATTTCCTTGCTCTGCGGGAACTTCACCAGCGTCTCGCATCGGGGTGAACCGCTGCTGTAGCGGTCGTCGAACGTGGCGAAAAGAACTCCGTCTTCCGAATGGTAGTAGCCTTGGAAGGTGATGCCCATGTAGCCCTCGCCTGTTCCGTTGTTGGTCACCGTGTATTGGGCTGATGCTCCCAGCGCCCACACGATGGTTAACAGTAATGTCAGTATAGTCTTTTTCATGATGGGTAGTGGTTTTATTTAATTGTTATTTTCTTTTGCAAAGATACAAAGAAATTCTCACCGCTCCAAATTTCAAGGGTTGTAGCTCGTGAAAATCTGTTAAGAAATAGGGGTATTTTTGTTAATATTCCCAAATTGTTACATTGTTACATTGTTACATTGTTACATTAAGCACCTTCCACATGTGCAAGCGGCTTCCCTCTACTATGGGTTATTATAATATATAATATATATATTATATATTATAATAAAATAATTATTATTACACTCTATCAATTTTTGCCAATCAAATCTGTCAATTTAAAACTCAAATTTCATCTCGGAAACTCGGAACCACCTTATTGTAACAATGTAACAATGTAACATTGTAACATTTCTTTTTTTTTTACAATTTCGAACACGCTCCGGGAGCTGCTCAAAAGTCACTTATAAGCTGCTTAAAGGCCACAAATGGGGTGCTTAAAGGCCGCAAATGAGGCGGTTAAAGACCGCAAATGAGGCGGTAAAAGACCATTCATGAGGTGCTTAAAGACCGCTTGTGAAGCGGCCCGCAATCACTTTGTTCGCGTGATTTCGAAATGGAAGGGCTTGTCGAAATGGCGGCGTGAATAGTAGGTGACCGACGGGTTTTTCAAGTCCATCGTCATCGTCCAGATGGTGCCTTGGAACTGTCCGTTTGCGGGTTGCGAAACGGCTTTGATGGCTTCGGTGAGGTCTTTTGCGCTCATCACGCCTCCAGCCTCGCTGAACCGCTGGCAGAGCTGCTCGTAGCGATGGTCGCCCTCGGCAAGTCCGACATTGAGTTTCGATTCGCAAAGATAGTGGTTGGCCGCTGCTGGCGATTCCACCACCACCATCTGGTTGTCAACATACTCCACCACAACACTCTTGCCCGATGCGTCGGACATGGCATAGTGGTGGGCGGAACCGATGTCGGAGTGCATGTCTATGCCCCGAAGCAGTTGCAGAGCCTCGTCGACGTTGGCGGCTCTGTTGAGCAGATAGCGCAAGGCGGCCGAGGTGGTGAGGGCGGGCTTGCCCGTGCGCTGATGGGTTTCAACGTCGTCGCCAGCCATCAGGTCGGCAATGGCGAACCCTTTCTCGTTGATGCCGTCTAACGCGAAGAAAAGGCCTGAGAGCGCCATGTATTGGTTGGCGAAGCCTTCAGGCAGATAACCCTCTCCAAAGCCGTAGAACTCGGCATTGAAGGTGGAGATGGATTCGTAGCCGTTGTCGGGAATGGAATGCAGAATGATGCCCACGCCCGAGTTGTAGTCGAAGTTGCGCCCCATCATGATGCCTCCCTCTGGAGTACGGACGGTCAGTGCCGAACAGCCGTAGGGGGCTTTCTGGGGTGTGGCCTCAGGAAGCGAGTAGTAGCCTTTTGAGAGGAATTTGACGATTTTCTTCGACAATGTTTCGGCGTTTTCTCCGCCTCCGCTCGCCAAGAGTTCATCGAATCCATCGTCGCCCTTGTATTCCATGTAGTAGAATCCTTCGTCCAATTTCTTAACCGAGGCAGCTCCTTTGATGAGCGAACCGAAGGTTGCCCATGCGCCGAAAGTAATTGCCACGAGCAACACCAAGAGGGTGAGCAGCGTGATTTTCAGTACTTTTTTCATTGTAATGATAGTGATAATGTCTGTATTCCTTTATAATTTGACCGCAAATATACCTCTTTTTTGCCAATTATACGACATTTTTCGCGCAAAAAAGCGAAGTTTTTTTTACAAAGTGCGGTGCAACCAGACGGCTTGGATGATGCCCCGAAGCAACAGATAGACGATGAGGGCGAGCCATAGGGCGTGGTTGTGAAGATGGGGCGAGAGTGTGAAGTGGAGGAGGAAGAAGACGGCAGTGGCTATGGCCGACGAGAGGAGCATTCCGCGGGTGGCGGTAATGCCGATGAATAGGCCGTCATAGATGAACGCTGCCACACCAGCGAGAGGGATGAGAAGCGCCCAGGGAAGGTAGGGCGTGGCGGCTTCAATCACCTCGTGGTGGTTGGTGAGAAGCGAGAGGAAAGGCTTTCCGCCAAGTGCGTAGGTGGCCGTGAAGAGCACCACCATGAAGGCTCCCCAAAGCAGCAGCCTGCGCACGAGTGCGTGGAATCCTTCCCAGTTGCGGGCTCCATAAAGTTTTCCTCCCAAAGCCTCACCCGCGAAAGCAAAGCCGTCCATCACATAGCTGAAGAGCGTGAAGAGCGTCATGAGCAGCGTGTTGACCGAGAGAATGAGGTCGCCCTGCCGTGCTCCAGCCGCGGTGAAGAACAGGTTGACCGCCACCAGGCAGACCGTGCGGAGAAAGATGTCGCGGTTGACGCGGAAAAGCGAGGCGCCTCTGCCGTCGCTCTCGTTGGAGGAAGCGGGGGTTGCTTGTGGCGAAGTGGGGATTTTCTTCAACTTCCTCGCCATTGCCCAAACCGCAAGGGCCAATCCGCTCCATTGCGCCACCAAAGTGCCAAGCGCCACTCCTTCGATTCTCATGCCCAACCCATAAACGAAGAGCAGGGAGCATGCGATGTTGACAACGTTTTGGAGAATGGAGACGGTCATGGGTGTGCGTGTGTCTTGCAAACCGATGAACCATCCCGTGAGGGCGTAGAGGGAGAGTGTGGCGGGCGCTCCCCAGATGCAGATGTTGAAGTAGGTGCGCACGAGTGTGGCGATTTCCTCGGAAGGTCCCATCAGCCAGATGGAGAGCCACCGTAGGGGGATTTGTGCAACCACGATGGTCAGGCCGCAAAGCAATCCCCACTTGAGCGCGTTGGAGAGCATGGCGCGAATGGCCCGATGGTCGTTGCGCCCAACAGCTTGTGCCGTGAGCCCGCTCGTGCCCATGCGAAGAAAGCCCAGCAGCCAATACATCACGTTGAAAATCATCGACCCCACGGCAATGGCTCCAATGTAGGTGGCGTCGCCGATGTGGCCCACGATGGCAATGTCGACAAGCCCAAGGAGGGGCACGGTGATATTCTGGACAATCGAAGGAATGGCCAGCCGAAGGATGTTGCGGTCGATGGCTTTCATGATGGCCTATGACAGGAGCGAGGTGTCGCCCGTGTAGAGTTGGTAGTATTTGCCTTTCAGCTGGAGCAGTTCGTCGTGTGAGCCGCTCTCGATGATTCGTCCGTGGTCGAGCACGATAATTTGGTCGGCATTGCGCACGGTGGAGAGGCGGTGGGCGATGACGAATGTGGTGCGGCCTCGCATGATGCTGTCCATTCCTCGTTGCACGAGTTGCTCCGTTCGGGTGTCGATGGAAGAGGTGGCCTCGTCGAGAATGAGCACGGGCGGGTTGGCAACGGCAGCTCGGGCGATGGCCAACAGTTGGCGTTCGCCTTGTGAGAGATTGCCTCCATCAGCATTGAGCACGGTGTGATAGCCATTGGCAAGACGGCGTATGAAGTCGTCAGCTCCCACCAGTCGGGCAGCTTCGCGACATTCCTCGTCGGTGGCGTCGAGGCGGCCATAGCGGATGTTGTCGAGCACGGTGGCCGTGAAGAGGTGGGTTTCTTGCAACACGATGCTCATCGAACGGCGGAGCGACTCTTTGCTGATGTCATTGATGGGAATGCCGTCGTAGAGAATATGCCCTTCCTTCACGTCGTAGAAGCGGTTGATGAGGTTGATGATGGTGGTCTTTCCGGCTCCCGTTCCGCCCACGAAGGCAATCTTCTGACCGGGCGAGGTATTGATGTTGATGTCGAAGAGCACTTGTTTTTCGGGCACATAGCCGAAGTCCACATGCTGGAAATCAACGTCTCCCTTTGCATCGTCAAGCACTCGTGAACCCTTGTCGACTTCAGGCTCGGCATCAAGCAGTCGGAACACGCGCTCGGCACCCACCGATGCGTTGAGCACGGAGTTGATTTGCTGGCTGACGTGGCTGATGGGTTGGGTGAAACTCTTGTTCAGTTGAAGGAATGCCACAATAGTGCCCAGTGAGAGCGAAGCATTGAGGAACGACGAGGGATTGAGGGCGATGGTTGCGCCAACGACAGCGATGAGCACGTATCCGAGGTTGCCGAGGTTGCCGTTGATGGGCATCACGATGTTGGCAATCTTGTTGGCGTTGTAGGCCGACGAGCGTAGTTGCTCGTTGATGTTCTCGAACTCATTGATGGCTTGCCGCTCGTGGCAGAAAACCTTCACCACCTTCTGGCCGGTCATCATCTCCTCGATGAATCCGTTGACGCGGGCCAACGACTCCTGCTGGGTGCGGAAGAACCCGCGCGACCATTTGCCCAAGCGCGTGGTGACCATCATCATCACGAAGGCCATGAACACGCTGACGAGCGTGAGCGGAATGCTGAGCACAATCATCGATGTGAACGTTACGACGATGGTGATGAGCGAGTTGAACACCTGAGCCATGCTGGTTGAGATGACCTGACGGAGCGAGTCGACATCGTTGGTGTAGGTTGACATCAGTTCGCCGTGGGAATGGGAGTCGAAATAGCTGATGGGCAGTTGTTCCATGCGCTCGAAGAGTTGCTTTCGAAGCTTCAGTTGAGTGCCTTGCGAGACGTAAATCATCAGCCGGTTGTAGGTGTAGGAGCAGATGACGCCCGCCATGAGCACCAGTCCCAGTTTGAAGAGCGTCTGCATGAGCGAGGCGTATTCGGGGTTCTCCACTTGCGTGAGCGGCACGATGTAGTCGTCGATGAGCGTCTTGGTGAAGAGCGTTGAAGCCAGCGACGTGATGGAGGAGATGACGATGCAGAGCAGCACGGTGGCGATAGACCATTTGTAGTGCTTCATGACGATGCGGAACAAGCGAAGGAGGGTGTTCTTCTTGTTCTCGTCGAGGGTGGCCGAGAGGTTCTGACCTCCACGGGGACCTTGGTTGCGGTTGAAGTTAGGTTGTCTCATTTGTCAAAATCTCCCGTCGTTTGGTTCTGTATCTCGTTGATTTCCCGATAGAGCTGGTTGGTCTTCAGCAGTTGTTCGTGAGTGTCGAATCCCGTCACCACGCCGTTGTCCATCACCAGAATTTTGTCGCACTCGCGCACGCTTGAGATGCGTTGTGCAATGATGAGCTTGGTCATGTGGGGCAGTTGGGTGCGGAAAGCCTTCTGAATCTTCGCATCGGTGGCGGTGTCGCAAGCGCTTGTAGAGTCGTCGAGGATGAGAATCTTCGGCTTTTTCAACAAGGCCCGAGCGATGCAAAGGCGTTGCTTCTGACCGCCCGAAACGTTGGTGCCGCCCTGTTCGATGTGGGTGTCGTATCCGTTGGGCGTCTCCATAATGAAGTCGTCGGCTTGCGCCATGCGGCAGGCCTCGCGGCATTCTTCGAGCGTGGCTTCGGTGTTACCCCAGCGGAGGTTGTCGAGGATGGTGCCCGTGAAGAGCAAGTTCTGCTGGAGCACGATGGAGACATTGTTGCGAAGCGTCTCGAGGTCGTATTCCTTCACGTTGTGTCCGCCAACCATCACCTCGCCCTCGTTGGTGTCGTAGAGGCGGCTGATGAGGCTGACGAGGGTGGACTTACCAGAGCCTGTTCCGCCAATCACGCCGATGGTCTCGCCCGATGCGATGTTGAACGAAACATTGTAGAGTGCCGACTTCTTCGAGGTTTTCTCCTTTCCGGCGGCATCTTCCGCCTTGTCTTTCTTCGACACATAGTCGAATCTCACTCCACGGAACTCGATGCTTCCGTCAGCCATTTCCTCCAGCGCGTTCTCAGGGTTCACGATGTCGGGCTGTTCGTTGATGACCTCAGTCACACGTTTGCCGCTGGCGGCGCTTTGGGTGAGCATCACGAAAATCATGGAGAGCATCATCAGCGCTTGAAGGATAGACATCACGTAGGTGAAGAGCGAAGCCAGCTCACCCGTTGTCAGCGAACCGCTCACGATGAAGTGTGCACCCCACCACGACAGGGAGATGATGCACCCGTAAACCACCATGTTCATCACGGGATGGTTGAGTGCCATGAGGCTCTCTGCGCGTACATATAATTTATAGAGCCCCTCGGCGGCACGGGCGAACTTCTCGTTCTCGTATTTCTCGCGCACGAATGCCTTCACCACCCGAATGCCTGCCACGTTCTCCTGAACGCTCTCGTTCAGGGCGTCGTATTTCTCGAACACTTGCGCGAAGAGTTTGGCAACGCGCGAGATGATGCTCCAAAGCGAGAATCCCAACACCACCATCGCCACGATGAAGATGAGCGAGAGGCGGGGGTCGATGACCAGACACATCACGATGGAGAGCAACAGGCGGAAAGGTGCGCGGACGGTGATGCGCAGAATCTGCTGGTAGGCGTTCTGAAGGTTAGAGACGTCGGTCGTCATTCGTGTCACCAATCCGCTTGTCGAATATTTGTCGATGTCGCTGAAGGCAAACCGCTGGATGTTCTTATACATGGCCGAACGCAGGTTGGCGGCAAAGCCCGATGAGGCATACGAAGAGAAACGCCCCGCCAAGATGCCGAAGAGCAGGCTCAGGAAGGCCATTCCCAGCATCAGCGCACCGTAGTAGTAGACCTGTTGGATGTTGCCCGCATTGATGCCCTTGTCGATGAGCGAGGCCGTGATGTAGGGAATCATCACGTCCATCACCACCTCCAAGGCGGTCATCAGCGGTGTCATGATGGAGGCCGTTTTGTATTGGCCGATTTGTTTAGCTAATGTCTTGATCATATTCAAAGGTTTTCGGCCTCAAAATTAAGAAAAATCCCTCATACCACCAAATTTTGTTCCCGCTGGCGTGCAAAAATTTGTTAACACCGCTTGTGCTTTTTCCAACCTCTCTCATTTGTGGCTTTTAATGCGCTCATTTGTGGCCTTTAACATGCTCATTGCATAGCTTTGACCGTGCCATTTGTGGTCTTTCACATCTATGTAGTCGTGCTTGCCGGAGAGATGCTTTTTTCTACAGTTCTTTGAATGTGATTTTTTTTAATAGGCACCTCTGCACATTGGCATTTTGACATTTGACTTGAAAGAAACTGTTCAGCTGTTCACTGTTCGCCTGTTCGTTCGGGGCAGAGAAATATGGCTCAAGGCGAACGAACAGTTGAACAGTTTGTGTGAGAAAACTACACATATAGTTTTATTATTATATATATAATAATAAGGGGTTTTGTAAAGCGCACGAAGAAACTGTTCAACTGTTCGTTCTGTTCTAGTGTAAACGCTACACTTAAAAAGACTTGTCTTGGGTGCAAAAAAGTGATTGGATTATTTGGTTATTTGCTGATTTTTTTGTATCTTTGCATATGCTTATGGAAATGGTATATTTGCTGATAGGAGTGGTTGTGGGAGCGGTCGTTGGCGTGCTCTTCATGCTGAATCGCAAGAAGGCGGTGCAGCAGACGTTGATGCTCACTGCCCAGCGGCTGACTCAGGAGGAAACGGTGCGGCAAGGATTGCAGCAGCAGCTCGACGCATCGGCCGATGACGTTCGTGTGCTGAACGACGAGCTGACCAACATGAAGGTGGCGCTGGCCAGCAAGCAAACGCAGCTGGAAGCCGAGCAGGAGCAGAATTCGCGCGAGACAGCCCTGCGCAAAGAGCAGTTCGAGCAGC
>ODAI012255532.1_pt1 | contig 25311 bp, 21 predicted proteins | sample 1539321 | NCBI WGS metagenome assembly ODAI01 (sample SAMN02144231, study PRJEB22623) | gut metagenome | biome: sheep rumen | host: Ovis aries | place: New Zealand
GAAAAACGGCTCAACATGTACTTGTACTGGACCTTGTACCTGTTGGACTCCACCCATGAGAAGAATTCATTGATGCCGACGATGGAGTTCTCATCGCCCTCCACGCTGTGGGCGTTCCAAATTATGTCCTTCTCTTCCTCGCTCAATTCAGCATAGGGGGTGAATATCGAAAGCCCGTACCTTTCGGACTGACGTACCATCTGATCCTTGAACCAGCCCATCTTGTCTCCCCTCCAGCAGGCTATGGCTCCGTCGTAGATGCTCTTTGATTTGTCGGGGATGACCAGATCTTCGCTTATTCCGATAATCTTTCCAAGACCGCCGCAGACCGGACACGCACCCAGGGGGCTGTTGAAGCTGAACATGTACTCATCGGGGAAACGGAAAGTCATTCCGTCAGCTTCGAATCTGTTCACGAACTTCTCCATCGTTCCGTCCTTGAGGGCATACATGGTTCCCTTTCCTATAGAGAAGCAGTTGTCGATGGAGGCATGGAGTCTTGTCTTGAGATCGGCTTCACTTGCGGAAGAATGCAGTTTGACCCTATCCACCATAAGATACACTTCCTCGGGATAGGATCCGTCTTCTGAGAGTTTCATGACGTCCTCGATGGGGACGATCTGTCCGTCCGCATAGAAGCGGGAATAGCCCTGCTGCTTCAGCGAGAGCATGAGTTCGACCTTGTCTTCCCGTTCTTTCCATCCGAGTTCAGCGAGAAGATAGAGAGCCTCCCCTTCACCGTCGAAGATCCATTTCATCACGTCCTGGACAGTATGGCACTTGACTTCCTTCCCGGAAATCGGCGAATATGTCCTTCCGATCCTTGCGAACATGATCCTCAGATAATCGTATATCTCGGTTGTGGTCGCTATGGTCGAACGTGGATTCCTGGTGTTTACCTTCTGCTCTATGGCGATTGCCGGCGGAATGCCGTCAATCAGCTCGACATCCGGCTTGGACATCCTGCCGAGGAACTGACGGGCATAGGATGAAAGGCTCTCCGCGAAACGTCTCTGCCCTTCGGCGAAGAGAGTGTCGAAAGCAAGGGAAGACTTGCCGCTTCCGGAAATACCCGTTATCACCACGAATCTGTTCCGCGGAATTTCGACTGTAATGTTCTTGAGGTTGTTGACCTTCGCTCCTTTAATAATGATATTTCCGTCCTGAGGCATTGGCAAAAGATTGAAGGGCAAATTTAATCAAAATGCGACTCAGTAGCAAAAGGCATCACCTTTTACCCTAAAAGATCGGCCGGCAACAGCGGGAGTTTGGCACGTATGTTTTTCATAAGAAAACCAAGAAATGCGCCATTTTGACAATAGATAATGCCATTTTGGCATCAAAATATGACATTTTGTCTACCTTTTGAACAATTTGGGCAATTGGTCCACAGATTGCCTTATCTTGAAGTGTCCGCGGGACGGAATCCCACGGAACGAACAGAAAAAGAAAAACAAAAAATTAAAAAATAGGAGACTTTTATTATGGTACCCGCAAGACGTAACTCACAGAATTGGATGTCGGACATCTTCAATGATTTCTTTGACAACAGCTGGATGGAAAGATCCAACGCTACCGCTCCGTCAATCAATGTGATCGAACACGAGCATAACTACACCCTCGAGCTTGCAGCTCCGGGCATGACAAAGGATGACTTCCACGTAACTCTGAATGAGGAAGGCGATCTGGTGATCAAGATGGAGAAGAAGACAGAGAACAAGGAGAACAAGGAGAACAAGGAGAACGGACATTATCTCCGTCGTGAGTTCAACTACACCAAGTTCCAGCAGACGATGCTCCTCCCTGAGGACGCAGTACGCGAGAATATCAGCGCGAAGGTCGAGAACGGTGTTCTTACCGTCAACATCCCGAAGGTCGAGAAGGTGAAAGCCGAAGACAAGAACCGCATGATCGAAATCATGTAAAAGAGTCTTCCGAATCGGAAGGAAATCGGAAACGACTCCATGTTCCTCAAGAAGACCGGCCATTGGCCGGCCTTCTTTTTTGTCGTTTGTACGGCAAAAACCAATTAATCCCCCGTCAACGCTACACCCGACGGGAAAAATGCCTATATTGCTTCCGCAAACTAAAACGAAAGCCATGGCAAAATTCCAGAAATCATCCGAAAAGGATTACGCTTCATTCCTCAAATACTACGACGGTTTCCCCAAGGAAGGCATCAATTTCGTGGACATCATGCCTCTCCTGCAGGACAAGGCCCTCATGAAAGAGATCACGAAAGACCTCGGTCAGTTGTGCGGCACACCGAATGTCGCCGCTCCTGAAGCGAGAGGATTCCTGTTCGCCGCCCCCCTGCTGACTTCATGCAGGAAGATCAAATGCATAGTGCCTCTCCGCAAGAAAGGCAAACTTCCCTATGCCGAAGGCGACCTGGTCAATGTCGAAATAATGAAGGAATACGGCAGCGACATAATCAACTATCGCCTCAGTGACATTGCCGCATGCAAAGTGAACCACCTCCGCAGGACAATAAACCTCACTTTCTTCGATGACGTTCTCGCAACCGGCGGAACGGCCAAGGGAATCGTGGAGAGCCTCAATTCGCAGACCGTGGTGATCGACGGCAAAACTTATAAGGTGAAGGTAACCGACATGGTGTTCCTTGTAGAATTGAAAGACCTCGGCGGAAGGAAACTTCTGGAAGACATCGCTCCGGTAAAGTCCCTCATCGTACAATAGCGGGACTGACAACGGATATAAACAAAACGGCCTCCTACGATGTAGAAGGCTGTTTTTGTGCGGTGCGGAAGGGACTCGAACCCTCGACCTCCGGCGTGACAGGCCGGCATTCTAACCAGCTGAACTACCGCACCTCGGTATTTGTTTTGGCGTTTTTCTCAAACGCGGATGCAAATATAGGCATTTTTTGATACGCTGCAAACTTTTTTCGGGATTTTTTCTTCAAAATCTACTTTTGCGCCGAAATAATCCTCCTATTGACATCCCTGAGCTTGCTCTGGTCCATCTTCACCACTTTCCTGTCATAGGTCATCAGACCGTTCACCTCGATCTCCACGTCGGTCGTCTGGGTATATACCGCAGCGGCGCATCCGTCTTTTATGAGCCCGATCAGTTCGTCTGCGAATTTCTCGTATTCCGCAAGAACTTCCTCCCCGTTCTTGTACTGGACGTATCCCCAATTCCGGTCAGCCTGCCACAGGTGGCCTTCCAACGGGAGTCCGATTCCGCCGTACTCACCGAGCACGTTCACGAGGTCGGGATTCCATAGGTACATCGCCGGATTGGGATAATGGTGATTGTCGAGGATATCTCCGAGTCCTTCCACGAAATTACCTCCGGATGAAGGATTCACCAGCCTTGTGGGATCCTTCTCCTTGGTGAAAGCGACAGCCTTCTCCGTCTCGAACTGCGCCCATGCTTCATTGAACGGTACCCACACGACGATGGAAGGATGGAATTTCAGCTGGTCGATGATTTCACCCCACTCCTTGTAATACGTATCCCGTTCCTTTTGGGGAGCGTCCCAATCCGTTCCGCTCGTATAATCGCGCGTAGCCCACTTGTTGAAGCGGCTGTCCGTTATGCTGGGCATATCCTGCCATACGAGAATCCCTTCCGCATCACAGTAGTAGTACCATCTTTGGGGCTCAACTTTGATATGCTTTCTGATCATATTGTATCCGAGGTCCTTGGTCTTCTCAACGTCAAACCGCAGGGCTTCATCCGTCGGAGCGGTGTACAGTCCGTCGGGCCACCATCCCTGGTCAAGAGGGCCCAACTGGAAAAGTGACTCTCCGTTCAGCGATATCCTCTTGTGCCCGTCGGCATCGGTGAGGATTCCCACTTCACGCATGGCGGCGTATCCTTCAACCCTGTCAAGAGTCTTGTTGTCCCTCTTCAGGAGGATCTCCACCGAATAAAGGTATGGATTGTCGGGAGACCAGAGTTTCACATCCGGGCCGTTGAGCGTAACGACAAGTTTTTTCCCGACGGGAGACGAAGACATCGCAAGAAGACCGCCTGAAACTGAATTCTCCGGATTGAAGCCGACAGCACCCTCGCGCACTTTCACTTCAACGGTGTCTCCGCTCTTCGCTCCGGCGACATCCACGTCGAATGTCAATGAGGACCGGCCGATTTCGGCGACCGGGACATAAGACTGGATTGAAGCTTCAGCTACCGGTTCTAGCCAAACGGTCTGCCATATTCCGCTGACGGAAGTGTACCAGATGCCTCCCGGATTGGAGACCTGCTTTCCGCGGGGCTGCGTATTGTCATCCGTGGCATCGAGGACCTTGACCACCAGAGTCTGTTTCCCTTTTCCCTTAAGATACGGAGTGACATCGAATGAGAAATGCGTATAACCTCCCGTATGGGATCCTACGCGGCTTCCGTTCACGAACACTTCAGCGCTGTAATCCACCGCCTCGAAATTCAGTCTCACCCTCTTATTCTTCCATGAACGGGGAACGGAAAACGTGGTCTCGTACCAAAGGGCATCATCCGCAGTCAGCCTCTTTCCCACTCCGGAAAGAGCGGACTCCAGGGCGAACGGGACGAGAATCTGTCCATCGTAAGAAGAGGGCTCCGCAGCGTCCTTCCCGGTTACGGCGTAATTCCAAAGTCCGTTGAGGCTTCTCCAATTGTCGTGGCCCGGTCTGAAGAGCTGGGGTCTCGGATACTCTCCCCCGACGTCGGAGGGGTCGAGATTCTCTCCCCATTCGGTCATGATCCTATCACCGGCCCGTTTCCATGAAGACGTGTCCGGAGCGGAAGAACAGGAAGACAACAAAGCGGCGGCAAGAACGGCCGCCATGGCGGAATTGCTGAAGGACCTTCTCATGATTCAGATATTTATGCCGAAAGTTAACGATTTTACTTCATCGGACAAAGAAGCCGGGGGGAATATTTGATTTCCAGCCCTCTCGGAAATATTTTTATCCGAACTGCTGCCGCATCAACACCGAACGACGGATATTTTTAGTATATTAGCAGGTCTTCGGAGTATTACTCCAACGGAAGGCAAAATACCGAAGACCGCACAACAAGTTCAAAACCATTTCCAGATATGTTCGATAAAGAAAGAGGGCTCTACATCGCCCACTGTGAAAACGGTCCGATCAGCATGATCGGCAAAATGGCGAACCGCCACGGACTCATCGCCGGAGCTACCGGAACGGGAAAGACCGTCACGCTCCAGGTCATCGCCGAATCCTTCTGCCAAGCGGGCGTCCCCTGTTTCATGGCTGACATGAAGGGAGACCTCTCCGGTATAAGCCAGGTCGGAAAGATGTCCGGCTTCATACAGAAAAGACTGCCCGAGTTCGGCATAGAGAATCCCCAGTTCCAAAGCTGCCCGGTAAGATTCTTCGACGTATTCGGAGAGCAGGGACACCCGATGAGGTCAACAATCTCCAGAATGGGTCCCCAGCTCCTCTCGAGACTCCTCGAACTCAACGAAACCCAATCAGGCATCCTGAACATCGTCTTCAAGATCGCCGACGACCAGGGACTGCTCCTCATCGACCTTAAGGACCTGCGTGCGATGCTCGACTTCGTCGGAAGGAACGCCTCCGATTTCACGACCGTCTACGGAAACATCACCTCCGCCAGCGTAGGAGCCATACAGAGGGCTCTTCTCGCCCTGGAAAGCCAGGGAGGCGACAAGTTCTTCGGTGAGCCGGACTTCGACATCTACGACCTTCTCCAGTGCGAAAGCGGAAAAGGCATCATGAATGTCCTCGCCGCGGACAAGCTCATGCTCAATCCCAAGCTCTACTCGACATTCCTCCTGTGGCTGCTTTCGGAACTTTACGCCACCCTCCCCGAAGTTGGTGACCTCGATCTCCCGAAACTCGTCTTCTTCTTCGATGAGGCCCACATGCTCTTCGAAGGGACATCGAAAGCTCTCACCGACAAGATCGAGCAGGTCGTAAGGCTTATCCGAAGCAAGGGCGTCGGAGTCTATTTCGTGACCCAGTCACCCACCGACATTCCCGAAGACATCCTCGGCCAGCTCGGAAACCGCGTACAGCATGCCTTGAGAGCTTTCACCCCCAAGGACCAGAAGGCAGTGAAGACAGCCGCCGACACTTTCCGCGCCAACCCCGCCTTCAAGACGGACGAGGCCATAATGAACCTCGAGACCGGAGAAGCTCTCGTGTCGTTCCTCGATGAAAAGGGTGCTCCGAGAGTGGTGGAAAGGGCCAAGATACTTTTCCCTCTCAGCCAGATAGGTGCCATCACCGAAGACCAGAGGGCGGATCTCATCAAGAAATCCCGTCTCTTCGGCCGCTACGACCATCCGGTAGACCGTGAGAGCGCATTCGAAGTCCTCCTCCAGAAGGCCGAAGAAGCCGCACGCGAAGAAGAGGAAAGGAAGGCCGCCGAAGAAGAGGAGAAGATAAGGGCGAAAGAGGAGAAGGAAAAGGAGAAAGCGAAAGCCGCGAAGAAAAAGAAGACCGCGGGAATCGGCAACAAGGTACTCAGCGCAGTGGCCACAGCAATCGCAGCAAGCCTCGCCAAGAGCGTGGGAAGCGCCGTCTCGAACTCCGTTTCCGGTAAATCTTCAAGTTCCAAAAAGACTTCTACGAGTTCCAAGTCCAAGAAGAACACAGTCGGTGACGCAGCCAGCAAGGCCGCTTCCGCCGCCACAAAGACCATCACCCGTGAGATAACCAGAAGCATCCTGGGCAATCTCATCAAGTAGAGAAGTTCAAGTCATACTATAACAGGAATGCTCCCCCACCCGCACAGGATGGAGGAGCATCTCTTATATATATTACCGATATTCCTTGATCAGGCGTTCCCGGCGTCGGCCGGGTCAACGGCATTCTCGGGTTCCGTAAAGAAAGAGAAATGGACCCTGCCGTATTTCTTCTCCTTGGTGAAAAGGGGATGGGAAGTGAAAGAATGCTCATCACCGTGTTCCAGGATGAGATATCCGCCGGGATGGATGATCCCTTTCCTGAGAACCCTGTCAGGGATGGTATCAAGATCCTCGAGCGCATAGGGCGGGTCAGCGAACACTATATCGAACTTCTCCGTACAGAGGGGAAGGAAGTCAAACACGTTGTGGCGCACGACTGTGAGTGAATTCTGGATGCCGAGTTTCTTCGCCTCCGAAGAGATGAAAGCGGCATGGACGGGATTCATTTCCACAGTCCATACATGACCCGCTCCCCTTGAAACGAATTCATACGATATCGCACCGGTACCTCCGAAGAGGTCCAGCACCTTCAAGTCATCGAACTCGTACTCCGAATCAAGGACATTGAAAAGAGCTTCCCTCGCGAAATCCGTAGTCGGTCTCGCCTTGAATGATGGAGGGGGAAGAATGGTCTTCCCCCTCAGTTTTCCGCCTATAATGCGCATAGATGATAATCTATTCGAGTGATGTTATGGTGTCTCCCATAGCTGAAGCCTCATTGCCTGAAGCGTCCAGTTTGAAGATCATGAACTTGGGATTGGCTGCCGTATAAGCTTCCCAACCGTTTCCGGGATTTCCGGTCTTGACGAATGAGGTCCAGCAGTCGAGCATCTTGTCGGCAAGGACGTAGTCCTGCTCAGTGAAAGGACGGTCGCTGTTGGCCAGAGACTTGAAGGTGTACCACAGTTCCGAAGAATGGAACGCTCCCTTCATCTTGTGGGAACCGGCGGCGTCATCAGGGAGAGGACGGGCGAACTCATAAGCGTATGCGGGTTTTCCGGCCTTCTCACGGAGTTCACAGAAGTTGGCGATACCGTTGCCCAGAGCACCCATGTCATTCATCGTGAAACCGATCATGTAGGGAATATCCTTGATTCTTCCTTCGGTAGCCGCGGCATCGAAAGTCTCGGTCATCAGATATCCGTCAACGGAAGGAGAAGAAGACAGACGTGCCCTCTGCCCGGTCTCGGCGAAATACCTGTCGGCGAGATTGAAGATTTCTGAAGTGGAAGCGGCCCTCATCTTTTCGAGAGTGTCATAACCGGCCCAGTCGAAAACAGCCTTGGCTGCCTCACCGGCGGCACCGGGATTGGTGTTGACGAGCATGGGAGTCTTCGAGACACCGCCGCCGCTCTGGATGATCGCCTTCTTGATGAGGTTGCCGGTAAGAGGAGAATTGACGAGTGTCTTCACACTTCCGGCTCCGGCGCTCTGACCGAAGATGGTGATATTGTCCGGGTCACCACCGAACTGGGCGATGTTGTCATGAACCCAATTGAGGGCGGCAATCTGGTCGAGGATACCGTAGTTTCCGCTGGAGTTGTGTCCGCTTTCCTGAGCGAGGAGAGGATGAGGCAGGAAGCCGAATACGCCAAGACGATAATTGAAGGTCACAAGGACAACGTCCTTCTTCGCCCATTCCTTTCCGTCCATTTCAGGCTCGAATCCCCAACCGGCGGTATAACCGCCACCGTGGATCCACAGGGCCACAGGAAGTTTCTTGCCGGTCTTGCCGGGAGCTTTGGTCCAGACATTGAGGTAGAGGCAATCCTCGCTGAACTCGGGATCACCGTTGAAAAAGAACTCTGAAGTGTAGGGATTGCCTTCGGTATGGGGAGCCTGAGGGGCCGCCGGTCCGAAATGGTCCGCCACTTTCACTCCCTCCCAAGGAGTCACAGCCTGTGGCTCCTTCCAACGCAGATCACCTACAGGGGCTGCGGCATAGGGCACTCCCAGATAAGAGTAGACTTCACCGTCCTGTACACCTTGGATTTGACCTCCTGCAACGGTGAGAACGGGATTCTTTTCCGCACATCCTGCGAGAATGAGGAGCGCGGACGAAAGCGCGACACAAATCTTTTTCATGACAATAAACGTGGTTTGGTTTTAAATATTAACAAGGTGGAGCTCCTCAGATCTGCTCCACCGCTTTGAAATATCTGTAAAGCGACATTTCCATATCGGACGACAAAGGGGTGCGGAAACATATCGTGGACACCTCCGGATTGAGCTGAAGACGGTTCATCGCAAGGAATATGAAATACTCCGCCGTCGTGAAATCCACAGCCTCGAACACGTTCGCCAGAAGAAGACTCTTTCCCTGGGCGATCGCAAGGTGGAGATATCCGTCCATGTATGACGCCAGAATCTTGTTGTAATCCGAACATTTGCCAAGATCGGACAGGATGTAATACATCTCCGGAAGGACCTTCACATGATCCCCCGAAGAAGTGAAGACAGTCTGCGAAACGGCTCTCGAAAGGGATTCGTCGATCGAATTGGAATAGATGAGGACCGATCCGTATGCGGGGACATCGACATAGTCCACCGCATCAGTATCCCTCAATGATACGACTTCACCCAAAGAAGAACGCAACTCCTGCTCCGAGAAGAAATGGTTCGGGATGAGTGCCACCTTCGGTGTGAGGAGAGAGATTTCCACGACGTCATACCTTCTCTGAAGCTCATGGGTCGTAAAAATCTTGTCAGCGCCCATCCATCCGCTCTCCTTCTGAGAGTCTGACTGCTGCACTTTAAAAGAATATCCACTCAAGGAGACTTGAATGGATATCCTGCTGTATATGTCCGGTCTGTATTCCACTACTCCCAGTTTCCTGCGTTGTTGTTAGGAGCGGAGATGCTACCTACCTGAAGACCTTCATATTTGTTCTTGGCTTTCTCTTCGGCGTCGAGGTTGATCCTGAGCTGATTGTCAAGTCCCTTGAGAAGCTTCTTCCAAGGGATCTTGGCCTCGAACAGAGGAACGTTAACACCAGAAACCTGCTTTACGATAGCGTCCATCTCAATCAACTGGTTTCCTGAGAAAGGAATGTATTTGAGAGAGTCGATGTTGAAATCGGTACGGCTGTGGAAGAGAGTGTCCTTTACGGGAATCTCGTTCCTGATGGCGAACACGAGTGACTGGCCCTGCTTGTAGAGCTCATACATCTGCTGAGGAGTGATGTTCCTGTTGGCCTTCTTGAGAGCCTCGGTGTTGGCGACTGCGAGGGAGTCATCGTTTGAACCGATCTGCATGACAACCTCCATCTTACCGGTGTTGTAGAACATTGCGAGAGAGTCGAAATCCTTGGTGAACTTGCCATTGACGGTCTTGTAAGCGACCTGGAGGTCACGGATGTCTTTGAGACGCTGGACTGCGACGGCCTGACGATGATCTTTGGCCTTATTGAACTTTACAGGCTCCATGACGCTCTGAACCACTGCATAGGCAAGGCCCGCGATCACGAAGAGGAGCAGAATGCTGACGATAGCTTTAACTACTTTGTTCATTATGTTATGTGTTTTTAATATTTTCGGTGTGTTGAGTGTTTTCTTGTGGGCTTGAAATCAAACTTCGGACAAAGTTATAAAATTGATTTGTATTGTGCAAACAATAAATCAAACCAATTGCACATAAAACGAAAGTTTGCTTTGCATACGGTCCCCCTGTCCTTTCACTCCTTTTTCGGACTGCAGGGAACAACTCCCTTTTCCGCTCCTTATCGGAAGAAGGCCGGTTCCGATCACCCGAAACTGCAAAAATGAGGCCGGCCCGATCTTTCCGAAGGATATTGCCCAAGGCGCAACACAAGTCAAACACAAGCGTTTGGCCTTGTTCCGGTATCCTTCCGGAATAGGGTGACGATAAACTTGAGAAAAGCAATATTATTTTGTAATTTTGCACCCAAATTTTCAAACGATGCTCTATTCCGGCAAGACATATTCTCCGGCACTGGATTCAGCGGATATCGCCTCTTTCCATGAGATGATCATGGAAGCCAAGGTGATAACCACGCTTTCGCATGTCCGCCCCGACGGAGACGCTGTCGGAAGCAGCCTGGGCATCTACGGCTTTCTGGAAAGCCTCGGGAAGGATGTCATTTCCATCTTCCCCACCGCGATTCCTGACAGCCTGCAGTTCATCCCGAAGAAAGAAAGCATCCTGATATTCAATTATGCGGAAGCGAGGGCCACGGAGAGGATCCTGAGCTCCGACCTCATCATCTGCCTGGATTTCAACACTCCTTCCAGGATAGAGGAGGCCGGAGAAGTTCTCCGGAGCTCAAAGGCCAAGAAGGTCCTCATCGACCATCACCTCAATCCGGAGAGGGACTTTTTCGACCTTAGTTTCTCCGTCACCGAGATCTCCTCGGCATCGGAACTGGCCTACCATATCCTGACGCTCATGCCGGAAGTCGAGGGTGAATGTTCCGCCCTGCCGCTCCCCTGCAGAAGGGCTCTCATGACGGGCATGACCACGGACACGAACAATTTCGCGAACTCGGTCTTCCCCTCCACCCTTATGATGGCTGCGGACCTCATCGCTTCGGGAGTTGACAGGGATGAGATAATACGCTACTTCATGATGTCCTACCGCGAGAACAGGATAAGGCTCATGGGCAATGTCCTGAAGGACTTCCTCAAGATCACTCCGGAAGGGATCGCATACTACATAATCCCCCATGCCGTCTGCAAAGCTTACGACATCAAGGAAGGGGATACGGAAGGCATCGTCAACATTCCCCTTACGATAGGGAAAGTGAGGATGTGCATCTCCCTGAAAGAGGAACCTTCTTGTTTCAGGGTATCGATAAGGTCCAAGAAAGGGACCAGCGCCAATTACATGGCGAGGGCCCATTTCAGCGGAGGCGGACACGAGAACGCGGCCGGAGGGAAACTCTTCATCGGCACAGCGCCGAACGAGGGCGACGCCTGCATCGCGGACTCTTCGATGGCCGAGCAGTATATCCTGGACGCCATAAAGGATTGTTTCGGGAACGGTTATTGATTCCATTGGACGAAGAAGACCATAAGGATGAAAAAAGTTTTGACATACTTCCCCATTCTCTCCGCCGTAGCGGTCCTTTCGCTTTCCTGCACCAAGGAGAGCATAAAGACCATGTACACCACCCAGGAGGGATGGATCGAAAGTTTCATAACGAATGTGACCTCTTCCGATGAAGACGCGTATGTCGTCGGCAACAAGGGAAGCCAAAGGGTCGTAGTGACCGAAGGTGAGGGTGAAGCCGTAAACGGAAAAGGAACGATTTCATTCTACTACGCCGGATACGTGCTGAAAAGTTCGACGGTTTCCGCCTCGAATCTTTTCGCCACCAACAACGAAGACATAGCGACCCAGGCATCATGGAGCACATCGTCCGAAGACCAGTTCGAAGTCCTTACCATCAACCTTTCCGAAGCGGACCTGGTGGAAGGTCTCAAGAACGGATTGGAAGGTGTGAAGGGAGGCGAAGAATGCTATATCCTCTTTTCGGGGAAATACGGCTACGGCAAAAGGCCTTTAGGCACGATTCCTGCAAATGCTGCATTGGTTTATCACATTTGGGTGGAAAGCACATCAAACGACTAACAGAAAGAAAAGAATTGATTCGAATTCATTTATGAAGATACTATTTAGATCAATCATCACTCTCCTTTTCGGAGCCGCCGTCCTCGGCTGCGCCCAAGAGGAGAAATACTCCGCAAACGAAAACGAAAAGGAATACCTGGAGGCATGGCTCAAAACGAACTATCCCGGTGCCGTTCAAGCAGGCAACGGAATATATATTCTTGAAGACGTGACAGGTAACGGAGCCGCTTACGCCGGAGAGGAGTATGTCCACGTTGACTACGACGCCACCTCCCTTGACGGCACCATTTCCTCCTCCACCGACCTTGAGACCAACAAGAGAATCGGTAAATACACCGTCGGCAATTATTACGGCCCGAAGGTATGGCAGATGGACAAAAACACCATCCCCGTCGGAGTCGAGGACATGCTCCAGGGCATGAGGATCGGAGGAACCAGAACCGCCCTCATTCCCGGATGGCTCACAACTTATGACCGCTACAAGAAGTCTTCCGACTACATCAACAAAGTGACTTCCGGCACTACCGCCATCTACAAGGTCACCCTGAGGAACGCTTTCGCGAATGCCGACAAATGGGAACTGGATTCCCTGAACGCCTATGCGAAGAGGAACTTCTCCCTCAATCCCTCCGATACAGTAAGGACTGGTTTCTTCTATATCCAGACCGAGAAACCCAGCAAGGACAAGGAATTCCCCAACGACACGACGATATACATCAATTACATCGGAAGGCTCCTTGACGGAACGGTCTTCGACACCAGCATCGCCGACACCGCCAAATTCTACGGCATCTACAAGGAAACCGGCTCATACGGTCCCGTGAAAATCTCCTGGGCCGATGACGTCCTTAACATAAAGATGACCGTTTCCAGCGGGTCCTCGTCATCATCGAGCACTCCGGTCACAGGATTCCAGTATACCCTCTGGGAAATGGGGCCCCACGAGAAAGGCACCGGACTTTTCTACTCTCCGCTCGGATATACGATAAGCGGAAGCGGAAATTCCATTCCTTCCTACAGCCCCCTGAGATTCGACATTGAGGTGGTGGACAATTAACGGTCCGCCACCTTTCATATACACCTTCCCCCCATTGAACAGACATGGCAGCAGGAGCTATTCCTACAGAACTAGGTACTAAGAAAATCAGCAAACTACTTCAGCAATATGCGGTCCCCGGCATCATCGCCATGACCGCGTCTTCGCTGTACAACATGGTCGACAGCATCTACATCGGACACATAAAGGATGTAGGCTCGTACGCCATCTCGGGATTGGCCGTAACCTTCCCCATCATGAACCTCTCGGCGGCACTCGGCACACTCGTCGGAGTGGGAGCCGCCACGATGATATCCGTCCTTCTGGGACAGAAGAACTACGAGGCGGCCAACAAGGTCCTCGCCAACGAAGTGACGCTCAACACCATCATCGGAGTTCTCTTCACTGTTTTCACCCTCGCTTTTCTGGATCCGATCCTGATGTTCTTCGGAGCCAGCGAAAACACCCTTCCCTTCGCGAGGGACTACATGAAGATCATCCTTCTCGGTAACGTCGTCACCCACCTTTATTTCGGACTGAACAGCGTGATCCGCTCTTCGGGCAACCCCAAGCTCGCAATGGGGCTTACGCTTTTCACGGTGATTTCAAACAGCATCCTGGATCCCATCCTCATCTTCGGATTCGGCCTCGGAATCAAGGGCGCGGCCATAGCTACGGTCGCCTGCCAGGTCATGGCCCTCATCTACTCGATGTGGTACTTCATGGACAAGAAGAGATTCCTCCACCTTCCGAAGGGAATCTTCGCCCTGGACTGGAGAGTGGCCAAGGATTCCCTGGCGATAGGCATGGGACCTTTCCTCATGAACGCGGCCTCCTGCATCGTGGCCCTTTTCATCAACCAGCAGCTCAAGAAATACGGCGGTGACCTCTCCATCGGAGCCTACGGAATCGTCAACCGTCTGTCGTTCCTCTTCGTGATGATCAACGTGGGACTGAACCAGGGAATGCAGCCTATCGCCGGATACAATTTCGGGGCAAGGCAGTATTCAAGGGTGAAGGAAGTGTATCTTCTCACCGTCAAGTGGGCTACCCTCGTATCGATAATCGGATTCATAATATCCGAAGCCATTCCAGGTGTCGCCGTGTCGATCTTCACCAATGACCCCGAGCTCAAGTCCATAGCTACGAAAGGTCTGAGACTGATGAACATCGTCTTCCCCCTCGTGGGATTCCAGATGATATCGACGAACCTCTTCCAGTGCCTCGGCATGGTGAACAAATCCATTCTCCTTTCACTTTCCAGGCAGCTTCTCTTCCTCGTCCCCAGCATCTACCTCCTTCCTATCTGGATGGGAGTCAAAGGAGTATGGTTCAGTTTCCCGTTATCTGATACTCTTTCCGTGATCCTGACGACTATCCTCATGATAAGCCTGATAAGGAAATTGAACACCCTCAAGGACGGGGATGACCCTTCCATCCTCGGAAGCACGATGAAAAGTTAATGACACACCATAACCTCAGAAAAACGCCATGAACCACACTATCATCAACATCGGCCGGCAGTTCGGCAGCGGCGGACGCCAGGTAGCAATGGAGCTCGGAAGAAGACTGGGCATGAACGCCTATGACAACGAGCTCATCTCCAAGGCCGCGGAAGAGAGCGGATTCAGCAAGGAACTTTTCCTCCGCAGCGACGAGAAACGCAGCATCTTCTCGATGTCGAGTTTCTTCACCTCCGGCACTTTCGGCATGCAGCACAGCTTCATCAACGACGATGACCTTTTCAAGATCCAGAGCGACGTCATAAAGGAAACCGCGGAAAAGGAGTCGGCGATCTTCATCGGAAGATGCTCAGACTATATCTTGAGGGACATGGACTGCTGTCTTGACGTGTTCGTGTCCTGCCCCATCGAGATAAGGGCGAAGAGAGTCGCCGAAAGGGAAAAACTCTCCTTCGAAGAAGCCAAGGCCCTGTGCGAAAAGAAGGACAGGACAAGGGCGACATATTACAACTACTTCACGTTCGGCAATTGGGGCGTGGCCTCCAACTACGATCTGTGCATCGACTCCTCGATTCTCGGCATCGAAGGGACAGCCGACGTGATAATCGATTTCGCGAAGAGAAAGGGACTCCTTTAGGGTTCTTTCCTTGCAAGACCAACTCCCCCAGACAACAAATCCTATCCAAGAACCACGAAAAATGAGAATCGGAACATTTCGTACAGCGGTGGCGGTAGCCTTCAGCCTCCTCCTCACAATGACTTCGGCATGCGGCCAGAAAGAGCCGAAATTCATCGACAACCGCAAGCCCTACAAACTGAACGAGGTACTCACCAACGAGATGTCCGACACTTCCTCCCTCAAAGGCCTTGACGACAAGGTCAAAAGGTACATGCAGGAGTGGAGGATGCAGGGCGCGCAGCTTTCAATCATAAAGAACGACTCCCTCGTATACGCCAAGGGTTACGGATGGGCCGACAAGGAAAAGAAGGTCGAGATGCAGCCGAGCCACATCATGAGGCTGGCTTCCGTCTCCAAACTTGTCACCGCAACCGGTATCATGATAATGCAGGAGCAGGGCCTCCTTTCCCTGAAGGACACCGTTTTCGGTGACCGCGGAATTCTTTGCGACTCCGTATACACGAAGGCTATCAAGGACAAGAACATCTTCAAGATAACGGTCGAGGATCTCCTCCGTCACAAGGGAGGTTTCTCAACGAGGGCCGGAGACCCCATGTTCTCGACAAGGACGATAATGAGGCAGAACCACCTCAAGACTCCCCCCGACCACGAGACCCTGACGAAGATCGTTTTGGGAAGGGATCTCGACTTCGTCCCCGGAACAAGCCAGTACTACTCCAATTTCGGATATCTGCTCCTCAGCATGATCATCGAGAAAGTATCGGGAGAGACGTACGAAAAATGGATCCAGAAGAACGTACTGAAACCCGCCCACTGCAACGACTTCCACATCGCCGAGAATTACTACAAGAACAAGTACAAGAACGAGGTCAGATACTACGTCCCCTCTAACGAACCCACCGTCAGCGAATACAACAACAGCGGAAACAGTGTCGTCAGGTGCTACGGCGGAAATGACATACACGCCCTATCCGGAGCCGGTGCCTGGGTGGCATCAACCCCCGAACTGGCCAGGTTCGTCGCTTCGATCGACGTGCGGAGAGCGGTGAAGGACATCGTCAACCGCGAGAGCATCCACCAGATGGTGCAGTATTTCGATCCGGACACCTATTCCCTCGGATGGAACGACACTGACCCCGAAAAGGGATGGAAAAGGACCGGAACATTCTCCGGAACGACGGCCCTCATCATGTACTACCCCGACGGGGAATGCTGGATATTCGCTTCGAACACCAGCACCTGGAAGGGTCCCAGCCATGCCCGCTACACGGGTGAACTTTTCAGTGAACTCAGACGCACTTACAGCGACCTTCTTCCCAAGCGCGACCTTTTCCACGAGCCCACGAAAGAGCCCGTAGTCCTCGCCGATGACTCCAAGAGCAAGAAACTCACTCCCCCGATGGAGAAAGTCTACTCGATGAAGGAGATTTCAATCGGGAAATTCGACGAAGGTGAAAAGGACCAGGGCAAGGGAAAGAAACGCCGCAAAAAATAACCCCGCAGCATGAAAAAACTGATCCCCCTTCTCGCGGTGATCTTTTTGTCGGCCGTACCCGTTCACGGCCGGTCCATCCGGCGCATGGTCATTGACCTTTCCGGAGAATGGACATTCTCGACGGATTCCGCGATCATCCGCGATATCCCGTCACCCTCTTGGGACAAGGTCATCCTTCCGGGAACCACCGACACCAACAGGAAGGGAACGGAATGCTCCGATTCTACGGTCACTGACCACCTTTCAAGAAGATACTCTTTCGTCGGAAAAGCTTGGTACGGGAAGGAGTTCAGACTTCCCCGGAGGCTTCGGAAAAAGTCCCTCGTCCTCACTCTCGAAAGGACCAAGAGCACTTCGGTGTATCTCGACGGGAAGGAAATAGGTTCCTCGAACGACATTTCCACCTCACAGCGTTTCAGCCTCGGCACCCTTTCCAGGGGGCGTCATTCTCTTGTAATAATGGTGGACAACGAAAGCGGAGTCCCTTCCAAAGTGAAGGAGAGTTCACACATGTACTCCGAAGACACCCAGACCAACTGGAACGGGATAATAGGAGTCATCGCCATATCTCCCGAAGGCATCTACCCGGAAAAGAAGGACATCAGAACAAACAGGGGAAAGCTCCAGATCAAGGACGGAAGTTTCTTCTACGACGGCAGGAAGGAGTTCCTCCGCGGAAGGCATGACGCCTGCGTATTCCCCCTGACAGGACATACGCCCATGGACTACGCCTCATGGAAGGAGTATTTCCGGAAGTGCGCGCAGTACGGTCTCAACCACGTCCGCTTCCATTCATGGTGTCCTCCCGAGGAATGCTTCAGGGCGGCCGACGAGGAAGGATTCCACCTGCAGGCGGAACTGCCTTTCTGGGGCACACTGGAAAGGAGCGACACTTCCCTTGTGAACTTCCTCCTGAAAGAAGGGGAAAACATCCTCCGGGAATACTCCCGCCACCCTTCGTTCAGCATGTTCTCCCTCGGGAACGAACTCTGGGGAGACAAGACCCTCATGCAGGAGATGATATCCCGTTTCAGGGAAATCGCACCCGATATCCTATACACTGAAGGGACGAACGCGTTCCTCGGATATGAGGGCTACGTCGAGGGTACGGACTTCATGTCCACCTGCCGCGTCGGAGGGGAAGCCTACGGGGAGTACGGTACACACGTGAGAAGTTCCTTCTCGTTCACCGACGCCGCCGACGGAGGAATACTGAACCATTTCCCTCCTTCCACCATGATGGACTTCTCCGAAGGGACCCGCCGTTCACCCGTTCCGGTGATATCCCACGAAAGCGGACAGTTCCAGACATATCCCGACTTTTCCGAAATCTCCAAATACACCGGTGTCCTTGCGCCCCACAACATGGAGGTATTCCGCCATAGGCTTGAAGAAAGGGGACTCGGGGACCTCGACTCCGCTTTCCACCTTTCGTCCGGAAAGTTGTCCGCCCTTCTTTACAAGGCCGACATCGAGATGTGCCTCCGAACCGGGGACATGGGCGGATTCCAGCTGCTGGACCTTCAGGACTATCCGGGTCAGGGCTCGGCCTACGTCGGCATACTTGACGCCTTCATGGACGACAAGGGCATAGCGCCCGTCCAGTGGTGGAGGCAGTTCTGCTCCCCTACCGTCCCTCTCGCCCTAATGGAAAAAATGTGCTGGGACAATACTGAAGAATTCTCCGCCACAGTGAAAGTGGCCAATTACTCCGGAGAAGATTTCTCAGGCCATACCCTCCGATGGGAGCTTTCTTCCCTTGAAGAGGGAGGTGAAAAGATATCGGGGACACTTCCCTGCCCCGGAGGAGAAGGGCTTCTCGAAGCCGGTTCCCTTTCAGCCGGTCTGGCCCCGTTCAAAGGCAATGTCGAGGCCATCCTCTCGGTAAGCATTGAAGGCACAGATATAGTCAACACCTGGAACATCTGGATCTATGACTCCAGTCTCATCTGTAAGGATACCGGCGGAATCCTGTTCGCCGACAAGGTGGACAAGAGCGTTCTTCAGACCCTTGAAAAGGGCGGGAAGGTTCTTCTCATGCCTTCCGAAGATTACTGCGGAGAAACGACCGTAGGAGGCCTTTTCCAGACCGATTACTGGAACTTCCGAATGTTCAAGACCATAAGCGAGAATGCCGGGAAACCGGTTTCTCCGGGAACGATGGGACTTCTGATAGACTCCCGCCATCCGCTTTTCCGTCATTTCCCGACAGAGGAACATTCCGACTGGCAGTGGTTCAGGATAGCGAAAAAGGCGCGTCCCCTGATACTTGACAATTTCCCCGATGGTATCGCTCCCATAATAAGGGTCGTGGACAACATCGAAAGATGCCATTCATTGGGACTCCTTTTCGAGGCAAAGGTCGGAAAAGGGAAGCTTCTCGTATCGATGTACCGTCCCGATTCGGCGGTTCCCGGGAACGGCCTTTCTGTTGAGGAGGACCACTTCCTCTCGTCAATTCTCCGCTATATGCAGTCCGGGGAATTCAACCCGGATTACGCTTTGGACCCTTACGGAATTGATGACCTTTTCACGGGAAAGGCCGAAGAAAGGAAGATAGGCCAGCTGGGCAACATCTCCTACGAGTAGTCCTCCCGTGTCCTTGTTGCGTAACTACGGAATATTCGCTACATTTGCATGATTGACGCCCTCCAAGGGCAATTCCACGCTCAACAATAGCCAATACAAATAATTTTACATATGATCATTCTAGTTATCAATTGCGGAAGCTCCTCAATCAAGTATCAGCTGCTTGACATGAAGAGCGACGACGTCTACGACCTCATAGCCAAAGGTATCGTGGAGAAAATCGGACTCGAAAACGGTATCTTCCAGTATTCGCCCAAGGGTGGAGAGAAGATAGTCCAGGAATTCCCCATCCCTGACCACAAAGTAGGTATGCAGCTTGTGCTTGACGCCCTTACCGACAAGGAGCACGGTGTACTCAAATCAATCGAGGACATCGAGGCTGTGGGCCACAGAATCGTGCATGGAGGAGAGTACTTCTCCGGCAGCGCCCTCGTCGACGAAGACGTCCTGAAGAAGATCGAGATCTGCTGCGATTTCGCACCTCTCCACAACCCTGCCCACCTTCTGGGTATCCGTGCCGTCCAGCACGTCCTCCCTTCAGTCCCCCAGGTCGTGACATTCGATACGGCATACCACCAGACCATGCCTGAGTATGCATACATGTACGCCCTCCCTTACGAATACTACGAGAAATACCGCGTACGCCGCTACGGTGCCCACGGAACCAGCCATCAGTTCGTGGCCTACAAGGGTGCCAAGTTCTGCGGAATTGACATCAACAACTCCAAGATCATAACCTGCCACATCGGAAACGGTAGCTCAATCACCGCCATCGTAAACGGAAAGGTTGTCGACACTTCGATGGGATTCACCCCTCTCGAGGGAATGATCATGGGAACAAGGGTAGGAAACGTTGACGCCAACGTCGTAACCTACCTCATGAAGAAGGAGAACCTCACTCCCGATGAGATGACGACCATCCTCAACAAGAAGAGCGGATTCCTCGGACTGTCCGGCAAGACTTCAGACGCCCGCGACATGTCCGCCCTCGCTGACGAAGGAGACCACAGGGCCAAGCTCGTCCTGAAGAAACTCAGCTACGACATCATCAAGAACATCGGACAGTACGCCGCTGTGATGAACGGAGTCGACCTTATCGTCTTCACCGGCGGAATCGGCGAGAACAACAGCAGGGTCAGGCGCCGCGTATGCGAGAACCTCACTTATCTCGGAGTTGAATTCGACTACGAGGCCAACGTCAACAAGGGTGTCGACACCCTCCTTTCCCTCCCGGGATCCAAGGTCAAGGTCGCCCTCATCACCACCGACGAGGAACTCGTGATCGCACGTGACACGATGCACATCGTGGAAGCCCTCGACTAACAGAAGGAACACCATAAACAGATACAGATTTGATCTCTAAGTTTTCAGACGTATTCGCGGAGCTCAAAGAGAAGGGCATCTGCAAGAAAATGGTCGCGGCATGGGCTGTCGACGAGCACACTATCGAAGCAGCCGGCAAGGCTGTCGACATGGGGTTCGTGAAGGCAACCCTCGTAGGTGACGAAGCCATGATCAAGGACGTTTGCGAGAAGAACGGAATCAATGCCGCCAAGTTCGAGATCGTCAACGAGACCAACGAACTCAAGGCTGTCGCAGCCGCCGTCAAGCTCGTCCATGACGGAGAGGGCGATGTCCTGATGAAGGGCCTTTGCTCCACCGACAAATTCCTCCGCGCCATCCTCAACAAGGAGACAGGACTTCTGCCTCCTAAGGGCCTTCTCAGCCACGTAGGTGTCATCGAGTCGCCCTACTACCACAAGCTCATCTTCCTTACCGACATGGCGGTCATCCCCGCTCCCGATTTCAGGCAGAAGATGAAGATGACCGGCTTCATCGTGAATGTCGCCAAGTCATTCGGTATCGCGAAGCCCAAGGTCGCTTTCGTGGCCGCCTCCGAGCAGGTTCTCGACTCAATGCCCGCATGTATGGAAGCTGCCGCTCTCGCCAAGATGTGCGACCGCGGTCAGATCAAAGGCTGCATCGGTGACGGTCCCCTCGCCCTTGATGTCGCCATCGATAAGGAATCCGTGCAGATCAAGAAGCTTGAAAGCCCCGTCGCAGGTGACGCCGACTGCCTCGTATTCCCGAACATCGAGTCCGCCAACGTATTCTGGAAGACCAACTCCAAGCTCGCTGAGGGCGTAAAGCAGGCCGGTATGCTCGTCGGAACATCCGCTCCCTGTATCCTCGCAAGCCGTGCGGATACCGCTGACACCAAGCTCAACTCCATCGCAGAGGCCGTGATGTTCGTCAAATAGTCATCACGTTTCCATAACGTATGAGAAAGCCCTTCCGCCGCAATGACGGGAGGGCTTTTTTATGTCCATTAACTATTGGGGTGGATTACCGGATGCGGTATGGATGGATCTACCAGCTGCCGCTTGCTCCGCCACCTCCGAAGCTTCCGCCACCGAAACCGCCGAAGCCGCCTCCGAAGCCGCCTCCGCCTCCGAAACTTCCGCCGCCACTGAAGCTTCCTCCACCGAATCCGCCGTTGATGGGACCGATATAGATATAGCGTCCGCCACCTCCGCCTCCGCCGCTGCCTTTGGATTTGGAAATCATCCACACGAATACGGCTAGGATGATCAGGATCGTGATGACTTCACCCCAGTCGACTCCTTCATCGTAGTCCCTGGGAACGGAAATTTCGCCGGAAGCGAGCGAAGCGAGAGTCTCGCAGGACTCGTATACGCCCCTGTAATAATCCCCGTCCCGGAAAGCGGGTATCGCGGTCTGCTCGATTATCCTCTTTGCGTAGATGTCGGGGATCGCCCCCTCAAGGCCGTATCCGACCTGTATCGAGATCTGACCGTTGGAGGAAGATGTCTTGGGCTTCACGAGGACGACGACGCCGTTGTTGAAATCGGCCGATCCCACTCCCCAGTTCTTTCCGATGAGGTATGCGTAATTCGCCGGGGTCTCGCCTTCCAGATCGGTTACCGTTACGACGCATATCTGGTTCGAGGTCGAGTCATCCAACGCGACCAGCATGTTCTCGAGGGCGGCCACCTGCTGGGAAGTGAAGATTCCAGCGAGGTCGTTGACAAGACGTTCGGGAGAAGGACGTGAAGGTATGGCAAAACCGCTCAAGGCCATGGCGAATACCATGACCACCGACAAGATTGCTCCGTATACCCTACTTTTCATCATTGGGTTGACTGTCCCCACCGGTCTCGTCTTCGAACGAAATCTCGTTGGGAAGTTCATTCACGTCGTCCTTGGAATACGGGAAGAAATGCGAAAGCTTCTCCCCTATCAGAAGAACCGCCTTTTTGAGTCCCTCGGCATTATCGTTCCTGGCGAAAGAATCTGTAAGGACGTCCACGACATCCTTCCAGAATCCGTGGGGAACGACGGCGTTGATTCCGCTGTCGCCGATGACGGCCACCTTCCTGGAAGCGCTGGCCACATATATGAGGACCCCGTTCCTGGCGGCTGTTTTCTTCATGCCGAGGATATGGAAAGTCCGCAGGGCCCTTTCCTTGGGCTCTGTCGGACAGATCGTCTCAATATGTATCCTGATTTCCCCGGAGGAGAGTTTCTCCGCCGCCGCTATGGCGCTTTCGACCGACAGCCGTTCCTCCTTGGTCAGGAAAGCCCTGGCTCTTGTCATCGGAAGGGGTTTAGAATTCTACCTTGGGTGCGACGTCGGCGCCTTCAGCCGATTTGAAGTATCCCTTCTGGTCGAAGTTGAATATTCCGGCCACGATATTCGCGGGGAAGGACCTGACGGAGGTGTTGTACTCCTGAGCCACAGAATTGAAGTTCTGCCTTTCGACGGTGATCCTGTTCTCGGTTCCTTCAAGCTGCGCCTGGAGTTCGAGGAAGTTCTGGTTGGCCTTCAGGTCGGGATAATTCTCGACGACGGCGATAAGACGTCCGAGTGCGCTGGAAAGTTCTCCCTGGGCAGCCTGATACTTGGCGATGTCCTCTTCGGAAAGATTCGAAGGGTCGACGTTCACTGAAGTGGCTTTGGCCCTGGCGTTGACCACGGCCTCAAGCGTGCTGCTCTCATGCTCCGCATAACCCTTGACGGTAGCGACGAGATTGGGGATAAGGTCCGCTCTCCTCTGGTAGACGTTTTCGACCTGGGCCCATGCTGATTTCACAGCCTCATCCTTGGAAACGAGGCCGTTGTAGGTACCCTTCACCCAGAAAAACAGTACGACAGCGACAATGGCGAGTATGCCGATTGTGCTTATTCCTTTCTTTGCAGCTGACATAGTCTGAATATTTTTGAAGTTCTTTTATTCTGCTTTACGGACGCAACGTACAGGTGCGGCGAAATAGTTGCGGTCACCGCTTCCCTTGAGCACATCCGGCTGCTTGAGGTAGATATACATGTAGTATGCGTCATCTTCGTCCATAATGTCGGAAGTCCAGTAAGCGGCATAGTCCCCTTCTCCCTGATAAGTCCTTCCTTTGGCGGAAACTATCGCATAGCCGGAAGGCAAGGAATAGAAGAGGGTCTTGTTGGTGACCTTCACCTGAGGCCAATACTCCCAGAGGCGTACACCGTTGAAATAAGCGTCGACCATCAGGTCTCCGGCGATTCCGGTGATGGCGCCGGTATCATCCGAACCTCCGCCAAAATTGCCCGCAATGCTCTTCCAGGTTTCGTATGAAGGCAGGGTCCAGCCCTCAGGGCAGGCCTTGACGGCCTCCTCGTATGTATAATACCTTCCGTAAATGGGTATCATCGCATCACAATCCTCAAAAGAAGAACCGGATCCCTCATAGGCGAGATTCGACGTGAACCACTCGTATGAACCGATCTTGGTGTATCCGTACTTCTTTCCGTCCCTGGGATCGGTGAAGACGGGAAGATCGGCCTCGGTCATATTGGTGAGGGATTTTTCGGGATCCACTATGACCACACTTGTTGACTTCGAAGAGTTGTAGTACCCTTTTGCGTATGAATAGCAAGTGACCGTCATCGTGCAGAGCGTATCCGTAGGAATTTTCAGCGTGAAAGCACCGGTAACGGATGAGGGGTCAGAATCGTAACGGGTCGTGTCGCGCTCCGTCTGGTAAGGGGTAGCAGTCCAGATATAGCCCCAAGGAGTGCCGTCTTCGGTATGGACACCGCCCGGGACAAGTTCATACGTTTCTCCTGGGCTGGCAAAAAGCGGGGCATTGAACCTGAGGCTTCCGCTGAAGGATTCCGAATACTCGGTTTTCTTATCCTTCTTGCAGGAAGACGGTATAATGAGCATCACGGCCAACGCCGAAAAAAAAGCTATATTTCTGAATTTCATCTTGAGTGTTTTCTTTCCTGGTCCAAAGAGGACTTTCAATAATTTCGTAATTTGCAAATATCGCAAAATTCGATGAATTTGCCTTACCTTTGTACAAATACTTTGCCTTTATGGGTTTCAGAGCAGAAAAAATTGTCACAAAATTGTCCTCACTGCTTTTCGTGGCGGGGATACTCTTCTCATGCACCGGTAATTCCCGATACTATGCCGCTACCGGATACGCACAGGGAGGAACTTACACCGTGAAAATGAACCTTGAGGGGGTCACCGTTTCACCCGAGAAGATAAGCCGTTCGATCGACAGCCTCCTCACCCTCATAGACACCCCTCTCTCGGGATACAACCGTTCCTCACTGGTGTCCCGTTTCAATGAAGGCGAGATCATCACCCCGAATGAGATGTTCAGGGACATATTCGAAGTTTCAAGGGGCATCTGGGAAGAGACCGACGGCGCCGTCGATGTGGCCGCCGGCCCCCTTTTCGACGCATGGGGATTCGGATTCTCAAGCGATTCACTTCCTTCGGAGAGTGAAGTCAAGGCGA
>ODAI010183149.1_pt1 | contig 25308 bp, 25 predicted proteins | sample 1539321 | NCBI WGS metagenome assembly ODAI01 (sample SAMN02144231, study PRJEB22623) | gut metagenome | biome: sheep rumen | host: Ovis aries | place: New Zealand
GTAAAACAAGCCCTTGCCGTCCGTGGAGCCACCGCCCAGAATGAGCGGGCAAAGGCAGAAAAGGCCGTGGACGAGTGGGTGAAGAAGAGCGGAAAGTAGACTATAAGGAGAATCAAATGGACTACGAAAAAGGATATGTTTACAGCCTGATGGACAAGGGCGAACGCTACTACCACCGTACCGATGAGCAGTTGGTTCAGTTTGCCGCCTGGAAGCCAGAATTTGAGAAAGAGTAGGAGATTTATATGATTTTAGACACCATCAATTCGCCAAAAGACTTAAAAAAATATTCTGTTCCTGAACTTGAGACAATCGCAGGAGAAATCCGCGAGGGACTTTTTAACCGCCTTACAAAAATTGGCGGACACTTTGGCCCCAACTTTGGCTTTGTGGAAGCAACAATCGCACTTCATTATGTTTTTGACTCTCCGAAAGACAAATTCGTCTTCGATGTTTCCCATCAGGCCTACGCCCACAAAATGCTCACGGGAAGAAAAGCCGGCTACTTCGACGACAAGCGTTTTTCGGAAGATTCAGGCTACACGAACCCCGACGAAAGCGAGCATGATTTTTTCAATATCGGGCACACTTCCACTTCAATCGCACTGGCTTTGGGACTGGCAAAAGGCCGTGACATTTTGGGCAAAAAAGAAAACATCATCGCCATTATCGGTGACGGCTCCCTTTCTGGTGGCGAGGCCATGGAAGCATTGAGCGTTGCGGGAAGCGAGCTCAACTCAAATTTCATCATCGTAGTGAACGACAACGAAATGGCAATCGCGGAGACACACGGAGGAATCTACAAAAATCTCAAAGCCCTCCGCGATTCAAAGGGCAAGGCAGAAAATAACTGGTTCACTGCCTTTGGACTTGATTATCTTTATGAAGAAAAGGGCAACGACATTGCTTCCCTCATCAAAGTCTTCCAGCAAGTTAAGGATTCAAATCATCCTGTGGTCGTCCATATCCACACCCAGAAAGGCAAAGGCTACGAGCTTGCAGAAAAAGACAAGGAAAGCTGGCACTGGTGCATGCCATTCGACCGCTCTACGGGAAAGCCCACGGTGAATTTTGGAGGCGGCGAGTCTTATTTCGGAATGACCAGCCAATATATAGTAGAAAAAGCAAAAAAAGACAAGGATTTTGTCGTAGTCACGCCTGCAATGCCAATGGCTGTGGGACTTGGCCCAAAAGAGCGGAAAATTCTCGGAAATCAGTACATCGACACGGGAATTGCGGAAGAAGCGGCCGTAGCGATTGCTTCTGGAATCGCAAAGAACGGAGCAAAGCCTCTCGTGGTCACGAACATGACTTTCCTGCAGAGAGCCTACGACCAGATTTCCCAGGATGTCTGCATCAACAAAACTCCCGTCACCATGCTCATGAATTATTCTTCGTTTGACGGACTTACAGATGTAACCCATCTGGGCATTTTCGGTCTCGCGGTTTTTACAAATATCCCGAATCTTGTGGTCCTTTGCCCTTCCAGTGCGGAAGAATATATTTCCATGCTGGACTGGAGCATTGACCAAAAGGAAAACCCCGTCCTTATTCTGATTCCGGGAAACCAGGTGACCCACCGCCCGGCAGACAAAAATTACGACGAGCTGAACAAATTCAAAATCGAAGAAGAGGGCGAAAAAGTTGCCGTCATCGCTTTGGGGGATTTTTACCAGAAAGGAGAAGAAGTTGCCGCCGCAATCAAGGAAAAATGCGGATTTACGCCAACATTGATAAACCCGCGCTTCGCTTCTGGTCTTGACGAAAAAGTCTTGCGGGAGCTTGAAAAAAATCATCAGCTCGTAATCACCCTTGAAGACGGAATCCTTGAAGGCGGCTTCGGCCAGAAAATCGCTTCCTTCTACGGCTCAAGCAAAATGCTGGTAAAAAATTACGGCCTTGGAAAGAAATTCTACGACCGCTACAATCCGGCTGAACTTCTGCGGGAATGCGGCATGACGACAGAGCAGATTGTTGAAGATGTTAAGGCACTTTAAAAAACGAGAACATAAATCTTTATGAACACACATTTGCCCGCATGGCTCATCTTGTCTCTTTTTGCGGCGGACTATCTTTCAATCCTCGTGCTGCTTGCGACACTCTCGAATTTATTTGGAAAGTTACTTCGCTAACTCTTTTAGCACTTGCCCGATGTCAGCATTTATGCAGATTGAGTTATCAACTATTTCCTTTGGAACCGCCGCCTCGCCAAAATTGATGCAAGCGTAGGTGGCATTAGGGTTTTGCGCCGTCATCTGCCAGAAAGGATACTTGATGATGCCCGGCGTGTTCCCGCCCACACCCAGTTCCAAAAAGAGCACGCTCCCGCCGTCAGCCGCTTTCCGCGTGGTCAGAAACTTCTCGTAGCTCTCCGCCGCCTTGTACCAGCCCTCATCCTGCACGAAAGTGTCGTCCGCCCGAAGATTCATGCTCATGGGCTTACCGCAGATGGGGCAGCGGGGAATGAGCTCAGATGGAATTGTCATTGCCGGAATCTTTTCGCTGCCATTCCGAATCTGATTCGGAATCTTTTCCCCACTCTTAATAGATGCGGAATCAAGCTCAGCATGACATTGAACAGAAAAACCTTGAGCCTCCCACATGGCACGGACAGTTTCTTCGTTGTCGTAAGTCTTCTGGTGGCAAGGCTGTGAGCACTGAAAAAGGCCGTAGTCGCCTTGAGTGTAGTAGAGCCGCTTTTTGTCAAAGCCTGCTTTCTGAAAGCAATGGTCAACATTCGTGGTAATCACAAAATAGTCCTTGCCGTCCACAAGGGAAAGCAAATCCTCGTAAACCGGCTTGGGAGCCGACATGTAGCGGTTAATCATAATGTAGCGGCTCCAGTAAGCCCAGTGTTCTTCAAGACTCTCGTAGGGGTAAAAGCCGCCAGAATACATGTCCTTAAAGCCATAGCGGGCGGCAAAGTCAGAAAAATATTTTTCAAATCGCTCGCCAGAGTAGGTGAATCCCGCCGAAGTGGAAAGCCCGGCTCCAGAGCCGATGATTACAGCATCCGCAGAATCAAGTGCTTTTTTCAGTTGTGTGATGAGTTCTGTCATGATTTTCTATCCTCTTTTTTTTGGGTGCTCCCTTCCGCGGCAAGCCGCTACAGGTCGGGCTTTGCGCACTTCCGCTTTTCGCTCCATTCGTCCGCTCTCTGAGGTCGCTACCGAACGCCTTCGGCGGTGCTACAATCCCTAGCACTTACGGCAATTCCGAAAGCAAGTCGGCAATCGTCGTTTTTGCCAGTTCCGCTTCCAGAGCCTTTTGCGCTCTTTCCAGCGCGGGATCCAGCGCCCGGTGAATATTTCTTCCCACCGGGCATTTTTCGTTGGGATTGGGGTGAAAGTTAAAGACATCCCGCTCCTCTTCGCCCTCGTTTATGGCATTATATATAGACAGAAGCGTGATTTCCTCCGCCTTTTTCGCAAGATGAGAGCCGCCCACGCCAGCCTTAGTTTCCACAAGTCCAGCCTTCTGCAACTGCAAGAGAATCTTCCTGATGATAACCGCATTCACGCCGGTGCTGGCCGCGATAAAGTCCGAAGTGACGCGATTGTCCTTTTCAAAATACTGGATGCAGAGGATTGTGTGCACCGCCGCCGTAAAACGCACGCTTATCCGCATAATATCCTCCCTGACTGAAAAAGGCAGTCCTTCACCAGCATTTCGCCGATGTGTCTTCCCCTTGCCTCAGAGGAAACGGCATAGCTTGCGTTTGCAATGTGACTGCAGCGCCCCACATTGTTTGGGTGCAGGATGTAAAGCCCCAAAATCCTGCTGTTTTCTTCCGCAACTGCGCTCAGAGACTGGGAAGCAAAAAAATCCTTCCCGCTTTCTTCTGTCAGTGTCTCTTCCTGAGGAAATGCATTTCCTTCTTCAACGACTTCGTTCCAGATTGCAATCATTGCCGGAAGGTCTTTTTCGTTATAAGGTCTGATAGTCATAAAATTTCCTTTTTCCCAGTATACCAAAAAAACGGACGATTTTCACCGTCCGCCATTTGCGTCTTACGCTCTTACAAGAGAGATTCTCTGCTTAATGTGATTTCCCTTGGTGATTTCCTCCACCAGAGCCGCCGCATAGTCCGCATAGCTGATGATGCTTTCACCTTTTGCGTTGAGGGTAAGTTCCTCGCCGCCCCAAAGCCATTTGCCGGTTTTCGCGCCGTCTGCCTGGAAGTCCCCGGCAGGGCTGATGTAAGTCCACTGCACATCGTCGCGAGCACGGAGTTCGGTCAAGGCCTTTCCCATAGCGCTTGCAAGGGGCTTGAATGCATCGGGGAAGCCGGCCCCGTCCATGACCTGTGCCGTGTGCTCCTTGTTCACATAAAGGCTTCCCGCGCCGCCAACGACGATGAGACGGGTTTTGCTTCCGCTCAAAAGGTCGCACAAGTGGGCCAGAGATTTTGAATGATTTGGCAAGTCTGCCTCTGCCCACGCGCCGAAGGCATCAACCACAGCATCGAAGCCTGCAAGGTCGTCTTTTGTAAGGGCAAACAAATCTTTCTGCACGAAAGACTTTGCGCCGCTCTTGTTTTCGCTCTTTGCAAAGCCTGTCACCTCAAGACCCGCTGCCTGTGCTTCCGCAACAACCAGTTTTCCCACTTTTCCATTTGAACATACAACTGCGATTTTCATACGCTTTACTCCTTCGGCTATTTTTATTAGCAAATTTGATGTTAAGTTGATGTTGTTCTTTTCAACTTACAATAAATAATATAATACAGGTTTGTTGTAATGTCAATAGAACTTCATGATTTCATATAAAAATTTAAAATCATTTTTGTACATTTCAACATGATTGGCGGCCTGTTATTTTTGGCCCTCGTCCTTTTCGCCGAAGACATTGAAAGCAACCTACGTTTTGCAGAGTCAAGTTTGCCTGCATGCACTGATTAAGATATAAGACCGCCGTGAAAGTAGCACTCATAGACTTTTTTGTCGTGGAAGAAAATTTCTTCGTAGCCCTGAAACCAAGTAAAATCGCCGTTGACGCTGCACTTGTATGTAAAAACGCCGTCTTCGTAATGCTCAGGACCTCTGTAGGGCATTTTTTTGTCCGCATGACGCAGGGCAGCTTTTAAGAATTTTCCGCTGAAATCTTTAGAAAGAACCCGTCCCATATAGTTCATGGCGTAAACAGATTTTCCGTCTTTCCAGATAGCTTCTTCTCCCGCAAACTGCGCTCCTCCAACATAAGTGTCGTGGTAAGTCCAGTCGTCCTTTTGGTAGCAAAAATCGTGAGAATCGAGGCGTGTCGATTCAACTTCGTTCATAAAGGCCGCGTAAGTGTTTACATTTGCTTCAAGGCGAAATTGAATCAGCTCTCCAATATTCTCTGCACTTGTTTTCTTTATCTGCATTTTTATTCTCCCTGTGGAACGGCCTCGTTCAGGCTTTTGTTCCTGTAGTTTAAGTTTGTCCTGAGGCTGTAGCCCTGCTTTTCCCAGAAAGCGTTGGCCTTGTCGTTGTCCTTAAACACAAGTCCGAAGAGTTTTTGGATTCCTTCTTTTTTAAGGGCTTCTTCTGCTTTTGAAACGAGAGTGGCCGCAATCCCTTTCCGCTGAAAATCAGGATGGACGCAAAGATGATGGATGATTCCCCGCCTGCCGTCATGACCTGTAAGAATCGCTCCGACAATTTTTCCGTCAGACAGGGCCGCAAAGCATGTGGAAGGATTGCGCTTTATGTAACGGCTGATTCCTTCCCGGCTGTCGTCCACCGGATTCAAGGCCCGCTTGGTTTGCTCAACCTGATTCCACAGGGCGTAGAGTTCGTCGTAGTCCGCCGCAGTCATGATTTTATAAGTAAGCTTGTTTTCCATATTATTTTTTTCCTCTCTTGCAATTTACATCTCGTATAAAAATTCTTTTCGCTTTTCCGTTGGAGCGATTTTATTTCACTCCCTTGAACAAGCCCACACCAAAAAATAGCGTTTTTATCATTGTTCTGCCCCCATCATCCGTTTTTTCAGCTCAATTTTCACAGTTTCCAAATCTCCGCTCGTCAAAATCGGAATAAGAGCCTTGATTTCTCCTATCGGCTTATCCCACCAGGCGAAGCGTTCCAGCAGGGAAATCATCTCATCGTCAAAACGCTTGCGAATCACGCGGGCGGGATTCCCGACCGCAATCGTGTATGGCGGAATGTCGCTTCCCACGACCGCATTCGCCCCGATAATCGCACCGTCGCCGATACGCACGCCCGGAAGAATCACCGAGTTCTGCCCCAGCCACACATCGTTCCCGATAACCGTGTCGCCTTTTAGCGGCAGGTCGCTTTTTGAGGGCGGTCGCGCCTTCCATCCTTCAAGCGTGTAAAAGGGAAAAGTAGTGACAGCGTTCATCTGGTGATTCGCTCCGTTCATCACGAACTCCACGCCTGAGGCAATCTGACAGAACTTTCCGATGATGAGCCTGTCGCCGTTCCAGTCGTAGAGGTGGGTAACATGGCTTTCAAAGTCGCTGTCGGCAATGTAGGTAAAATCCCCCACGATGATGCTAGGATTTTTCAGCGTGGGCTTTATGTAGATTTCCTTTTCGTAGCCCGCAATCGGGTGGACTGTCATTGGGTCGGGCAGTTTTTCGCTCATTATTCTTTCCTCATTTTTATGGTACTTTCTTTATAGGGTGGCGAATCACAGTTTATCAGGAAAAAATTTCCCGATATATTTTCTCGTCCTTTTCGCCGAAGACATTGAAAATCACTTTGATGTCGCTCTCATTTTCTGCCTTCCACTTCCGCACGGTGTCTACGGCGATTCGGGCGGCTTTTTCTTGGGGAAAGTGAAAGACTCCGGTGGAAATGCAGCAAAAGGCGATGGAGTCGATTTTATTTTCCTTAGCCGCATTAAGGCAAGATTTGTAGCAGCTTGCAAGAAGCTGGCAGTCTTCCTCGGTAAGATGATTACCCACGATTGGTCCCACAGTGTGAATCACATAATCGCAGGGCAGATTAAAAGCCCTGGTGATTTTTGCCTGTCCGGTTGGCTCCTCATGTCCCTGCTTTTCCATAATGTCGGCACAGACAGCCCGCAGCTGGATTCCCGCAAAAGTGTGAATGCAATTATCGATGCAGGCGTGACAGGGTTGCCAGCAACCAGTCATTCCGCTGTTGGCAGCATTTACTATTGCGCCAACTTTAAGTGTGGTGATGTCGCCCCGCCAAAGATATAGTTCATTTTCGATTGGCTTCAGGCTTTCAATGTCGGTGATTCCACGGGCTTTGTTTTCTTCTATTAGATATTCATCCTGAATGCGCAAAAATTCTTGGCTTACAGGCAGACTCTCCCTCACATTCACCAGTGAGCGTAAAAGATATTTCTGCTCAGCTTCTGTTTGAGGCAGAGGCCTCTTTCGCCATTCAGGATGTTCAGCCAAAAGATATTCGATTAAAAAGATTCGTCTTTCTGCTTGTGTCATATTCAACAGTATAAGAGAAGAAAAAACAAAAGTCATTCCCAAATCCCCGGAAATTATGATTTTTATCTCACATACACACGCCGACCATGTGACGGGGCTTCCCGGAATGCTCATGCTCTCGGCCCAGGTTGACCGCACCGAGCCGCTATACACTCTGGCAGAAAAGGCCCGCGCTTTCTGGCATAAAAAGATTATGAAAAAAATTAGGGGAAGATAAGGAAAAAAACTTTCCTACGGTTAATATCTTCACTATCTTTATCATATGACTTATGGATATATTCGAGTGAGCACGGACAAACAAACAGTCGAAAACCAGCGTTTTGAGATAACAGAATTTTGTAAAAAAGAAGGAATTTCGATTAATGACTGGATTGAGGAGACTATCAGCGGAACTATCGAGCCGAAAAAGCGGGAACTTGGTAATCTCCTAAAAATTGTCAAAAAAGATGACCTTATAATCTGCTCGGAACTTTCGAGACTGGGCAGAAGCATTTTTATGATTATGTCGATTTTGAATCTGCTCATGGAAAAAGGCGCGAAAGTATGGACAATAAAGGACAATTACAGGCTCGGCGATGATATTCAGAGCAAGGTTCTAGCATTTGCATTCGGACTGAGTGCAGAAATCGAGAGGCAGCTAATAAGCCAGCGGACAAAAGAAGCCCTGGCACTACGCAAAAAGAACGGCAAAAAACTCGGCAGACCCCTTGGCTCTTTTGGGAATAAAAGCAAACTAGACGGTGCGGAGCTTGCATTCAGCGTTATGATTTTTGCGGGAACAAGCGTGAACAGAATTGCAAAACTTTACGGCACACACAGAAACACTGTGAAGAGATTCATTGAAAAACATAAACTTGATTCTTCGGAAAACATGGAAAAGGTGCGGAATCTTGGGTGAAGGGGAAATCAGAAAATTAGTTTGGTTCCCAGCCCGCTTCAAATCCGTTGAAAACAGCGTTGGAATACATGAGTGCAAGCTTTGAAAAAGTATAAGACTTAAATTCTTTTTGTATGAAAGGATGTTTTTTGAGGATTAATTTTTCATTTCTAAGCCTTATGTTGGTCAAGAATAATTGCGAAGTAAGTTTGTCAGATTTTTTTGAATTGCAGGCCGGGCAGGCAAGAACAAAGTTCCAGAGTTTGTCATCCTTTACGAAACTCCATGGAATGAAATGATCAACAGCGTTTTCTGAAAGTTTTTTGCCGCAGTAAAAACAGCTTTCCTGACCGAATTCAAACAAGACTTTGCGGTAAGAGTTCAGATTCTCACGCTCGGTTGAACGATCAAGTTTGCTTGCCAGCATGTAAGAGTCTTCCTCTTTGTTTATTCCTTCAAGATATTTTATCCATTCAAAGTAATTGATTTTCTCGAAATCACTGCGATACTTAGCGAGCGTAAGAAAAAAATCCTTGTTCAGATAGATTCCGTCCCACTTTTGAGTTTTTGAAAAATGATAGAATTGCCATTGAGTGTCCGCGCAAAATGCACCCAAAACATACTTCGTGACTACGGATTTCTTTACATTCTGTGCAAGCTCCAGTTGAAGTTCCGGTTTTAAGCCTTCAAAAGAAAAGGGAATCTCTTTTACGGGAAAATTATATTTTGTACAAAAATCTTTTAAAATTCGCTCAATTGCCGAAAGATTTCCATTTTCGTAGACAGGCATTTGGTTAAGGTTAAATTTTAAAATCAAGTTCCAGTAGATTTCGGCAAAACGAAGGGAAATTGCATCAAAAGACAAAAAACATTCCGGAGAACTGTCCAAATCTACATTGAAAAGATTGTCCAGAATTGATTTGAAAAATACATATTTGTAAGAAGTTGTGCGTTTTGAATTGCCTAAAAGAGCATGGTTTATAAGCGTTATGACATCCTGATCAGAAAGTTCCTTAAATGGAATAAGATTTTCTTTTGAATCCCAACCGGATGATTGAGAGATTGAGGCAGGTTGCTCGTTTAAACGAACGTTTTTTGTGCTATCTTTCCCGTTTTATTCCCTAAATTCGCAAAATGTGTTATAATAATATGATTTGGAAGGAGGAAGGATTATGAGAACAATAACTAAAGAATATTTATCTGAGCAAAAAAAAGAAACGAATCCTCTTTCATATATACTGAATACTCCAAAACCTGACTTTACACAAATGCATAAAGAGAATTTGGAGTTTGAAGAATCAATGCAGAAAGCTCAGGCAGAAGATCGAAAGAAAATTATGGAGGTTCTGCAAAAATGATTGTAGAGTTTTCTGTTTACGACACAAATTCTTACACAGTCGAACATCTTTTGGATTCAAAAGAAAACGCAGAACTCGTTAATCTTTTTGAGGTAGGAAAAAACGCAAACGGTCTTGAGAATTATTTAAAATATGTTTCATATGATGACGAAGAAAACAATTTTAGTCGCACATATTTAGTAAAAGACAAGACTACAAAAGAACTTGCAAGTTATTTTTCTATTCGCACGGGTTTGATAACAATGCAGGTTCAAGACGATAAATTTGATTCAATCCCCGCAATAGAGCTTTCAAATTTTGCCGTAAATCAGAATTACAGGAAAAACCATCCCGATGTAAACAAATTGGGAACGTATACTTTTGAATACTTTGTGCTTCCCATTTCTCGTTGTTTAGCAAAATACATCGGAATTCATGCTCTTTACATTTACGCTCTTCCGAACGACAAATTAATCGACCATTACTCAAAAATGGGCTTTTCTCGTTTGCCAGCAGAACAAGAGCAGTTCGTTCAATTCCATGTAAAGCCTAAATACGATGACGGCTGTATTTTCATGTATCAGATTTTATAGGCTAGACAGATTATGCAACAAGAAGACAGCACAAAAAACGTTCGTTTTTCCGCACACATTTATTACTGCTCGCACTGTGATGTTCCTGTCATCACCTCTCTAAATGACGCAGAAGAAAACCGTTCCTTGCCAAAAATCAACGAGGTGACTGGAAAATCTACCTGCCCCTTGTGTGGCGGTGAAACTCAATATCTTTCCACGGACTTGCGGCCTGTATTCCCGCAGGAGCGTCTTTTGACGGAACTGCTTCTTGGAAAAGAGCCTTTTTTCCTCAGCCAAAAATCCGTCTGGTGTGAAAACAGCCGCTATTATTTTGACGGAAAATCAAAATCCATTCCTTCAAAAGTGTTCCTTGATGCAGACACAGATATTCTTAAACAAAAACTGGAAGAACTGAAAACTCAGAACGAGCGGCCTGAAATCACGGCTGCGTTTGATAATCAGATTGAGCGATTTGTAAAGGCCAACGGCTCTAGATTGAACGCTCTGATTAACGAAGCCCACGACTTCATCAAAAAAGAGGCAGCAAAATTTCCTACAGAAAATATCGTTCTTTCTTTCTCAGGTGGAAAGGACTCAAGCGTAACTGCGGACATCGTGACCAAAGCCCTTTCAAATCCGAGCCTTGTTCACATTTTTGGAAACACGACACTTGAATTCCCGACCACGCTGGAATATGCCGAACGATTCAGAAAAAATCACCCTTTTGCGATTTTTGAGACAGCCATAAACGACGAGCAGGACTTTATAAAGGTCTGCGACGACATAGGCCCACCCGCCCGCATGATGAGGTGGTGCTGCTCCATGTTCAAGACCGGCCCGATTACCCGCACTTTAAACGCCCTTTACAGAAATCAAAAAGTCCTCACATTTTACGGAATAAGACATGCTGAGAGCGTAAGCCGTTCAAAATACAATCGTGTTGAAGACAGCAAAGAGTCCGTAAAAATCCAGAAGCAGACCGTGGCAAGCCCGATTATCGACTGGAAGGACATTGACGTATGGCTTTATCTTCTGGCAGAAAAAGTTGATTTTAACGACGCATACCGTCTGGGCTATGACCGGGTAGGTTGCTGGTGCTGTCCAAATAACAATCAGCGGGCTCAGTTTTTAAGCCGCATCTATATGAGTGAACGCAGTAAAAAGTGGCGGGACTTTTTAATCGCTTTTGCAAAAAAAATAGGAAAGCCTGACCCGGAAGTCTATGTTGACTCAGGAAGCTGGAAGGCTCGCCAGGGTGGAAACGGACTTTCCAGCGCAAACGACGTGAAAATCCGCTTCACAAACTGCACGGCTGAAGAGCATGCAAAAAATTACGCCCTTGTCCGTCCTTTTTGTGACGAACTAGTAAATCTTTTCGTTCCTTTCGGAAAGGTGAGCCGGGAGCTTGGACGGAAGCTTTTGCACGAAGTTCTGATTCTTGATGTGCGGACAAATGTTCCTATCATTTCGATTCAGCCTTTTACGGTGGACGGATTTGAGAATGCGGTAAAGGTGAGGACCATGAATGTGGCCGACCATGAGGACTTGCAAAGGCAGATCAGCTATCAGATAAGAAAGTTCAATGCCTGCAGAAAGTGCCTTAAATGCGAGAGCGTCTGTAAGAGCGGGGCAATCAGTATTACGGCGGAAGGCTATTACATAGACGAAGAAAAATGCGTTCACTGCAAGATGTGCGTGAATCAGGCGGTCCTGGCAAACGGCTGCCTCATGGCAAAATATTTGAGGACGAAAGGCGGAGTGTAAAAAAATGAGTGGAAATATGAGTACAAAAATGAAATTCAGGGCGCATGAGACCTTTTTCATCCGAAAAGGTTGGCTTTCAAAAGGCATGAAATATGTAAGACAGACCGAGGGAAATGTTTTTATCGACAAGGAAAACAATCCAATGGACACGCTCGGAATCGGAAGCAACATGGTAAAGTCACTCCGTTACTGGCTTATGGCTGTGGGACTTACAGAAGAAAAGCCAAGCGGAAAGAGAATCCAAACCTTTACGCCACTTGGAAATCTCGTCTATGAAAATGACCGCTATCTTGAGGAAGAAGGAACATTGCAGCTTTTGCACTACAGGCTTTCATCAAATGAAGAGAACGCCACCAGCTGGTATTTCTTTTTCAATGAATTTAATCTTTTTGAGTTTACTCAGGAAGATTTTATTACCAGCATTCAAAACTATATTCAGATGAAAACAAAAGAAGGTGAAAAACCATCAGGAACCGCCAGAACTTTAGGCGATGACTTTTCCTGCATCATAAATACCTATTTTTCAAAAAAAACTGAAAAAGTCTCCCCGGAAAACAATATTTCCTGTCCTTTCAGCGAGCTTGGACTTTTGACGCTTTTAGACTCAAAAAAAGGCCTTTACAAAAAATCAATTCCTCAAGGTCAAAGTTTTAATCCTTATGTGATTCTCGCAATTATTGCAGACAGGGCGGCTGGCATTAGAGAAATCAAGCTGAACGACCTTCTGACGGAAGAAAAAAATATCGGGCGAACTTTCAATCTTGACACAATCACTATGCTGGAACTTTTGCGCTCGGCAGAAAAAACCGGGGAGCTTAAAATCATCCGCACGGCAGGCCTTGACGTGATTCACCTTACAAACCCGGAAAAGACATTTTTAGACCATGCAGAAAAATTCTATCAATCAATAAACGGAAATTCAAAATGAGCAAAATGATACACACGGCGGGCAACTTCCAGTATTCGGTAAACATTGCCTATGACATTCAGAATTCAGAAAAACTCAGGGGCTTTATCCCCACAAAATCGAGTCTGGACTTGCTTGAAGAAATTCTTTTGAGCACGCAAAATCAAAGCACAAAAAGGGCAAGAATCTTGATCGGAGCTTACGGAAAGGGAAAAAGCCATATTGTTCTTACAATTCTTTCCATATTAAAGCATCACGAGCCGGTTTCAGACTTCGTTCACCTGAACAAAAAGCTTGCTGAAAATCCAAGGCTTAAAGCTCTTGTCAAAAATTATTATGAAAGCGGAAAAAAACTCCTTCCGGTTTTAATCGGAGGAAGCGGCACGAGCTTGAGCCAGTCATTTCTGGTTTCCTTAAAGCACGCCTTGAGCGAGAACAATCTTTCTGACTTCATGCCGGAAACCAATTACAGGGCTGCAATCAAGACTCTTGAAAACTGGAAGGAAAATTATCCTGAAACCCTCAAAGCCTTTGAAGAAAAAGCCGACTGCCCGTCAGAAATCATAATCAGCCGCCTCAAGGACTTTAATCTTGAAACTTACCGGGATTTTGAAAAGATTTATCCTTCCTTAACCTCTGGAAGCCTCTTCAATCCATTTTTGGGCTTTGATGTTGTTGAAATCTACGAAAGCGTCGCAAAGGAACTCAGGCGAAAAAATCTCTACGACGGACTTTACGTTGTCTATGATGAATTCTCAAAGTACCTTGAATCCAACATTGAAAGCGCAAGCGTAAGCGACACGAAAATGCTGCAGGACTTTGCAGAAAAAGCCTCGCGCTCAGGGGAAAATCAGCTTCACCTTCTTTTGATTTCCCACAAGGAAATTGCAAACTATATCGACAAACTTCCCAAGCAGAAAACCGACGGCTGGCGGGGAATCAGCGAAAGATTCGAACATATACTTTTGAACAATAATTTTTCCCAGGTTTACGAGATAATTTCTACTGTAATTCAAAAAGACAAAAATCTCTGGAGCAGTTTTGAATCTTCACACAAAAGCGACTTTGACGCATTAAAAGAAAACTATCAGAAACACGAGATTTTTCAGGAATTCAGGGAAAATGAAGGTGTCGAAAATCTCATCAAGTCAACTTTTCCCCTGCATCCTGTAAGCACATTCATTCTGCCCCGGCTTTCAGAGCGAATTGCCCAGAACGAGCGCACTCTTTTTACATTTTTGTCTGCGGACACTGCATCAACCCTTCCGTCATTTCTGAAAAACTTCAACGACAGCGATTTTTCTCTTGTGACACCGGACTTGATTTTCGACTATTTTGAGCCCCTTTTGAAAAAGGAAATCTACAATGGCGAGCTTTTTGAAGCTTATCACCTTACGGGCGTGATTTTGGAAAAACTAGGTGCGAACGGAAGCGAGCTTGAAAGGAAAATCGTAAAGACAATCTCACTGATTTACATTCTCGGTCAGTTTGAAAAGCTCAAGCCTTTGACGGAGGAAATCGTAAAGATTTACAGCCAGGCTTATTCTAAGGAAGAAATTGAGACCGCCCTTAAAAATCTCATCGAAAAAGAATTCGTCATTTACCTAAGACAGAGCAATTCTTACTTAAAGCTCAAGGAAACGAGCGGCGTGGACATCAAAAAAGAAATTCACGATGAAAGGGAAAGACAGAAAAAATCATTCATCTTGAGTGGACTTTTGAACGAAGTCAACTCAGAGCGATATTTTTATCCCTACCGCTACAACGACCAGAAAGAAATGACAAGATTCTTTGAGTTTGACTTTGTTGATTCAGAAAAAATCAATGATGCGGTCACTGAGCTAAGCGATGCACAGAGCTTGTCAAAGTGTCTAAATGGCGACTCAAACTTTTCGGACGGAAAAATATTTGCTCTTCTCTGTAAGAATCAGGAAGAAATCGAAGAAGCAAAAGAAAACTGTAAGAAACTCACCGGCGCAAACAAGCAGATTCTTCTTGTCCTTCTTAAAAACTTTGCTTCAATAGAAAAGCCAACCACCGAACTTTCTGCCCTGAACGCTCTTTGCGCTGCGTCCGCTTCTGACGAAATCCTTTTTTCAGAATACAGAGTGGTGCAGGAAGACCTTCTGGAAGTAGTTTCATCCTACATAAAAAAATACACACGCCCTGAAAACAATTCCTGCATTTATTTTCAGGGAGGAAGGGAAGTGCCGCTCAGACGACGCTCGCACCTAACGGAACTTTTGTCTGACATTTGCGACGACGTGTTTTCAAAAACTCCTGTCATAAACAACGAGGCAATCAACAAAAATGACATCACCCAGATGGCATACAACAGCCGCAAGAAAATCCTTGCAGGCCTTTTGAGAAATCCTCTGGAAAAAAATCTGGGCCTCACAGGATGCGGGCAGGACGTTGCAATTATGCGAAGCTGCCTTTTGCACACAGGGCTTTTGAAGCAGGATAAGTCTGATTCTGCCGTTTCAAGCGAAAGGGCTGAAATCAATCTGGATTTTGAGGATGATAAGTTTAACTTAAAGCCCATGCTGACCGTGATTTCTGATTTTGCAGAAAGTGCCGGAAAGGAAAAGGTGAATTTCTCCCTTCTTTATGAAAAACTCCTTTCATCAGAATTCGGACTTGGACTTCGTAAGGGAATAATTCCCATTTACCTTGCGTTAATATTTGGCCCTATAAAAAATCAGCTTGTCCTATATTCTGCTGAGCGCCAGATTCCGCTGAATGCAGACAGCCTTGCATTGCTAAATTATCATCCCGAAGAATATTCACTCCTGCGCTTTACTCTAGACGAAGGCAAAAAGAATTATCTTTCGGAGCTGAAAAAAATTTTCTCTTCAAAAGGGGAGACTGCCGAAGAAATCGCCTCTGCAATTCATTTCTGGTATCTTAGTCTTCCAAAATACAGTCGCGAGGCAAAAACGCCTTTTTCTTCATTTATAAAGGCAATCAAAGACGGGAGCGGGGAGCAGGAACTTTTGTTTACGGCCATTCCTAAAGCCCTTGAAAAGGAAAAGTGCGATGCAGAGACTGCCAAAAAAATCGGAATCATAAAAGACTTTTACGATAATCTGCTTTCTGATATTAAAAATGAGCTTTTGCAGCAAGTTAAGGATTTGTTTTCTGAAAAATTTCCTTCTGACTGGATTAAAAGTTTGCCAGAATCTTCTCTTACTCATCTTTACGCCGACGGAGCAGAGAATCTTCTTTCTGTACTTAAAAAAGAGCCTGATTCAGAGAGCCTGATTTGCCAGCTTGCCCTTACTGCGACCGGCTTGAAGCTTGAAGACTGGGGGGAGTCCACAAAGGAAAGATTTATTTCTCAGCTTTCAGAATGGAAAGAAAGCGTTGAAAAGCATTCGGAAAAAAATCAGCTTGAATCAGAGCCTGAAGGTGAAAATGCGGCAGGTCCAAAATCTTACGAAATCTCGTTTCCGTCAAAAAACGGAAAGAGCGTCACAAAGTATTTTGAGAAAGTCTCAGAGTCTGTGCGGGCAAAACTTTTGTTCAACAAAGTGACGGACGCGCTTGAAACGATGGGAAAATCCATGAGTGAAGCCGAAAAAAGGCAGGTTCTTATGGATGTACTCCAGAAAATGTGCGGAGGGGATGACTGATGGCATATTTTGACAATGCGGCCACAACTTTTCCAAAGCCCCAATGCGTCTACGATTTTATGGACAGCTTTTACCGAAATAACGGCGGAAGCGCGGGCAGGGGAAGCCATGCACTTTCTTTGACTGCAGGAAAGCTGATTTCCGATACTCGAAAACACCTTCAGGAGATTTTGCACTGTCAGAACAAGGAGATTATTTTTACTCCGACGGCAACAATCGCATTGAACATGATTCTGCAGGGCGTGCTTGCTTCGACTACGCTCAGCAAGCGAAACCGAAACGCGGACGGTGAGCGAAGTCGAACCGTCTATACTTCACCTTTTGAGCACAACGCCGTCACAAGAGTACTGAATCATTTTGAGCAGAATGAAAGCATAAAAGTAAATGTCCTTCCGGTTCAGAAAAATCTCTCCTATGACTTTACGGAAATCGAAAGCCTTTTCAAAAAGGATAAGCCTGACCTGCTCGTTGTAAGCCACGCAAGTAATGTAATCGGTCTTGTTCAGCCTGTAGAAAAATTGTGCCTGCTTGCAAAAAAATTTGATTGTGTGACCGTGCTGGACATGGCTCAGACGGCAGGCCTGGTTGATTTGAATGTGGGGCTTGAAACGGTAGATTTTGCAGTTTTTGCAGGACACAAAACCCTTTACGGACCTACAGGAATAAGTGGCTTTGCCATGAAGGCTGGTTTTGATTTGTCTCCAGTTTTGTTCGGAGGAACAGGCTATGAAAGCGCAAATCAGGACATGCCAAAAGACATTCCCCAGCGATACGAGATGGGAACGCTCAATATCTCTGGAGTCGCAGGTTTATATGCCTCAACCGGCTGGATTTTGGAAACTGGCATTGAATCAATCTGGATGAAGGAACAGGAGCACAGAAAATGCCTGCTTGAGATTTTGAGAAAGTACGATTTTGTGAAGGTTGTTGGAAATTGCCACACGGATTCGAGATTTCTAACGAAATCTCAGTATCTGGAGCAAGAAGTCAAATATGCAGGCATTGTCTCATGCTTAATAGAAGGAGTTCCAAGTGACACGGCGGCAAGCGTTTTTTCCGAGCAGAATATCGCCGTGCGGTCTGGCTTACAGTGTGCTCCGCTTGCCCACAAAACGCTGGGGACTTTCCCTGCGGGCACGGTGAGGTTTAGCACCAGCTATCTTACCGGCGAGGAAGATTTTCTGGAGCTGGAAAAGGCGATGGAGTGGATTAGGGAGAATATATGAGTTTGAAAGATATTGAAATAAAAAAAGAATACAGAAATCTCCACGGAAATATTGTAAAAGATTTTTACAATCCGCTTTTGAGCGAAGCGGTCTTATATAAGCGTTCGGTAGGTTTCTTTTCATCAACAGCATTGGCTTGTTTTTCTGTTGGACTTTGCAAATTTTTACAAAATGGTGGAAACATACAGCTTGTTGCATCTCCAAAATTATCTGATGAAGATATAAAAGCAATGCAGGCTGGATATGAACGAAGAAAAATCATTGAAACTTCTCTGCTTCGAGAATTGCAAGAACCTCAAAGTTTGCAGCAAGAAAATCGCCTTAATATGCTTGCAAACCTGATTGCAGAAGGACGCTTAGACATAAAAATCGCATTTACCGAATCTGGAATGTATCATGAAAAACTCGGAGTAATTGAAGACACAGAGAAAAATTATGTCGCATTCTCAGGTTCTTTGAATGAGTCAGAAAATGCGTTTAAGAATAATTATGAAACAATCGATGTATATTGTTCTTGGAATGATTTAGAAAACAGAGCAAGCGACAAGAACACAGCTTTTGAAAATATTTGGAACGGAAATGACAAAACTCTTAAGCTTTTTGATTTTCCAAATTTGAAAGAAGAAATTATCAGCAGATACAAGAAATCTGAACCAAAATTTGATATGGATGAAAAAGAAGTCGTGTATGTGATTCCAGAACCAAAAACTCTTGAAGTACATGATTCTGGTAGGCTTCCTAATATACCTATTATGCCCGACTGGTTAAAACTCCATGATTATCAGAAAGAAGCCGTTGATAAATGGGCTGAGCAAAAGTACCGTGGCATATTTGACATGGCAACAGGAACTGGAAAAACTCTGACAGGCTTGTCGGCTTTAACAAGATTGTTTATTGATAAATTTCCAGAAAAACTTTTTGCAATAATCGTTTGTCCCTATCAGCATTTGGTTGAGCAATGGGTAGAAGATATTGTTAAGTTTAATATTCAGCCAATTATCGGGTATTCTTCTTCGCCACAGAAAGACTGGAAAACAAGATTAAAAAAAGCTATTTCTGATATGAAATTGCGCCCAAAAGATAAGAGATTTTCTTGTCTTGTAACAACAAATGCAACTTTTAAAAGCAAATTTGTTCAAGAGCAAATAAATAATATTTCAGCAGATATCTTATTAATGATAGATGAAGCTCATAATGCAGGAGCTGGAAATTTCAAAAAATATCTTGATTCAAGATTTAGGTATCGTCTCGCACTTTCGGCAACCCTAGACCGACATAATGATGAAGAGAGTACAGCATTTCTTCATGAATACTTTGAGAATGTTTGCATTCACTATGATTTGGAAAGAGCAATCGATGAAAAGAAATTAACACGGTACAAATATTTTCCTGTTGTAGTTTATCTTACGGAAGAAGAGCTTGATGAATACAAGCAAATATCAAGGGAAATGAGTCAACACTTGCGGAAAAATAAGTCTGGAAAGATGGTTCTGGATTCTTATGGAGAAATGCTTGCGATAAAACGTTCTAGGATTGTAGCTGGTGCTCAAAACAAACTTGACGCATTGCGGGAACAAATTAAACCGTACAAAAATCAAAATAATCTTCTTGTTTATTGTGGAGCAACAACTGTTATTCCTGAAAATGATAAAGATGAACTTTTGAATGATTTTGATAAATCAGAAGTTGGAGAAAGACAAATAACCGCTGTCACAAAAATTCTTGGAAACGAAATGGGAATGACTGTTTCTAAATTTACTTCGGAAGAAGATATTGAAACTAGAAAAATCATTAGTCAGAAATTTAAAGAAGAAAATATTCAAGCAATAGTAGCAATCAAATGTCTCGATGAAGGTGTAAATATTCCTTCTATCAAAACGGCGTTCATTTTGGCTAGTACTACAAATCCAAAAGAATATATTCAGCGGCGCGGTCGTGTTTTACGAAAGTTTGACGGCAAAGATTATGCAGAAATATATGATTTTGTAACTTTACCAAGAGAACTTGAATCGGTACAAAACTACACAAAAGAAGAACTGCAAGGTGATTCAACATTGGTAAAAAATGAACTTCGTAGAATAAAGGAATTCTCTCACATATCAATGAATGAGATGACTAGTTTGAATTTGATTGACGAAATACAGACCGTTTATCAAATATCAGATAAAGACTTGTTTGAAAATAATTCACAGGAGGAAAGTATAAATGAATGAACAAAATGAAATTGAAATCGATGAATCAAAACTTAATGTTTTGATGAGTAAGATTGTACTTTTAGAAAATCAGAATCTGAAAACACACAATGCTAATGATATTCAGATGATTGAGAAAATTCAGAAATCAATAGAGGAGACTGTAAAATGTTACTCGAATCAATAAAATTGCACAATTTCAGGCAATATAAGGATGCTTCACTAGATTTTGCCCAGGACATTCAAGGAAAGAATGTCACAATAATAATTGGTGAAAATGGTAGCGGAAAAACAACATTTTTGCAAAGTTTTTTCTGGTGTCTGTATGGAATTACTTATTTTAAGGATTCAATTGTCTGGAATAAAGATGTTGCAAATGCAATGACTCCTGCTACGCCAGAGACTGTTTATGTTCAATTAAAACTGAAGCACGGCGATAACCAGTATACGATTACTCGAACTCAGAATTTCAAAAAAGATAATTCAAATTCTGTTAAAGCAGAAGGAAATTCTGTTCTTGAAATTCAGCAAAAAGATAGTGCTGGAAACACAAAATTTATTGAAGCAACAAAACGAGATGCAACGATCAATTCAATTCTACCAAAAGAACTTTCCAGATATTTTTTCTTTGACGGAGAAAGAATCGAAGCGATGGGAAAAGATATTTCTGGATATAAGAAAACTGCGGAATTTGCAGAAGCGGTTGAAGGCCTTTTAGGCTTGAAAGCGATGCAGAAAGCATTAGAACATTTGAATGGTGGAACGAAAAATTCTGTAATCGGAAAGTACAATCAGCAATATGATTCGTCTAGCGATTCAGAGGTAAAAAAACAGACTGATATTATCAACGACTGTGATTCCGAAATCGAAAAGATGGAAAATCGTATTGCAGAGATAGAGGATGAAAACAGAAAAGCCGATGATTTGAAATCCAAAAAACAGGAAGAATTGAAAGAATATCAATCAAGCAAGAATCTGCAGGAAGAAAAAGAGAAGCTCGAAAAAAGGATAAAAGAACAGGCAGCAAGTAAGACAGAATTTCAAAAAGATATCTGCCGGGAATTCAACAAACAGATTTCATTATTTTTATCATTTGGCTTAATAAAGCCAGCCTATGACATCCTTGTTAAACTCAAACTTTCTGGAAGTGATATTCCAAATATCACGGATAAAACGATTCAATATCTCATTGACCATAAACGATGCCTTTGTGGAACTTGCATACAAGAGAATTCTAAGGAACTAGAAGAATTGAACAAGTGGTTTGATGTTTTGCCTCCAAAGTCAATTGGCAATATGGTAAATGATTTTAAAACAACTGCACGAAGCAGACTGAACTCGGAAAATGACTTTATTTCGGTTAGAGATGAAAAACTTGCCAAAATAAGTGAATGTGATGATGAAATAACAAATGCAGAAGATTATATTCACAATCACATTGATCCAAAACTTAACGGAACAGATGTAGAAGAAATTGTAAGAACGATTTCTTCAAAAATTGCTGATTGTGAGCATACTGTAAGCAAAAACAATCAAGAACGGCGTGAAATAGACCAGAAAATCGGAGCGAAAAAACAAGAAAGAGAAAGCGCTGAAACAAAGCGGAAGGAACTAGCCTTAAAAAATTCAACAAACAGACAAATTGAGATTTACAAGGCTTATGCAAAAAAAATCTATGATTTGCTTTCCCAGAAGTATGCTTCAAGTGAAAAAGAAGTGAGAACTAGACTTGAGGATAATATGAACCAGATTTTCTCTAAAATCAATAATGGGGATTTATCTGTTCATATAAATGAGAAGTACCAAATTGATGTTCTAGCTAATAATATTAATGACAAAGTTGAGACATCGGAAGGTCAAAGCATTTCAGTTATTTTTTCATTTATAACTAGCATGATAAAAATGTCCAAAGAAAACAGAAATTCTACTGACAGAGACAAGCAGGAGTTATCTTCGGATATTTATCCTCTTGTTATGGATGCTCCGCTATCGAAATTTGACAGGAAGCATATTAAGTCTGTTTGTGAAACCATTCCTCATCTTACAGAACAGGTAATTATTTTTATCAAAGACACTGATGGTGATTTAGCAAAAGAATATATGGCAGAAAAAATCGGAAAGAGTCATCGATTCAGAAAAATTACGGAAACAGAAACCGTTTTGGAATAGGAGAAAGTAGATATGTTCGACAAAGAAATAAGAATTACTGGAAAGCATGGTCAATATATGAATATGCTTTCAAATAATTTCGGCGAAACAGGTGCAAAACTTTTTAACAGAAATATTGATGTTTATGTACAGGCTCCACTCGTCGGCTTTTTATTTCAGAGAAAAGCCGACAAGGATATGACAACAAAAGATAATAGTGGAAAGTTGTTTGATGCCCATATATTAAAAGATCAGATGATTACATCACAGGATAATCTAACTTTTAATATGCAACTGATATTATTATTAGACAAAGACTATGAATCAGATGAGGAAAAACGAATCGATAAAGCGTTTAGAAATTTTGGAAAAGATGAGAACGACTTAGAGTTATTTAATTCATATGCTAGAGGTGGAATTGAAGTATTATATGAAAGACTGATACAGGGAGCTTCTAAGCCAGATAATTTTATTGAGAATCTTACGATATTTACTGACGATATAACACATTTATTCAATGATAACATTGACAAGGAACAGCTTATTTCGTTGCTACAATAATGGTGTCAGAAAATAAATCTGGATTTTTACAAGCATTTGATTTTCTCGTAAGTCTGTCGATGGAACAAGGATATTTATTGTTCGATGATATTTTTCCCTGTTCCGATAAGTATAATTTAGATATTCAGGATATAGACAGGTTAACTTCAAAATTGTTGGATAATGGGATTATCTTATATGAGAAAAAGCCTGTTGTCACAAAAATAGATTCGGAATTACAAAACGAGGAGTTTGATGATTGGGCACATAATGATTATGAACCGATATATTCGAAAATTGTAGATTTGGATTCGAGCCTAAAATTTTTCGTGGATTATGTGCGAAAAACTGTACCGCCACAAAGAAGAGAAATGCAACAGCTTCAATATCAGATGTTGGAGGGAAATCAGTTTGCAAGAAAAAGAGTTATTGAAATGCACCTTCGCTTGGGATTAAAACTTGCATTGCAATACTCAGAACGATACGAAAATGATATTTCTGAAATGATTTCGTTAGCCTATGAGGGGATATGCAAAGCTGCGGATAGTTTTAAGCCTGATGAAAATGGGAAATTTTCAGGATATGCATCTTATTGGATAATGCAAGTATTCATGCGGAATATGCAAACAAAGAGACCTCTCGTTTATTATCCTACTCAACCGCTGAACGCTTATTTCAAATTATACAAATATTTAGATTATCTGAGAATAGACAATGACTGCCTAATTGTTGACAAATTCAATATCAGTAAAATTGCTAAATTACTATGCATATCTGAAAATGCCGCAAAAGAGATTTTACTTGCATTTATTCCATTTGAAAGTCTTGATGAAATTTCTGAGACCAAATATAAATACCTATTCTACAACACCTTTGAGGAAGAAATCTGCAACAAGTTTTTTTGTGAAAAATTGAATAAGCTGCTTGATTCTTTAAAAGAAAAAGAACGAGCCGTAATTAAATATCGTTTTGGATTATGGAAGAAATCTGATTCTGATTATAAAAACGCAGTAAAACTTGTTGAAAGTATACTTTATAAGGATTCTGGACATTACGATTATGGAATTTCGCTTACTTTAGAAGAAGTGGGGTGCCTATACGGACTTACACGAGAGAGAATAAGGCAAATTGAAACTAAAGGCCTGAAAAAACTAAGAGAAAAATTAAAAGCTTTTGGAGAAGAAGAGTCATACTAAGCTTTATAAAGTTTCATCATCTTAGAGACATACGAATATAATTTTACTTCACAAAAAATTTTCTAGCGTACACTTGTTAGTTTCTTTATCTCCCTAACTCCTTCCTCATCTCCCCACGCTGTTACAAAGTGTCTCCGCCTAGTGTTACAAAGTGTCTCACGTTCTTGGAGACAGACTGTCTCCGAAAAAATCTAAAAAAATTATAATTCTGGTAATTATTCTTTCCGTTTTCTTGACAGACATGGAAAGATATATTATCTTTATGGTAAGAGGAATCAGATTCTGATTTATTCGTTTTTTAGGAGAAAAAAATGACAGAGACAATGGGCGAGAGAATCGCCCGCCTGATGAAGGCAAAGAATTTAAGTCAGAAGGAGTTCGCTCAGGCTATCGAATCAACGGAAGCGTCTGTTTCGAGATATTTGAGCGATGCAAGGGAGCCGGGAGCAAAAGCACTCGTAAAGATTGCGAATGTTCTTGGCGTAACGACTGATGAGATTGTCGGAAAAGAAGATGAATCCGACTTTGAATCAGAATTCCCGCGCATTAAACTTCTTCTGGCTCGTAATTCAAAAATCTTAACGAACGAGCAGAAGAGGGACATTATAAACGCCCTTCTTGCTGACCCGGCGGAGGACATTAGTGAGACTTTCTGATGAGCGGTATGAGGAGATTAAAGAAGAAGTTGCAGAACTTTATAAGGAACTGCATATTACAAAGTTTCCTGTAAACGCGATGGATGTTTGCAAGCAGCTTGGAATTGCATATAAAACGTACAACCAGTTCACGTCCAAGACTTTTGCGGCCGTCATAAGGGCAAGTGAAGACGGGATGGTTGCCAAAATCGATAATCAGTTTGTGATTTTCTATAATCCATCAAAAGGTTCTGAGCGAATCCGCTCAACATTTTTTCATGAGATTGGTCATATCCGGCTGCGGCACAAAATCCATGATGAAGAGAATGAAGCCGAAGCTAATTTCTTTGCAAGTTACTTTCTGGCTCCAGCACCTCTTATCCATTATTTTGGACTCAGCTATGCTCAGGAAATAATGGATAAATTCTGGGTGACTTTCTCGCTTGCAAATTATTCATTAGACCGTTATCAGAAGTGGTTTCGTTATTCGGGGTCAAGTTTTACCCAATACGAAAAGGATTTGATTTCTCTTGCAGAGGAGGGGAAAGCGATTGAAAACAAAAGCATATAGTTCTTTCGATAAGCCGAAAACGAAAGAACAAAAAAATTGCCTGTAGATTTACGCCAATAAATCAACAGGCTTACAAAAAGGTGTGTTACCTTCTCGTTGTCAATTTGAAGATACCACACAAGACCGTTCGGGGTCAAGCCGCGTGTCCGTTCCAAATACATTTAGGACACTCTATCACCTGTGGAAGAATTTAGATAAAACTTAGTTAAAAACTCGTCCGGTGTCAAGAAGCCCAAAGATTCGTGGGGGCGGTAGCCGTGATATTTTTTCAGCCATGAATTA
>ODAI010026941.1_pt1 | contig 25306 bp, 15 predicted proteins | sample 1539321 | NCBI WGS metagenome assembly ODAI01 (sample SAMN02144231, study PRJEB22623) | gut metagenome | biome: sheep rumen | host: Ovis aries | place: New Zealand
AATAGAGATTAATATCCCTGCTGGCCATCATTACAGCCTTTGCGGGACTGGCCCTGACCGGATGCGGGGGATCCGGCTCATCTGATGAGACAGCGGCTCCTGAAGGCGCGGCAGCGCTTGAGGACGGGACCTACGTGGTGACCTTCACCACTGACCACAGCATGTTCCACGTGAACGACTACAATAACGACAAGGGGATCCTGACGGTCAAGGACGGTGAGATGACTGTGCACGTCAGCCTCCAGTCCAAGAAGATCGTCAACCTGTTCTACGGAAGCAAGGAAGATGCCCAGAAAGAGGGTGCTCAGATGCTGCCCAGGACCGTTGACACCATCGATTACGGCGACGGATACACAGAAGAAGTCTACGGATTCGATATTCCCGTCCCGGCGCTGGACGAACCATACGAAGTGTCTCTGGTCGGGACCCATGACAACTGGTATTCCCACATGGTGACCGTTTCCGATCCGGTGCCCGGCGATGACATCCACGCGGGGACTGAGATCGATCTGGAGGACGGCACATATCAGATCGAGGTGGCCAAGGAAGGCGGCACAGGCAAGGCGGACATCGAAAGCCCGGCCGAGATGGTCGTCAAGGACGGCAAGGCTACCATGACCGTCAAATGGTCCAGCCCCAACTACGATTACATGATCGTAGACGGGGAGAAATATGAACCGGTGAATGAGAGCGGTGATTCTGTTTTCGAGATCCCGGTGCTGAAACTGAATGAGCCCTTCGAGGTCATCGGAGATACGACAGCCATGAGCGAGCCTCATGAGATCGAGTACGAACTGACCTGCACTTTGATCGAGGACTAAAAAACGGAGGAAACGGTAATGAAAAAAGGAATCGCATACGGAGTCGGAGTCGGCCCGGGAGACCCGGAACTGATGACCCTCAAGGCCTGCCGGCTGATCAGAGAAAATGACGTGATCGCCCTGCCGGGAAAAGACCCGAAGGAGACGGTCGCCTATAAGATCGCGGCGGCAGCTGTGCCGGAACTGGCGGACAAGGAGCTGGTGCCGGTCTACATGCCCATGGTCATGGACAGGCAGGTCCAGCGGGAAAACCACCGCAAGGGAGCCGAGACGATCGCGAAATACCTGGACCAGGGAAAAAACGTGGTCTATCTGACCCTGGGCGATTCGACCGTTTACTGTACCTTCACCTACCTGCAGGCCATCCTGGAGGAAATGGGTTATGAGACAGAGCTGGTCAGCGGGATCACATCCTTCTGCGCGGCAGCGGCAAGGCTGGGCATCCCCATCGTGGAGTGGAATGAGCCCATGCACGTGATGCCGGCCCTGCACAAACTGGACCGGGGACTGGATCAGGAAGGGACCTGTGTCCTGATGAAATCCGGAAGTCACATGAAGGAAGTCAAGGATATCCTGAGAGCAAGCGGCAAAGAAGTGCAGATGGTGGAGGACTGCGGTATGGCCAGCGAGAAGGTCTACCGCAGCGTGGAGGAGATCCCTGATGAAGCGGGGTATTTCTCCCTGATCATCGCCAAGGATCCCAAAGAAGAGAAATGATCGAGATACGTGATCTGACAAAAAAATTCGGTGATTTCACCGCCGTCGACGGACTGGACCTGACCATAGAGACCGGGGAGTTCTTCGGCCTGCTTGGACCCAACGGGGCCGGCAAGACCACGACCATCAGCATGCTGTCCACGGTCCTCCTGCCTACGGCGGGAGAGATCCGCGTCGACGGACAGAAGCTTGACCGCAAGGCCTCCGCCGTGAAGCGGAAGCTTTCCATCATCACCCAGGAATACTCCATGCGCCAGGACATGACCATGGACGAGGTCATGGAATATCAGGGCAGGCTCTATTATATGCCCAGGAAGGAGATCCGGGCCAAGAGCGATGAGCTGCTGGAATTCGCCGGCCTCATCGACTACCGGCACAGGGTGGTCCGCCACCTTTCCGGAGGCATGAAGCGGAAGCTGATGATCTGCCGGGCTCTGATGACCGATCCCCAGATCCTGCTCCTGGATGAGCCGACCGCGGGAATGGACGCCATCTCCCGGCGGCAGATGTGGAATCTGCTCCGCCAGCTCCACAGCAGGGGGATCACCATCCTGCTGACGACCCACTATATCGACGAGGCCCAGTCTTTGTGCGAGAGGGTCGCCCTCATCGACAAAGGCAGGCTGGACACCATCGACACACCGGACGCCCTGATCGGCGCCCTGGGCCATTTCGCGGTGGACGAGAACTCGGAGGAGACTCTGGTGAGCCACTATTTCCCCACCAGGGAGGAGGCCATTGAATACCTGTCCGGGGCGGGCAGGGACGCGACCCTGCGCAATACCACATTGGAAGACGTGTTCATCGAAAGGATCGGAAGGAGGATCGATCAGAAGTAATGGGCGTGCTGGCAGTTTTATGGGAAAAATGGAGAGAATTCCGCAGGGATTTCTACAAAATAACGCTGGCTGCCGTTATCACGCCGCTGATGTACCTGATCGTCTTCGGCCTGGGGATCCAGACCACATCCCACGGTGAGCCCTACCTGAACTTCCTGATCCCGGGCATCGTTGCCCTGTCCACCATGACGGGAAGCTTCAGCGCGGTCGCCCAGAACATGAGCGTGCAGCGCCTTTATGAGAAGGCTCTGGACCAGGTGATGGTATCGCCCACGCCCCTCTGGCAGTTCATCCTGGGCCAGGTCATCGGCGGGAGCCTGCGGGGCATGTACGCCGGCTGCATGATCCTGCTTCTGACCATGCCCGTACGGACGGGACTGATCTTCAACGGTCTTTCCTTCATGATCATGTTCCTCAACGGGACGGTGTTCGCCACCCTGGCCCTGGTGCTCTCATTCCTGGCTAAGAGCTACACGGACGCCCCCCGTTATACGGCTTACATCATCACCCCCATGTCCTTCCTGTGCAACACATTCTTCTCCACCGACGCCATGCCGATGGGGATCCGCCAGGTAGTAGCGGCTCTGCCCCTGTCCCAGACCAGCGGCATGATCCGGGGGATCTCGGACGGGACCGGTTATTCCCCCTGGGGAGTGGTCATACTGATCGCCTATCTGGTCTGCTTCTCCCTGATCTCGGTGGGATTTATCTATAAGAAGAAGAATCTGTAGGAGGTTTTCATGCAAAGGCTGGACAAAGCGCTGCTGGTCGTCAGCTTCGGAACGACCCACGAAGAGACAAGGGCCCGGACCATCGACGCCATAGAGGAAGATCTGGCGAAGACCTTCCCGGACCGCAGGCTCTACCGGGGATGGACCAGCAGGATGATCGTGAAGCGGCTTCGGGACCGGGGAGCATCTGTGGATACCCTGGAGGATGCCCTGCAGAGGATACAGGAAGACGGGATCCGTGACCTTCTGGTCCAGCCCACCCATATGATCACCGGCGCGGAAAACGACCGGATGATGGAGGCGCTCAGAGGACAGGCCGGCGGTTTTGACCGGATCCTGGCAGGCCAGCCTTTGCTTAGCACAGAGGAAGACCGGGAGCGCCTGGCCAAAGCCCTGGCGGAGGAACTGCTGGGCGCCGGCCCGGGCAGGGAAGCAGGTCCGGAAGCGGCTGGCTGCCAGGCCCTGATCCTGATGGGCCACGGCTCTGCCAACAAACCTGAGGCCAACCGGATCTACGAAGCCATGCAGGAGACCTTCCGCCGGCTGGGATACAGCAATGTGTTCGTGGCGACGGTAGAGGGAAAGCCGGCACTGGACGACGTCCTGCCGGCCCTGGGATCACCTGATACAGTCGTGCTGGCCCCCCTGATGATCGTCGCGGGCGACCACGCCAAAAATGATATGGCCGGCCCGGAGGAGGACTCCTGGAAGAGCCGGCTGGAAGCGATGGGCCTGCAGGTGAGGCCTGTGCTCCGGGGTCTGGGGGAATACCGGGCAGTCCGGGAAATGCTGGCAGACCATGCTCAGTCAGCGGCGCCGGTCAGATGAGCCGGCCAGAGAAAGAAGGAAACCGTAAATGTTGAAGGAAGCCGGAAAACTGCATATGGGACCAATGGGCAGGGATCTGATCGCGGCTCTTGTTTGCGCGCTCCTGATCATCTGTCTGGGACCGGCTCCCGCGTACGGGGCGGAAGGCTACGATCAGGTGGCTTCGGCGGCCCAGTCGGCTTCTATGAAGGAAGTGAAAAGCTACGGCATGATCCCGGTCCGGGCGGCGGACATCAACGAAGGTTCATATAAGATCGAGGTCCGCACATCCTCCTCCTTCTTCCGGGTGGACAGGGCTGTCCTCCATGTGAAGGACGGGAAGATGACGGCAGACCTGACCATGTCCAGCACCAGCTACAAGTTCGTCTATCCGGGAAAGGCGGAAGAGGCGGCAGCGGCGGACCTGGACTCATACATCAAACTGAAGGAAAGGGATGGGCAGGGCAGCTTCACCCTCCGGGTCGGCGGCCTCAACGAGGAGATCCCCTGCGCGGCTTTCAGCAAGAAAAAGAAGTGCTGGTATGACCGGAACATCCTTCTGGACGCGGGGACCCTGCCTCGGGAGGCTCTGAAGATCGCCCTTCCCGATTACGACAAGATCGATAAGGCGGTGGAAGCCTACGAGCAGGCTGAAGAAGGCGAAGGGGCCGGCGGCGGAGATCCCGGCGCAAAGGCTGGAGGAACTGCAGGCGCGGCCGGCGGGCAGGCTGCTTCAGACCAGGACCTGACCTCCTATGAACCGGTAGCCCTGGACCTTGAAGACGGGGAGTATTCCATCCAGGTCAACATGGCCGGGGGAAGCGGAAGGGCATCGGTATCCCCCCCCACCTGGCTGATCATAAAGGACGGCAAGGCCTGGGCCAGACTTCTCTGGTCCAGCAGCTACTACGACTATATGGTCGTCGGCGATAAGAAATACGAAAATGAAACAAAGGACGGAGGCAACTCCACCTTCACCATCCCCATCGCGGTCATGGATGATCCCATGCCGGTGATCGCGGACACGACAGCCATGGGCGATCCGGTGGAGATCGAATATGAACTGACCTTCTACCGGGATTCCATCGGCGCCAAGAGCCAGATCCCCCAGGAGGCAGCCACCAATGTCCTGATCGTGGCCCTGATCATCATCGTGATCGGAGGAGTTTTGAACTTTGTGATCAAAAGGAGAAGAAAGCAGTGACGAAGAAGCACACCCACTTTCCCATGTTCATCGAGTCCACCGGCAAAAAAGTCCTGGTCATCGGGGGAGGGAAGGTCGCAGAGCGAAGGATCCTGACCCTCAAGGAATTCGGGTTTGAGATCACGGTCATCTCGGAGACTCTGACGGAGACCCTGACCGCCCTGTCGGCGGAAGGCAGCTTCCTCTATCGCAGGGGCCGCTGCTTCGTCGAGGAGCCGGACAGTAGAAGACAGACCCGGGGGACAGACGGAGCGGAGCCGGACGGGCCGGAGGATATCTGGATCGAGCTCTGGCCGGCGGACCTGCTTCTGGCCTGCACGGATGACCGGAGCCTGAACCGGCAGATCGGGGAATTCGGCCGCAGAAGGGGCATCCCCGTCAATGTCTGCGACGCCCGGGAGGAATCCACATTCTGGTTCCCGGCCATCGCCCTGAATGATGAGCTGACCATGGGACTTGTGGGCAGCGGTAAGTCACACGGTACCGTAAGAAAAGCGGCGGCGGCGCTGCGGAAGATCATAGAAGAAAGGTCGTATGAGAAATGAAGATCAGAGTAGGAAGCAGGGAAACCAGTCTGGCCGTGATCCAGTCGGAGATGTTGATGGATGCCATCCGCCGGTATGATGATTCCATCGAACTGGAGCTGGTCACCATGAAGACAAAAGGCGACCGGATCCTGGACAGGAATCTGGACAAGATCGGAGGCAAGGGCCTCTTCATCAAGGAGCTGGAGATCGCTCTGGTGGAGGAGAGGGTAGACCTGACGGTCCACTGCGTCAAGGACATGACCATGGATGTCCCCGAGGAGCTGCCCATCCTGGCGGTCTCAGAGAGGGAGGACCCCCGGGACGCCCTGATCCTGCCTGAGGGAGTGGACTACCTGGACCTGTCCAAACCGGTTGGATGCTCATCGAACCGGAGGATCGTACAGTTTCAGAAGATGTATCCTCAGGCCCGGTTCGTGCCCATGCGGGGGAATATCCAGACCAGACTGGCCAAGCTGGACAGCGGTGAGTACGCCGCCACCATGCTGGCCGTGGCAGGGCTCAAAAGAGCGGGCCTGGAGCACAGGATCAGCCGGATCTTCGAACCGGAGGAAATGGTCCCGGCATGCGGACAGGGCGTCCTGGCCGTTCAGGGAAGGGCAGGGCAGAAAGCGTCCTTCCTGAAGAAGTTTGCCGATATCGACGCCTGGCGGGCCTGCCTTTGCGAGAGGAGCTTCGTCAGGACGCTGGGAGGTGGATGCACAGAACCGATCGCAGCCTACGCCCGGACCGAGGGGGACCGGATCTTCCTGACCGGGCTCAACCTGGATGCTCAGGGAAAGCCCTTCACCAGATCCATCGAGGCCGCGGCGCCTACGGACGCCGACTGTATCGCCCTGGGGCGGGAGCTGGCCCTGGCGATGAAATAAGTATGGCACAGTTTTGAGGAGACAAGCATGAGTGGTAAAGTATATCTGGTCGGAGCGGGACCCGGAGACGGGGGCCTGATGACCATCAAGGGACGGGACCTGCTCCACGGGGCGGACGTTGTGGTCTACGACCGGCTGGTGGGCAGAGAAGTCATGGAGATGATCCCGGCCGGGGCCCAGCGGATCGACGTCGGCAAGAACGCCGGACGTCACCCGGTGCCCCAGAATGAGATCAATGAGATCCTGGCGGCCTGCGCAAAGGCTGGCAAGACGGTCGTGCGGCTGAAGGGAGGAGATCCCTTCGTGTTCGGCCGGGGAGGAGAGGAACTGGAATATCTGGCTGACCAGGGCATCGAATTTGAAGAAGTGCCCGGGATCACCTCATCGATCGCGGCGGCGGCCTACGCAGGGATCCCTGTCACCCACAGGGACTTCTGTTCTTCCCTGCATATCATCACGGGCCATGCCAGAGCGGGCAAGGAACTGGATCTGGACTTTGAAGCCCTGGCCCGGATGGGAGGGACTCTGGTCTTTCTGATGAGCGTGGCTACCATCGGCAGGATCGCGGAGGGTCTGCTGGAGGCGGGTATGGACCCCGACATGCCCTGCGCGGTAATAGAGAACGGGACCATGCCCCGGCAGAGAAAGATCGTTTCGGTGCTTTCGGAGATCGCCGGCGAGGTCAGAAAACAGAAGGTCCACTCCCCGGCAGCCATCCTGGTGGGCCGGGTATGTACCCTGTCGGACAGGTTCGACTGGGTGAGCAAAAGACCTCTGCAGGGACAGAGGATCCTGGTGACCCAGCCTCAGGCCAGAAGCTCGCGCCTGGCGGAGGGACTGAGAAGACTCGGTGCCGAGGCCATGCTCTATCCCTGTATCGAGACGGCCCCCATCCGTCCGCTGAGCATTCCGGAAGGCATGGGCGATGACCCCTTTGACACCCTGGTCTTTACCAGCGCGGAAGGGGTCCGGTCCTACTGCTCCTGGCTGCTGGAGGAGGGACGGGACGTCCGGACCCTGGCCGGCAAGAGGATCGCCTGCATCGGCAGCGCGACGGCGGCAGCCCTTAAGGGATACGGACTGCAGGCGGATTTCGTTCCCTCGGTATATAACGGCAGAGTCCTGGGCGAGGAAATGGTGTCCGGCGGTTTTGTCGATGAAAACAGCCGGGTCCTGCTGATGAGGACTGCGGCTGCGTCCCGCGATGTGACGGACGTTCTGGCGGAGGCCGGCATCCCCTATGAGGATGTCCCCGTTTACGAGACGACCATCCTGAAGCAGGAGCCCCTGGAGGATATGGGCCAGTTCGACCTGGTATCCTTCACCAGCAGGAGCTGCGTCACCGGCTTCGTCCAGTCTCAGGGCAGGACGGATTTCACTGGAGTCAAAGCCCTCTGCATAGGCGAGAAGACAGCCGAAGAGGCTGCAAAATACGGTTTCGAATGCATCATCTCCGGGACGGCAACGATCGAAAGCATGCTGGACAAGGCTGCTCATCCGGACCCGGAGGAGGGAAAGGGTCTTCCCGGATGCGAAGAGGAAGAGGGGAAGAAGAGACCCCGGCAGACAGAGGCCGAGGCGCCCGAATCCCTGTGTGACCGGCACCCGCATATCGTCCGCGGAAGTCCATCCGATGAAGCGTAAAGGATTACGTTATCGTTTGGATCTACTGTGGAGAATATGAATATGACAGAACAAGCAATTGCGACAAAGAAAAAAATGACATCCGTAGAACTGGCCATGTGCGGTCTGTTCGTGGCCCTGGTCGTCATCGGGGCTTATATCAAGATCATGATCCCCATCGGACCCTTCGCGGTCACCTTTTCCCTGCAGTTCCTGTTCTCGCTGATGGCAGGACTGCTTATGGGACCGAAGAAGGGCGGGATCGCTCTGGCGGTCTATCTGATCTTGGGCCTGATCGGCCTTCCGGTATTCGCCCACGGGGGCGGGCTGGGCTATATCCTGCGTCCCACCTTCGGTTTTCTGATCGGATTTCTGGGCGCGGCGATCCTGTCTGGCCTGGTGAAGAAGAAGCTGACGAAGAACACCTTCATGGCCTATCTGATCGCGGCCTTCTGCGGAGAGCTGATCTACTACCTCTTCGGCCTGATCTACTACTATATCTTCTTCAACTATGTCATCACCGACGGAGGAGTGATCGGGGTGAATGAGCTGCTGGTGGTCTGGTGCTTCAGCACCTTCGTGCCGGACTTCTGCCTGGCTGTCCTGGCTGCTTTCCTGAGCAAACGGCTGGCCCCCTTCATGCCCCAGTCCATGCGTCAGGTGAACCGCAAAATAACCGACCAGTCTGCGAATGCGGTTGACGAAGAGCCGGAGAATGAATAGAATAGACTTAACTGGAGAAATACATTTCATGTTCTCCCATTGATTTGGGAGCTAAGAGGGAATCAGGAGAGAAGCCTGAGCGGTCCCGCCACTGTGTTTAGGGAGTCTGCATCCACGGCGAAAGCCGCCCACTGGTCCGACAGGACCGGGAAGGGGGATGACAGATGAGGATCTATGAGCCAGGAGACCTGCATGGAATATGGTTCTTGATCTGCGCGGAGAACGCAGAGGCGAGAGAGCGACACAAAAAGACAAAAACAGCGAAAACGGGCTGCGGTTTTATTGCCGCAGTCTTTTTGTGTCGGATCGAGACAAAAAAACAAGTGCGTGCAAGAAGAAAGGAGAGAAGGCATGAGAAGAAGAAGGATCATGACATGGCTACTTCCCATGGTCATGGCACTGGCCCTTTTCGGTGTGGGAGCTGCTGCAGTATTCGGCGCTACCAGCGGCGACTGTGGTGATACTGCCGGAACGGTCTCATTTGAGATCAGTGCCGACGGTACTATGACCATTACGGGGACCGGTACGATCAAGCAGCAGACCAGAGCAAACAACTACAGCTGGTACGTAGATCGTACGAAAGTGAAAAAGCTGGTCATCGGAGAAGGCGTGACAAACGCACCCAACAATGCCTTTAACGGCATGACCAATCTGAAGGAGGTCGAACTTCCTTCGACACTGGCAGCCTGGGGCAGCAATGTGTTCCAGTCCAGCAGCAATATAGAGACGATCCGCGTGGCAGAAGGCGGCGCCTTTTCTTCCCATGGCAACATCCTTTATGGAGACAATGAGACCCGGCTGATCCTGTCCGGTAAGGCAGTCTCCGGCCAGGTGGAACTGCCGGAAGGGCTGACGACCATCGAGCCCAACGGCCTGGACGGGCGTTCTGAGATCACGTCCCTGAAGCTGCCGGAAGGATTGAAGACGATCGGCAACTACGCTTTCCGCGGGCTGAACAAGGTCGAGACCATCGATATTCCCGATTCGGTCACCAGCATCGGGACCAATGCCCTGCAGAACTGCACTTCCCTGACAGAAGCGGAAGTGCCGGCCGGCGTTAAAAGCCTCAGCAACTATACATTCGCAGGGGACAAAGCCCTGACCAAGGCAGTGCTCCCCGAAGGAATGACTTCCATCGGGACCTACGCCTTCCAGAACTGCGAGAAACTGGAAACGCTCACCATCCCGGGTTCGGTCACCAGCATCGGCAACAACGCATTCGCCGGGATGAAATCGATGCAAAAGCTGGATCTGCCGGAGGGACTGACGACTCTGGGAGCAAACGTGTTCAGCGACTGCTCTTCCCTTAAGTCGATGACGATCCCGGCTGGCATCAAAACTCTTGGTACAGCGACCAGCTCCAGCCTTTTCATAAACTGCACCGCCCTGGAAGAGGTAAGCCTGCCGGAGGGCCTGACGACCATCGGCGCCAGCGCCTTCAAAGGCTGTACATCCTTAAAGGAGATCCAGATCCCGCAAACCGTGACGACCATCGGCGTACTGGCTTTCCAGCAGTGTTCTTCCCTGGAAGAAGTCACCGTTCCGGACGGAGTCAAAGAACTGACGGGCACCTTCGCAGGATGTACCTCTTTGAAGAAGATCGTTTTGCCGGAAGGCCTGACGACACTGAAGACCGGCGGGACCGGAGCGACCATGGTGGGCCCCTTTACCGGATGTGAATCTCTGAAGGAGATCACGATCCCGGCCGGGGTCACCACGATCCCCAAGGATACCTTCAATGGCTGTTCATCGCTGGAAGATCTGAGCTTGTCAGAGGGAGTGACCAGCATCGGTCAGAACGCCTATATGAACTGTACGTCACTGGAGGACATCACCATTCCCAAGACAGTGACCACGGTCATGGGAGGCGCTTTTGAGAACTGCACCAGCCTGACCAGAGTCAGACTCGAGGACGGAATGGAGCAGTTCAATACAGCAAATAAGAGTGCGACGACCGCATTCAAAGGCTGCAGCCGCCTGACGGACATCTATATCCCGGACAGCCTGGAGGGATTCCAGCCGATCACCTTCGAACAGGCGGATTCCATCCAGAGGATCCATGTCAGCGAAGAGGCGAAGCTGGCAGTGAAGGATAACGTCCTCTATGATAAAGATTTCACCAAACTCATCTATATCCCGGCCAGTTACTCCGGGAAACTGGTCCTGCCGGACACAGTGACCGAGACCGGATCACGGGTGGCCGGATATACCCATGCACTGACGGAGATCGTATTCCCGGAAGGCTTCAAGGCCGTAGGCGAATCCGCCTTCTATTATGCGGATGGACTCAGGAAGGTAACGCTTCCTGAAACACTGGAGACGATCGGAGCCAGCGGCTTCAGAGCGACCGGCCTCGAATCGGTCGTGATCCCGGACCGTGTAACAAGTGTCGGGACGTACGCATTCACACTGTGCGAAAAAATGAAGAGGGCTAAGCTGGGAAGCGGTCTGAAAGAAATCCCCAACGCCATGTTCTTCAACTGCCACAAACTGGAGGAGCTGACATTGCCTGAGGAGATCACATCCATCGGCAGCATGGCCTTCTCCGGGACCCGGATCCCCGAGTTCAACATCCCGGACGGATGTAAGAGTGTGGGAGCGACCGCTTTTGCCAACAACACCAACCTGAACCAGGTGACCCTGCCGGCCAGTCTCACGACGATCCCCTCGACCGCCTTCAACGGGGACAGTGCCCTCAAGTATATCTACTACAAAGGGACGGCGGACCAGTGGACCGGTCTGAAGTGCAATCCAGCCTTTGGAACGGTGATCACGGACTATCAGGGAGTGGACCCGCAGCTGGATGCTGCTGTGATCAGCCAGCAGCCAGAGAGCGCCATCTACGAGAAGGGACAGGAGCCGCAGGAGATCCAGCTGACCGTTGCCCCCCAGGGGACGGAGGGAGAGCAGTACTTCTATACCTGGTATAAGAACAGCAGCGGTAAGGCAGAAGGCGGGACCACCGTCGCAGCGGAAGGGATCGAGAATGGATCCACCTGTATGCCATCCACCGATAAGATCGGAAGCGAATACTACTACTGCGTCGTTGTCCGTATGGTCAACGGCTACACAGCGGAGAGGGTGGTCTCGGATGTTGCCAAGGTGACCGTCAAGATGCAGATGGAGGGCTCCGGTTCAGAGCAGGATCCTTTCCTCGTGTCAACGGCAGCAGACCTGCAGACCCTGTACAGCATGGTCAAAGAAGGAAATTCCCTTGAGGGAGTATTCATCCGGATGACAGATGATATCGAACTGCCGGCAGACTGGGATCCGATCGGCGTACTGAAGGATGGGGCGACCGGAAGCAATACCGGAAAGAACGTTCTCCCCTTCAGCGGAACCTTCGACGGCGACGGGCATACGATCACGGTGCCGGAAAACGGCAAGCCTCTCTTCGGCTATGTCAGGAATGCAGCGATCCGGAACCTGCAGATCTACGGTACGAAGATCGACGGTACCGGCCTCGTTGACCATTATGAGAGAGACTACGAGACCGGAAGCAGCCAGTCGGAATTCGGCAGTGACGCGAAATATATCGTCACGATCGAGAACGTTACACTGAAAAAAGGAACCAAAACGAGAGAGTCCGGCCTGATCGGCGAGAACAACAAGAGTCAGGACGCTTCATCGATGAACCCGGTCCTGATCGTCAGCTGCAAGGCGGAGGACGGTGTCGAGATCGGATATAACCATGACGAGGATCAGATCGGGACCTTCGCGGGCCGGGTCTGCGGAATGATCATCAACTGTGAGAGCAGCGCCGATGTTTACGGTCATGACCGGGTCGGCGGGATCGCCGGATGCCAGGATGTGGCCATGGGGATCCTTCACGTGGTCAATTCCTCCTATCACGGAAAAGTCACTGCCACTGGCGATTTTGCCGGCGGGATCCTGGGATCGGGATACCGCGGCAGTGCCCCCAACGCTCTCTGCGTAGAGATCCGCAACTGCTTTGCCGATGGCCAGGTCAGCGGTAAGGACTATGTCGGAGGCATCTTCGGCGCGGAAGACGAGGTAGCCCAGTGCTGGAGCAACGGCATCGGATACATCAGCAACAACCTCTTTGCCGGAAGCCTGAAAGCCGCGGAAGGAGCCAAATACGTCGGCGGAGTGATCGGATATTATCGTTCCCTGAACAAGTATACGAATTTCGACAACAACTGGTTCGCGGACGGATGCGGAGCGGACCGGTGGCTGGGAGGCGCCCAGTTCATCGATACCTCTGCGGAGCATGAGACCGAAAGCGATATCACATATATCAATACAGAAAAGAGCGTTGCCGGATGTCCTTACGTCCAGTTCTGCGACTGGAAGCAGGGACTGAACCGGACCGATGACCCCTTCGGCGCTGGTGCTGCAGGATGCGGCGCAGCTGCTTCTGCGGAGGGACTGAAGAACGGGGACGTGCTCGAAAAGCTCAACAGCGGAGAATCCAGCATGAAGAACTGGATCGCCGATGAGAAGGGAGTGCCCTGCATCAGCACCGATCCGATCTGTTATCAGCTGGAGCTTTCCGGTGATTATCAGACCGAATATTTCGTCGGAGACAAGCTGAATACAGAAGGAATGAAGCTGACGGCCCATTGGACCAACGGCAAAACGACTGAGCCATCCATCGACGATGAAGATGTCAGGATCGAGGGATTCGACAGCGAGAGCCGGGGTGTGAAGCGGCTGACCATCAACTACGGAAGCGCCAAGGCGGAGTGTACGGTCAGAGTCCTGCTCAGATCCGATGGAGATAAGATCAGCGTAAGTTTCGCTCTGTATGGAGATAAGACCCATGACCCGGCAGAGGAAGACATCCATACGATGAAGATGGGAACGCTGCAGACATGGCAGGAGGCCGCTGAATATGAGGTGGATCTGAACGCGACGGTACAGGATGTCCTGGAGATCGCGACTGCCGGAAAGTACACCCTTCGCGGCAGCGATCATTACCTTGCCGGCATCACGCCAAAGGACGGGACGGAACTGGCGGAATTCACCAATGGAGCCGATTCCGGATGGATGTACACACTGAACGGAGTCCATTCGCAGAATACGATCGATGAGCAGTTCCTCGAGGATGGAGATGAGATCGTATTCCACTATACAGACAACTATCATTTCGAGGAGGACAGCCTCGACGTTACAGCCCTTAAGAAGCTGATCAGCGAGATCGAAGCTCTGCCGGCAGCGGAGGACGCAGCTGTGGCAGATGCAGAAGCGGTCTGGGCGGCCCAGGACGGAGTGTCCGGATTGGAAGATGATCTTGATCAGCTGATCCCTTCGGCGATGACCACCAAGCTGGACGAGCTGGATGGGAAACTGACGCCGGAGGCGGTACAGGAGTATCAGACACAGGCGGACAGCGACAGGCAGGCGGCAGAGGAGGCATTGGCCGCAGCCAGAGAGAGTGACCGGATCGCCCAGGAAGCCCGTGATGCGGAAGGCACCGACGCGCAGGCCCTGGCCCATACGGCTCAGGAAGACGCGAATACGGCGGCTGAAAAGGCTCTGGCAGCAGATGAGTCTGCGAAGAAATCTGTGGAAGCCTGGGAGCGTATGCAAAGGCTGGCGGAAAGGTCCGGTGACGAGACCGCCATCGAAAATGCTAAGACCGGTCTGCAGAATGCAGAGACCGCGGCAGAAGCAGCCGCTGAGGCGAAAGCTGCTTCGGAGGCTCTGGCCATCGCGGCAGGTGAGAGAGCAGACCAGATCGATCAGGAAGTGAGAGAGGCCGAAGAACAGGCGGCAGCTACTGCGGCTAAGATCAAGGCTGCGAAGAAGATGACCGTGAAGAAGCTCAGGGTCAAGACCAAGAAGGGCAAGGCCATCGTCACATGGAAGAAGACGAAGTACGCTCCGGCTTATCAGGTCCAGTACAAAATGAACGGGAAGAAGTGGAAGACCCTGAAGAAGTCCGTTCGCGGGACCCGGGTCACTGCCAGGAAGATGAAGAAAGGCAAACGCTACAGCTTCCGCGTCAGAACGGTCAGCCGGATCCAGGGAAAGAGTTACTACGGAAAGTGGACGAAGGTAAAAACAGTTAAAGCTAAGTAACAGAAGAAAGGAGAAGTCATCATGAGAAGAAGAAGGTTCATGACCTGGATCCTTACCATGGTCATGGCACTGGCCGTTTTCGGCGTCAGCGCCTCCGTCGTGTTCGGCGCTGATCTTGCCGGAAGCGGGACGGAAGATAATCCCTACCTGATCACCAGCGCGGAAGATTTCGCGTCGATGCAGGAAGGAGAATCAGGGATAGGTAAGTACTATCAGCTGGATGGGGACATCACCATATCCCAGCCCTTCAGCGGAGATTTCCAGGGAATCTTCGATGGGGACGGACACACCGTTACCCTTGCGATCGAAAGCGCAGCAACCTATCAGGGCATGTTCGGATCGCTTAAGAGCGGAGCAGTCGTGACGGATGTAATAACCGATGGATCCGTTGTCGTGACAGGCGGCAAGAGCTATACAGGCGCCATCGCAGCCAGTGCCAACGGGTTTGAAAACGGAGTTACCATCGAGTACTGCCGTAATAATGCATCCCTTTCCGGATACAAAGCGGTCGGAGGTATCGTGGGATCAGCGACCAACGGCGTAACGATCACCGAGTGTGTCAACAGTGGCGCCATTACAGGTGAGAACATGCAGGTCGGAGGGATCGTCGGAAATGCAGCCAGCGGAGTCACAGCGATCACCGATTGCTATAATACCGGCGTCATTACCGGCTTCAATCAGGTCGGCGGCATCATTGGACAGGCGACGAAATCCAGTGCCTATGACAGTATGACCAACTGCTACAGCACCGGAACATGCAGCCTTACGACGACCAATACCGGTGTCGGATCATTGGCCGGCAATAAATCGAACAACGGAACCATAACAAATTCTTATGGCCTCGATACAGCAGCGGCAAGTCTGGTCGGGGGAGCGACCTCCGTTACAGGTGCAGCAATGAAGACCGCCGATGAGATGAAGGCGGCCGATTTCGCAGCGGCTCTGGGAGAGGCTTTTGCAGCCGATTCCAAGGCCATCAACAGCGGATATCCGATCCTGGCATGGGAAGACATCGATGACAGCGGAGCAAAGGCGACGGTCGCATTCGACGTGACCCCGGAAGATGCCGTCATCAAAGTCGGCAAGAAGGCCGTCACGGACGGTATGATCGACCTGGGCGCAGGCTCCTATCAGTACACCATCAGCTGTGAAGGCTACAAGACTGTGACCGGAACTTTTGAGGTCACAGAAGCTCAGGCAGAGAATGAGGATGTGATCGAGCTTGATCCGATCAGTCTTCCCTCTCTGTAGTCCATTTCCGCAGCCATCACCAGGACAGAATACGAGACCGGTGATGAACTGGAAGGGCTGACCGTCACAGCGAAATACTCCGATGATTCCGAAGAGGAAGTCACCGGATACACAACGGACTTTGATTCCAGTCAGGCGGCTGAGAACAAGACCGTTACCGTAAGCTATCAGGGAAGGACAGCGACCTTCCAGGTGACCATTACCCAGAAGGCCAGCATTTTGGACGGCCTGGCGGGAAAGGTCGATGTAACTCTGGCGGACGGAGCATACGGTTTTGTGGAAGACCTGGACAAGGGCTGGTTAGTAACGAACAACCAGGGCAAGGGCAGCAGCACGGCCAAAATGACCATGACCGCGAAACGCTCTGGCATGCTCACCTTCCAGTACAAGGTCGGATCCGAAGCCAGATATGATAAGTTTACTCTGACAAAGGGATCTGACACTCTGATCGATTCCGTCAGCGGCACCATCGACTGGACACAGCAGCAGGTCCTGCTGGCAGAGGGTGATACCCTGACCTTTACCTATACAAAGGACTATAGCGGAGACGGCAACGGGGACAGCGTCTGGATTAAAGATCTGGCCATGGCACCGGCCTATACCATCACCCTGCAGACTGTGCCGGAAAACGCAGCCGTCGTACTGAAGGACAGCAGCAATAAAGAAGTCAGCGGAAACAAGGGGAAATACACCGTCGTTGACGGAACCTACACATACGCTGCTTCAGCCTTTGGATATGAAGAAAAGACCGGGACCATCACCGTAGACGGAGCAGACGTCACGGAGACCGTCCAGCTCACTGCCCTGCCAAGACAGGAAGTGACCTTCGATGTCACCCTGCCCGAGGGCCTGGATGCGGACAAGACCGCCGTCGAGGTCAAGAGCGGTGATACTGTGATCGAAGCAGAAGAGTCCGGCAAATACAGCCTGCCGGCCGGGGACTATTCCTATACGGTAAGTCATCCCAACTGTGACCAGCAGACCGGGACCTTCACCGTGGCCGATCAGGCTCAGCAGATCAGCGTGGAACTGGTCCGCAAACTGGTCTTCAGCGATTTCTTCGATGGAGTGGACGGGATCACAGCGACCGATGATGACAGCTATCCCTTCACCCCGGTAAAGGACGAGGATAACGGCAATTACCTGAAGTCCAGCAACATCAGATCCGGCTACAGCTCCACCACGAGCGCTATCCGGCTGGAGGTCACCAAGCCGGTCGAGCTGTCCTTCAAGTATCTGGCCAACCTCTACGTTCCGTCCTACTCTTATTCGACCAACAATTATCTGATCGTTAAGAACGGAAGCGAGGAGATCCTGGCAGTGAAGGATCAGAAGGTCGCCGACTGGACCGACTTTACGGCAAAGGCTGCGGCGGGCGATGTGATCACCATCGAGTATAAATGTTACAGTTACGCGGCATCGGCGGATCAGTACAACGTTCAGTTCAAGGACTTCCAGACCCGTCCCGTCCACAAGCTGACCTTCACAGGGTATGAGCCGGGATCGCAGATCGTCCTCAAACAGGGCGATGAGGTCATCACCAGGACTGGGGAAGACTACTATCTGACCGATGGAACCTATGATTATGAGATCAGCAAGCTGGGCTACAGCACAGCGACCGGATCTGTGACCATCAATGGAGAAGATGTGACCGAGGCAGTCTCCATGGAGATGACCGAGCGTCACACGGTAACATTCAATGTAACGACCAATGACGGGGCCAGCATAGAGCCTCAGATCAAGGTCATGCACGAAGAAGAGGAGATGCCTGCGTCTGCTGACGGCAGCTATTCTCTGGCGGACGCGGCCTATACCTATGTTGTATCAGCTGAAGGTTATGACAGCCGGGAAGGAGCCTTCGGAGTTGACGGCGAAAACAAGACTGTTTCGGTCGAGCTGAACCGGACCCTGACGGTCGATGATTTCATCAGCTCGGAACTGGCTTCAGCGTCCAATGACAAAAACTACCCGTATAAGGGTGTCTACAGCGATGAAGGCAACTACCTGCAGTCGACCAACAACGGGAACTATCAGTTCGCTTCGATCACCATCGAGTTCAGCGCGGACGCCAGCCTTGCCTTTGACTACTGGACCAGGGTGGGCACATCGACTTCCTACGGGATGACCATCTCCAACGGGTCGACCAAACTGGAGCAGATCAACGGCGAGAACGACTGGACCGGATACAGGACGGACGTTTCCGCAGGAGATACGATCACGATCAAATATTCCCGTCAGTATAACGAAGATACATCCAATTGTATCCGCCTGAAGAACTTTGTGATCACCCCCCTCTATGCGGTGAACTTCGATCTTCCGGAAGGAGCGAAGGTAGAGGTCTTCAAGGATGGAGCGCCGGTCACGGCCAAGGCGGCGGGTCAGTATAAGCTGCCGTCGGGAAGCTATGACTATACTGTCTCTCAGTTCGGATACGAAGACAAGACAGGAACCGTTACCGTTGAAGGGGCGGAACAGACCATCACAGTCGCCCAGTCCGATATGACTGCTCTGGAGACCGCGAAGATCCGCTTCGCTGCTGACCCGGAGGACGCCCAGGTCACTGTAACTCACGCGGATGCCGGAACAATGACAGCAGATGAGGACGGTGGTTACCAGCTGCCTCAGGGAGAGACTTTCTCCTACAAAGTCGAAAAGGCAAATTACATCCCCCAGGACGGTACGTTCACTGTGACCGGCGACGCGACCATCGAAGTCAAAATGGTCTGGGCCGGAGAAGCCTGGGACGGTGAGACAAAGACCCAGCCGGAGAAGGGAACCGGAACGGCAGAGGATCCCTATATCATCGCCAGCGGTGAAAATCTGGCATGGCTGTGCGATCAGGTCAACAGCGGAAGCGCGGACCTGTCCGCAAGCCTGAGCGACAATATCAATCTGAACGGCAAAAGCTGGGCAGGCATTGGAACCTACAGCTCTCAGTATGCCGGGACCCTGGATGGCCAGGGCCATACCATCAGCGGACTTTCCGGAAGTGTCGGACTGGTCAGCCGTATGGCGGCCGGCGGAACGGTGAAGGACCTGACCGTGATCGGACAGGTGTCCGGTGACATGAATGTGGGCGGCATTGTCTCCTACTGCTATGGTACCGTTGAGAACTGTCTGTACGGCGGAACGGTAGAAAACTCCAACAGTTACAGCACCGGCGGTATCGTCGGAGCCCTGCAGAAGGGCGGCAGGATCATCGGCTGCGTGAACACAGCGGATATCACCAACACATTCGCCAACTACGCATCGGACATCTATACCGGCGGCATCGCAGGCTACTCCTACGGCGAGATCAGAAACTGCTACAGCACAGGTGATGTGACTACAGACACTTCCAGGACCAACAAGTGCATCGGCGGATTCGCGGGCAGGATCTACGCTGACGGCACGGTGAAGAACTGCTACAGCACCGGAACCGTATCCGGGCCCCAGGCGGGAACATATAACTTCGCGGGAGACGTCCGCGGGACCATCACGAACTGCTATGTTCTGGATACAGCCGGCGCCAACGCGACCGCAGGCGTTGAACAGATGACTGCTGGTCAAATGGCAGCGGACGACTTCGTCGTCAGCCTGAATGCCTTTGCCTTCAATAAGGATGCAGAGGGCATCAATGCCGGATTCCCTGTCCTCAAGTGGCAGGGCGGAACGGAAGTCGATGACCCGGATCTGGAGAAGGTGGCAGCAGCCAGGGAGGCGCTGAAGCTGCAGGCTCAGAAAGATGACGATGTCATCGATCTGACTGCGGAAGGAGACCTTTACAATATCAAGCCGGGGCAGATCGACAAACTGCTTCTGCCGGCAGCGGGTGAAGAAGAGACCGCGATCACATGGACTGCGGAGCCGGCCGGCTGGATCGACACAGAGGCAGGCACAGTGACCGCTCCCGAAAGCGGTAAGCAGGCAGCAGAGCTGACCGCCCGCATCACTAAGGGCAACGCGGAAGGAACGAAGACCTTCAAGCTCTCTCTGTGGTCCGAACAGGAGGCAGAGAAGGAAACGCTGGCTCAAATGGCAGCTAAGCTGCAGGATACAGCAATGACCGCGTCCCAGATCGCTCATCCGGAGGAAGGAAACGTCAGCGATGTCGTGAAGCGGACTCTGGAGAAAGCGGGCTTCGATACAGAAGGCCTGAACGTGACCTTCGCGGGAGTCGATGGAGACAACAAGTATATAGCGGAGAACGGAGACATTACCTACTACAAGGGTGAAACTTCCGGACTGAACTACGCGGTCTACAACAGAAGCATCAAGGTGAAACTTTCCAGGGATGGTGTGGAAACAGATCCCTTCATCCTGAAACAGATCCTGATCAGCTGGGACAAGGCCTACGTACAGGGACTTCTGGACGACTGGAACGCCTCACTGACCTGGGACAGCATCAAGGGTGACCTTGAGAATGAAGCTGAAGTTTCCGCAACAGAAGACGGCACCGTTTACACGGTATCCGGAAATGTCAAAGGCGAACTGAAACTGCCGGCCAACATCGGCAGCGCTGAAGTCACATGGTCTGTGGTCGAAGGCGGTCAGTGCGCTGAGATCGGCAAGGTCGACTTCGACAGCGATTACAACCGCTTCTACCCGGTAACGATCACAGGGATCGAATCGGCGGACACCGCGGTGAAGCTGCAGGCGACCCTGACCTACAACAAACTCAATGACGAGGATAAGGCGGAGGGAGTCGATCCGGTGACGGCGGATTCGATCTACGTTCTGAATGTAGCCCGGGATGACAATCCGGGTATTGACAAGGAAGCCGCTCAGAAGGCTCTGGACGAACAGTACGACGGAATGATCACCGACTTTGTCAATAAGGAAAAGGCGATCGACACATCGGCAGTCACAGATGATATCCAGATGCCGACTCCGTCCGATCTGGAGAAGACGGACATCATGCAGGATCGTGACAACGAGAAGGTCGAAATGACCAGCAGCAATGAAGATGTTCTGAGCTTCTACGGATACCACGGCTACATCTACAGGCCGCTTCCAGGTGAGGAGGACGCCGTCGTGACCTACACGGTATCCATTATCAACCGGACCAATGGGTCGACTGTCGCGACTGCGGAGAAGACACTGACCGTCAAAGCGTTCACACAGGAAGAACTGGATGCCGCAGCTGCTGAAATGAAGGAAGTCGCCACAAGCGATGTCTATCTGGCAGGGCTGCTGGAAGGTACGGCCAATACTCAGGACGGTGTCACCGAGAACCTGAACACTTACAAGGAGATCTGGAAGACGGAAGACGGCTACAAGTACGTGAAGGGCAAGGACGCTGACTTCAGCTTCATCGCCCTGGATGAACTTCCGGGATACGATCCAATGGGAAGCCAGAAATGGTGGACTCTGCGTTCCAGCAACACCAATGTGATCACAGATGAAAACCTGCTGGTGACCAGACCGGAGGAAAAGGACGTGGAAGTCACCATCGACAGCGTCATGTCCTATGTCAAGTACGCTAACTACTGGGCCAAGTTCGGCGCAGGCGAGGGAGCGACCGAGGAGAGCAAGGCCAGGTATGCTGCCTTCGAGCAGTTCTACAAGCAGCCGGTCAGCGCCACACTCACTGTCACCGGGGTCCATATCCACACCATGGTCCACTATGAGGCCAGGGAGGCAACAGAGACCGAGGACGGCAACATCGAATACTGGCTCTGCACCGGATGCGGCAAATACTTCACTGACGAAGCAGGGACCAATGAGGTCAGCCAGGCGGATGTAGTCATTCCGAAGACAGGCACAGATGAACCGGCGCCGGCAGCAGTCGGAACGAAGCTGAAGGCTGCCGCGGGAACCTTTACCGTGACCTCCGCGGATCCGGCGGCCCCGGCCGTTGCCCTGACCAGGGGAGCTGCAAAGGCTGCAGTATCCGTGCCGGCAACGATCACGGCAGACGGAGTCAAGTATACGGTAACGGAGATCGCGCCGAAGGCTTTCTACAAAAACAAGAAGCTGAAGAAGGTCACCGTCGGATCCAATATCCGGACCATCGGAGCCCAGGCCTTCAGCAAGTGCTCCAAGCTGAAATCTGTGACCATCGGCAAGAACGTTAAGAAGATCGGAGCGAAGAATTTCGCCGGATCGAAGAAGCTCAAGGTCCTGACCGTGAAGTCGACCAAACTGACCAAAAAGGGCGTGAAGAATTCCCTGAAGGGTTCCAGGATCAAGACAGTCAAGGTCAAGGTCGGAGCAAAGAAACTCAACAAAAAGTATGTGAAGAAATATAAGAAGTATTTCACGAAGAAGAATTGCGGCAGGAAGGTTAAAGTGAAATGAGTACTTTACTCAAAAGAGTATTCCTGACAATGATCTGCACAGCGCTGGCGTTTATCGCCGGCGCTGTGCATGCCCATTTTTGGGAACCGGCTGACGCGGCGGTCAGAGCCGGGCAGGCAGCGGAAGAGCAGGTTCAGACGGCTGACGGCCAGTTGATCGTGGTCTACAGGGGCCAGGATGAGAAGGCAGGATCGGATGTCCCGGCTGACGCTCAGGCCGCGGCTGACCAGACTTTGCATCTGGTATCCGGCGAAGCCGCCCCGGACGCGGTCGAACCCATTGCCGATGAAACGGCAGGGGAAGGCCCGTCGGTACTGATCAGCGCCGGCAGCGGTGAGGAGGCAGAGGCCGTCCAGACTTTGCTGCAGGAGCAGGAGGAGGTCGCTTATGTCCAGCCCAACTTCCGCTACCATCTGATGGACGAGATCCCTTCGGAAGGAGAGGTCGATACCTACCGGGATCAGCAGTACTGCCTGCAGCCCTGGGACCCTACCTTTAAGAAAAGCTGCGGAGCTAACATTACCGGAGCATGGGAGATGATGGGCGGCATCGCGCGGACCGGTGAAAACAGGGAGCCGGTGACGATCGCGGTCCTTGACTCCGGATGCCAGACCGGTCATGAAGATCTGCGGGACGCGGTGGATCTGGACCACGCCTATAACGCGGTCACGAAAGAGCAGGGGGCGGACCGGATAGAGGACAGTTCCGGTCACGGGACCCACGTTTGCGGGATCGCGGCGGGGACTGCGGGCAATGGCCTCGGCATCGCCGGAGTATCCGGAAACTACGCCAGGATCCTGCCTATAAATGTGTTCGTCGGCAAGTGGTCGGACACAGTCGACATGCTCACCGCCTTCAGCTATCTGGAGGATCTGATGGACAGCGGGCAGCTGGAACAGCTCCACGTGATCAATATGAGTCTGGGCGGATACGAGGGCCCGGATGAAAATGATATCGCCCTGGAGAGCTATATCGGCCGGATGCGCGCCAAGGACGTCCTGACGGTCTGCGCCGGCGGCAACGGAGATGAAGAATACGGTCTGGCTTATGAGGATAAGTACGTCTATCCCGGTGATTTCGAAGATTGTCTGTGCGTGACATCCCTCGACAGCGACGGGACCAACAGCATCTTTTCGGATTACAGTAAGGAAAAAGACATCAGCGCTCCCGGATCCGGGATCATATCGACGATGATCGACGGGAAGGGGACGCTGGGCGAGGGCAGTGGCCGGCAGTACGGTTTCCTGTCCGGAACTTCCATGGCGTCTCCTCTTGTGGCAGGCGTGGCTGCCCTGCTCTGGGCGGACAATCCCCAGCTGACGGCGGACCAGGTGGTGGAGGCGATCACCCGGACTGCCGTGCAGGTCAATCCCGCGGTGAACAGTCACGAGGGCAAGACGGGCAGCGCCGGCGCCATCGACGCGGGAGCGGCTCTCCAATATGCCAGGGAACAGTTCGATACCAAGAGGCAGAATCTGAAGGATGCCCAGGTCCTGGCTGAGAGAGAGGAGTACGAATACGACGGATCGCAGCACCGCCCTGAGATCACAGTCAGCCTGGCGGATCAGCAGCTGACGGAGAAGGAAGACTACATCGTCAGCTATCGGGACTGTGTGGAAGCGGGAACGGCTTCCTTCACCGTGACCGGGATCGGAGATTATATCGGAGCGGTTTCCGGCAAGTATACCATCCTGCCGGCGGATCTCGCCCGGGCGGAAGTGAGCATGGACCCGCCAGACTTTGCGTATGATGGCAGCTATCATTTCCCGAAGATCACCGTCACCATGAAGGACCAGGTCCTGAAATGGGGCAGGGACTACGCGGTGACCGCCCTTGGCGACGGAAGCAGTGCCGGGGAGCAGAAGATCCGGCTGGACGGCAGGGGAAACTACGGAGGATCGCAGACGGTCAGTTACCGGATCCTGCGGGATGAGCTGGAGCCTGTCCTTTCTCCAATGACAGTGAAGGCCAGGACCCTGTCCGTCAAATATAAGTCGGTCAGGAAGAAGGCCCGGCAGTTTGCGAGGGCCAGGGCTTTCTCGGTCAGCGGGAGCAAGGGGAAGGTGACCTTCCGCAAGCTCAGCGGGAATAAGAAGATCGCCGTAGCCTCCTCGGGCCGGGTGACCGTGAAAAAGGGCCTCAAAAAAGGAACCTACAGGGTGAAGGTCCGGGTCCGGGACAGCGGAACGACCGGATTTCTGGCCAGGACCTCGGTGGTCAGCCTGAAAGTGAAAATCAAATAGGAAATGGACCTTTTCGCCGGTTGTGATCTGTCAGGCGGAATGGTATAATTTCAAAAAAGGATCAAGGTTCATAGGCCCTGCTGGGGAGCGGGGCAGGAAGGGAAGCCGGTGAGAGACCGGCACTGTATCTCAGCAACCGTGTAATCCATCAGACCCGCTGCCGCGGTATGACCCACTGGAGGGATCGGTTCCTCCGGGAAGGGGCGAGCAGCGAACTGTTTCGCAGTGATGGATCAAGTCGGGAGACCTGCCTGGATCCGATAAGTTTGTCTTCTGAGATAGGACGGCTGTACTCCGGCGGCTCGCGGACGATCCCGCAGGGAAAACGGCGGAGTATGCCTTACAGAGCACTCGGAAGTAGTGCTTTTCTCTTTTTTGGGGAAAGCCTGTCAGTATCATTGTTGTTGTAAGGAGGAAAAAATGCTAAAGGTTAGGAAGAAGAAAGGATCGAGGATCACCGCGGTCCTGCTGGCATTGATGATGGCGGTAGTGTTTATGCCGCAGCTTGGCGCCGTTCAGAACGCGAGCGCTGACACGGAGGTCAGTACGGTTACGGTGGATGTTCTTGTGCAGCTTGGTGAGAACAAAGATGTAAGGCCCTACAAGGAT
>ODAI014497981.1_pt1 | contig 25300 bp, 19 predicted proteins | sample 1539321 | NCBI WGS metagenome assembly ODAI01 (sample SAMN02144231, study PRJEB22623) | gut metagenome | biome: sheep rumen | host: Ovis aries | place: New Zealand
AAAAGCATCAAGCTACTGCAAATTACAGCAAAACTTTTAATAATACCTTTTTTCAAAAACTTTAGTCTCCTCTAACTGTTTATTCCTGATACTTGGACGCAGCCTTAAGTCTTGTGAGGGCTCTTGCAAGCCCGGCCTGAGACTTCTTAAATTCCTTGATGGACTGTTGCTGCTGCAGATGCTCCATGGCAAATTCGTAGGCCTCTTTTGCCCTTCTCTTGTCAATATCCCCGGGCTTTTCTGCTGTATTGACAATTACTATGCATCTGTTATCAGTTGTATACTGTGCTGAACCTATACTTACAGCCCCATATAACCACTTACCATCAGGCTTCTTGATCTTTAAGATGCCATCATAGATAGCAAGTATCATCTCCTCGTGGCCAAAGAGAATTGCCATCTCTCCATCCTCACAGGGAAGAATAAGCTCCACAGCATCATCGTCATAAAATGTACCATTAACAGATATGACCTGTAAATGAAAACTTTTGCTAATTTGTTCTGCCATAGTCTTAAGCCTCTATCTGCTTAGCTTTTTCAAGAACCTCATCGATGGTACCCACATTAAAAAATGCTGCTTCCGGATATCTGTCCATGTCTCCACCTATAATGGCCATAAATCCTTTTATTGTCTCAGCAAGGGGCACATATTTTCCCTTAAGTCCCGTGAACTGCTCCGCCACATGGAAAGGCTGTGAAAGAAATCTTTGAATTTTTCTGGCTCTGTAAACAGTGGCTTTATCTTCCTCGGACAGCTCTTCCATTCCAAGGATTGCAATTATATCCTGAAGCTCTTTATACTTCTGCAGAATTTCCTGAACCTTCATAGCCGTTGTATAATGAGCCTTTCCTACAATAGATTCCTCAAGAATCCTGCTGGAGGATTCCAAGGGGTCAACAGCCGGGTAGATACCCTGTTCCACAATTCTTCTGGAAAGAACTGTTGTGGCATCAAGATGGGCAAAAGTTGTTGCAGGAGCAGGATCGGTAAGATCATCTGCCGGCACATAAACAGCCTGAACCGATGTAATTGATCCCTTTCTTGTAGAAGCAATTCTCTCCTGCAGCATACCAAGATCTGTTGAAAGAGTTGGCTGATAGCCCACGGCTGAAGGCATTCTGCCAAGAAGTGAAGAAACCTCACTTCCCGCTTGAACAAATCTGAAAATATTATCTATAAAAAGAAGAACGTCCTTATTCTTTTCATCTCTGAAATACTCAGCCATAGTAAGACCGGTCTCAGCTACACGCATTCTGGCTCCCGGTGGCTCATTCATCTGCCCGAAAACAAGGGCAGTTTTTTCTATTACACCGGACTGCGACATTTCCATCCAAAGGTCATTGCCCTCTCTGGAGCGTTCTCCTACACCTGTAAATATTGAATATCCACCATGTTCAGTAGCGATATTCTGAATAAGCTCCTGAATAAGTACGGTCTTTCCTACACCTGCGCCACCAAATAATCCAATTTTTCCGCCCTTTGAGTAAGGAGCTAAAAGATCAATGACCTTAATCCCAGTTTCGAGGACTTCAACTACAGGACTTTGATCTACGAGCCTTGGAGGATTTCTGTGAATAGACCAGGTTTGTTCTGCTTCAACATCGCCTTTCCTGTCTATTGGCTCGCCAAAAACATTAAAAAGTCTTCCCAACACTTTTTCACCAACCGGAACACTTATAGGTCCTCCGGTGGGAACAACCTCCATGTCCTTAGCAAGTCCCTCGCTTGGAGAAAGCATAATACAGCGCACTGTATCGCCCCCAATATGCTGAGATACTTCCATAACTTTCCTTGCGCCCTTCACTTCAACAGTGAGAGCATCACTGATATAAGGCAGATCCTCATCTTCAAATTGTACATCCACTACAGGTCCCATAACCTGAATAATTTTGCCGTTTTTCAACTCTTAACCTCTTGTCTTTTCATGGCACGAGCTTTTGCCTCTTTGCTCTTTTTAAGGGCCTTTGCTCCGCTTACAACCTCAGTGATTTCCTGTGTTATCATAGCTTGACGTTGCCTGTTATAGCGAAGCCTTAAGTCACTTATCATTTTCTCCGCGTTCTTGTTGGCCGAATCCATCGCCTGCATCCTGGAATGCTGAACACTGCAGAAGGATTCCACAAGTGCTCCATATATAAATCCTGTTATATAGTTTGGAACAATATTGTCCAAAATCGCTGAAGGGCTGGGTTCCATAAGAAATTCTTCCAGATACAGTCCATTTTGGGCCTTTGTCTTTTCATGAAGAGTGGTAATGAAATCCAGCGGAAGAAGCTTTTCAAACCTCGCTTCACAGGTTGCTCCCTTCACCACAGTATAAGCGATATAGAACTCGTCAATTCGTCTCTCCATGTAGTCATCAATTATCTCCGCGGAGATTTTTCTGGCTCTGTGCAATGTAGGGTTCTGTGAAGTAAACAAAAAAGACTTGTCCACATCAACATTCTTTGTGGCAAAATGATATCTTCCGACCTCTCCTATAACAAAGAGCTTCCACTGGCTCTTGTCATCTTTAAGTTTATCCTCCACCAATCTAAGTACATTGTGGTTATAAGCACCTGCCAAACCCTTGTCATCAGTGATAACGATATACCCACGACGTTTCTTTTCCTCGGGAATGTTTTCTTTGTTTTCAAGAAAGACATTTTTAACACCCTCCGGAAGATTGGAAACAAGCCTTTCTATCATCTCTTTTGTGGCATAAAAGAATAGCTCAGTATCCCCCAGCATCTTCTTTGCTTTCCGAAGTTTGGTGGAAGAAATGAGATACATGGCATTTGTAATTTTTTGCGTATCAGCAATGCTGTTTATACGCTCCCTGATCTCCTTTATATTAGCCAACGTTCCTATCCCTTAGCTTAGAATTGTAGGTGTCAATTTCCTCAATTATCCTTCTCTTTAACGTTTCAGTAAGATCCCTGCTTCTCTTTAACTCAGAGCAGACATCCTTCATAGTAGAATTGAAATAAGTAATCAGCTTTTCTTTGTATTCCCTTACAAATTTGACAGGAATATCATCCATTCTGCCGGATGTTACAGCTATAAGAATAATAACCATTTCATGCATGGCAAGGGGATGTTCCAAAGGCTGCTTCAAAAGTTCCATCAAAACATTACCATGGGTCAGCTGTTTTTTTGTAACTTCATCCAGATCCGATGAAAACTGGGTGAACACAGCCATTTCCCTATACTGCGCAAGATCAACCCTTATACTTCCTGTTGCTTTTTTCATGGCCTTTGTCTGAGCTGAGCTTCCCACTCGTGACACAGAGAGTCCAACATTAACAGCCGGCCTCATTCCCTCGAAGAACAAATCACTTTCAAGGAAAATCTGTCCATCGGTGATGGAAATAACATTTGTAGGAATATAAGCAGAAACGTCTCCAGCCTGAGTTTCAATAATAGGAAGAGCTGTTATGGAGCCGCCTCCTAGTTCTGAAGATAACTTACTTGATCTCTCAAGCAGTCTTGAATGCAGGTAAAATACATCTCCCGGGTAAGCCTCTCTTCCGGGTGGTCGCTCCAGCAATAGTGAAAGTGCTCTGTAGGACACTGCATGCTTTGACAGATCATCATAAACAATCAGAACATCCTTGCCACTATACATAAAGTACTCAGCAAGAGCTGTTCCTGAGTATGGTGCAATATACTGAAGAGGTGCAGGATCTGAAGCCGTGGAGTTAACAACTATGGTGTACTTCATTGCTTTATTTTTCTTTAAAGTCTGAATGATCTTTGCTACAGTTGATGCCTTTTGACCAATAGCCACGTAAATGCAGATTACGCCCTTTCCGCGCTGATTGATAATGGTATCAATCGCAATAGAAGTTTTTCCGGTCTGCCTGTCACCGATGATAAGCTCACGCTGACCTCTTCCTATGGGGAACATAGTATCAATAGATAAAATACCGGTTTCCATAGGCTCATTTACAGGCTCTCTGTCTATTATTCCAGGTGCAGCAGTCTCAACAGGCCTATACCCGGATACTTTAATATCACCTTTACCATCCACAGGCTCGCCAAGAGCATTTATCACTCTTCCGATAAAGGCATTTCCTACAGGGACACCTGCCTCCTTATAGGTTCTTACAGCTCTGGTACCCTGACGAATTCCTGTGTCATCACCAAAAAGAATGCACCCAATATGATCATCTCTGATATCCTGAGCCATTCCCTTTGTACCATCCTCAAATTCAATTATTTCGCCATAAAATGCATGTTCTATGCCGTCAACATTTGCAATTCCATCACCGACCCAGGTTACTTCTCCAACCTCTCTGTCCTTAATGGACAGCTCGAAGTCGTCAACCTTTTCCTTAAGCATGGAAATAATTGCTCTTGCGTCCTTGGTATCCTCAAAGCTTTCATTATTCAGGTCTGTGCGAAGTTGCCTTGCCCTTCCCTTGTCACTCCAATCGTACTCAAAGTTTCCACAGCTGACTATAAAACCTCCACCAATTGATGGATCTTCCAAGAGTTCGATCTCAATATTCTGAACTCCGATTCGGTCAATGAGTACCTGTTTTATCTTCTCGGTCTGAAATGCAGAAGGCGCAGTGTGTGCATAACGAAGTATGGCTTTATGATTCTCATTCATTGCTTAACGCTCCGGCTTTGTCAATAAATTTATCATACAACTGTGCATCATCTTCAGCGCTATGCCTGGAAGCAGAAATTTTTGAAGCCGCATCTATAACCATATCCTTGATTTCTGAAGCACATTCCTGTCTTGCCTTTTTAGCTTCTTCCTGAGCATTATGACGGGCCTGAGTGATTATCTGATCGCCTTTCTTTCTGGCATCAAGAACAATTCTTTCATACTCATCAAAGCCCTGCTTCTTGATATCTGCAAGAATGGTCTCCTTCTCTTCGTCAGCCATAGAAATCTTCTTCTCATATTCGCTTTTTGCTGCCCTGGCCTCTTCAATAGCTTTATCCGCAGCCGCGCTGGCCTCATCGACTTCCTCCTGGCGTTTTTTGAGTATTTCATCAACTCTTCCGAAGAGAAATTTCTTAAATACCACATACAGGATCAGAAGGTTTATTATTGTGCAAACTATGTTTACAAGACTAATGTTAAGCACTTTATCAACCCCTTTTCATATCTTTATGAGAAAAGAATAATCATAATAGCTACAACGAAACCATAGATTGCAGTTGCCTCAGCCAACGCGCAGCCAAGGATAAGAAGCTTCATAATCTTGCCATCTGCTTCAGGCTGTCTGGCCACAGCATCTGTGGCCTTAGCAGTTGCAAGGCTGATTCCTATACCTGCACCAATTCCGGTAAATGCAGCTATTGCTGCGCCAATTGCTGTTAAACTCATGATATTTCCTCCTTACAAGACTTAATCTTCAACGGCTTCTTTAATATATAGAGATGTTAAAAAACAAAAAACATACGCCTGTATAGCTCCATCAAATAAATCAAAGTAGATTGAGAGAGCTGCTGGAAGTATAACAGGAACCACATGCTTCAAAAGCTCCATGATAACCGTGGCTCCCAGAATATTACCAAAAAGTCGCATACATAGTGACAATGGCCTTATGACAAGTTCAAGGATATTCATTGGCAAAATAACTGCCATGGGACTTGCAAAGCTCTTTAACCAACCACCCGGCCCCTTCTTTAATATACCCGCAAGTTCCACCAGAATAATACTCATAACAGCCAGCGCCACCGTGACGTTGAGATCCATTGTAGGAGGCGTAAATCCAAACAGTCCCACCATATTGGAAATCCCAATAAAGATCAGAACAGTTATGATATAGTCTGTGTAGCTGGCAGCTTCTTCTCCCAACATACCGCCTACAACTTCACGCAGCCACAGAACTGCAGCCTCAACTGCAGCCTGCCTTCTGGAAATATTGTGCACTTTAAGGCCACTGGTAAGAAGAATTACCAGCAAAGTGACAAGAACCAGAATTCCCCACGTAACAACAACCGACTTGTTTATATCAAAAAAGCCGTTGCCAAAGGGAACATGGATAAGGGTCTTGTCCTCCATCAAAAGTTCAACAAGTAGCTCCTTCATGATCAGTTTTTATCCTCATCATCCGCATTATCGGAAAAATCATTATCCTGTGCATCAGGCACATCTGCTGTGTCAATTTCCTCTGTAGTGTCAGCTTTTTCATCAGGATCATGATATTCCGAATAATCTTCACTAACTTTGTTATTTTCAGATTCTTTAGACTCATCATAGAACAATTGCTCTTTATTCTCAATTCTTTCAGACATTTTAATTATAAATCCATTAAAGATTTTTGGAACATTTCCTCCATGTCTCTTAATAATATTTACGACAACAATAAATAGTACTATCAGAAGAATAAAGACAATTCCAATTATGATCATTATTGTAACGGCTGCACTCTTAGCTCCTTCAATACTTAGTGAAAGCATAAATTCATTGCCATCAATATTATATAAGGAGTACTCCCCAATAGTTCCGGTCTTTTCAAGAGGAAATCTCTTTCCCTCAACAACCTGATAAAGCGTAGGTTTTGCGCCCAAAAGCCCTCCAAATTCATTTACCAGATCAGCATAATTATTTATTGCCCTGAATCTGATCTGATGAGTTTTTTGACCATCGTCAGGAATCTTGACCTTTAAAGTCTCATAGTTATCAAGATGAGCTGATACATTTTCATCCGTAAGATAAACTGTCTTCTCTACTTCAAGCTTGTCCTCTTCCTTGAACCGGCCATCTACAAGAAGCTCTGACTGGTGCATATTTTCTGCTTCACCCGGTTCAGCCAGAGTTGTCCTGTATCTTTTATAATTTGCTGTTACAGTGACATCGCATACAAGCTTATCAACCTCTTTGATATCCCAGTCCACATAATAACCCTCTTTATCTTTCACACCGGGGTAATCACGGGAATCAAGCCTATCGCCATAGGATTTATTAATTCTGGCAACCCTCTCTTTTCCATCATCAAGATCTTCGTCCTCGAGGACAAAATTAACTGTTATATTATTAAATTCATAAGGAAGATTTCTGTAATCTGAGATAGCGTCTTCACTTTCATCTGAGCCGGTCTTTAAGGAAACAACCTTAGCTTCGCTCTTCTTTTCTTCTTCTTTTTTTGTGGTTTCTTCCTCTATTTCTTTAAATACCTGATTTGAAATGACAGCATCATAGCTCACAGGCTCAGCCTTTTTGCTGTAGCTCACTTTGTCAAGTCCTGCCAGTGTATCGCTCACAAAGTAGTTTTCTCTGACTTCTCCTCCTTCTGCCACATGACCTGCTATTGCACCGCTCCAATCAGGGTCATCATCAATGCTGACAATAGTCAGACACTCACGTAAATGTTTGCCGTCTCCAGCAACACCTCCAACATAAGAGGTTCCCTCAAGTTCGCCCTTTGCATAACACTTCATGATATAGGACAGAGACTGACCGGATACCCCTCCGACATAGCTGCCTGCAGTTGATTTTATGCTGGCGTAGCTTCCACAATTAATGATCGTTCCCATTTCCTGCAAACCACAGATACCGCCTGCATAGTTCTTTTGTGAGGTGATCTCTCCATAGTTGCGGTTGTCCCTAAGAACACATTTTGTGAGATATGAGCCATTTATGCCGGAGTCCTTCAGTCCTGTCACATCACTCTCTTTATCAAAGTCATATTCAATGGCCATAGTACCGGCAATACCCGAAACATCTATATCACCCTGGCAAATTCCAAAGTTAAAGCAGCCATCTACTGTTGCATCGGTAGTTGTCTCAGCATTGGAGAGGGAGTCATCGTTAAACATATTGGTATAATCCTTCTCCAAAACTCCATCAAGTGCATCTGTATAAAGATTAAGAATATTATTAAACTGATCATTAACAGCCATAAGATGGTCAGCCAGAACTCCTGTGGCATTATTGATCTCAGAATTCAAAAGTCCGAAGTTATCATTCATGGATGCCAGATTATCAGCCAGGGAACTGGTGTGAAGCTTGTATTCATCACTGAACTGTTGGAATCTGATATCCTCTCGGCCTGCGATGTTTCCAATAATACCCTTTGTCTGTGAACCTGCATTTGCAAGTGAATCAGAAGCCGCTCCCAGATTGTTCATGGCAGACTGAGTATCTGTCCTTGCAGCATCGGTCATTTCACCCACATGATTTCCATATATGCTTGATATAACGATAGCCTGAGCAGCGAGGTCATCTTTATATGTGGCACTGCCTCCTTCTCCTGTTATGGGGTTAACGTACATATCTCTTGCATACTCATCTGCCTCTTCCTGAGCAAATGAAGCAGCCTCCTGTGCAAGGGAGTTATCATCTGAAGAATCATTTGGGAAAGAAGACATATCCGCAGCATGTTTCCAGGAGCCTTTTGAAGCAGTACCTGTACCTGCGGCAATATCATCACGAACATCGAAAATAGACCATCCATCATCAATGGGCTCCGAACCTTCATCGACATAATAGCCAATGTCCTGTGTTCCCTCATATTTTGTCTTATGATCGTATACTTTGTAGTTGAAATAAGCCGGAAAAGATTTTGCGTAATTATCCTCGTACTGAGCAGCTGCACTGCTTAATATAGTCTTTGCATCCTCATACTGCTTTCTCTCATCATCACTTTTTATATATTTCTCTATATCAAGATCGCCAACAGCATTTTTCATGTCTGAAGCTGTCTTTTTGGTACTGCCTGCAGCATCAGTGAGGCTGTCCATTACTCCCCCCTGCTTTGAGGCTTCATCCATTACATATTCAACTCTTGAAAATGCTTCATTGGTAGAACTTGAAAGTCCATTGGCAAAATCAACGGTACCATTTGCTATAAATCTTGTATCCTCAACTGCCTGTCCGGTAAATTTCTGTATAACAGCAAGTCTTGCAGATACAACATTAGACTGATTCTTCGTCTCCTTAAGAGTTGCTGAAACAGTATCGTGAAGCTGTGCAACTGCCTCAGAGAGCTGATAAGCTATATCAGTTGCAAAATCCACTGTAATATAAGGTTCTGCCTGACCAACAATTCCGCCAACATCCTTCCTGCCCTTGATAACTCCGTTGTTTGAGCAGTTCACAAGATATCCTGACTGTCTTCCGGCAATTCCGCCAATATTATAGCCCACATGGTCATAGCCCACGTTACCATTGTTGATACATCTGGAAATGATACCAATAGATATACCTGCAATACCGCCAACATCAGAGACTGTAACATCAGCACTGGCCTCGTCAGCCTTCTTGTCAATACCATTTTTAAACAGATTCAGGACAGCATTGAGTTTTTCCATGGAATCAATAGTAACTTCAGTATCAGTGTTTGTAATATTTACCAGTGCTTCATTCTTACAATTGGCAATATTTCCATCATTTTTTCCGGTAACGCCTCCTATAAAATGCGTACCACTCATAAAACCTTCTGAGGTGCAAAATCTTATATCCCCAGACAGTTCATTGATTCCGGTAATTCCTCCAATATAGTCATTGCCGGCAACAACGCCCTTAAATCCGCACTCATATATAACGCCATAATTCTGACCGCACAGGCCACCAACAATCGTTGTATTTCCTGTAGGCATTATGGACCCATTGACATTTAAATTAGTAACAATACCATTTTTCTGAATATGCTTAAAGAAACCCACATAGGAAAGGCCACTTGTAATGTTTACATCGGAGATAGTATGTCCCTGGCCATCAAAATATCCACCAAAGGAAGGAATTCCTTTAAAGTCTCTTCCTACAACACTAATATCCTTAGTCAGGATAACTTTTTTATTTGCAGACCAGGTATCGAGTTTACAATTATTGACAAATTCCATAAACTCTTCAGCACTGCCAATCTTTATCTCCTCAACATATTGTGGAATAACTGCCTCGATGTCATCCTGTATGTCAGCATCCACATCAACAGACTCTTCCTGAGCCTTTTCCTGATTTCCGGTAGTTACCTGTTCTTCCGAGGATATTGGAATTTGTTCCCAAAGTGAGTTATCTGTTCCCTCGGCAGGAGTATCATTCTCAGCAAAAGAAAGCACTGCTGAAGTTGAAAAAAACATAATAGCCAGAAAGGCTGCCAAAATTCTCTTTTTCATTTTACACACCCTCCTGTTCTACAGTTCCTGTAACTTCATTGTTTTCATCATCCTCAATCATCTTTACATTTCCATTATCAATAAAGGCACTGACATTTCCTTTTACTACAGCATGAACAACACCGTTAACAGTACCGTCTATTCTTCCACGCACTACGCCATCAATACGCATAGCGCCTGAAATCTGTCTGTTCTGTATAGGCATATTCATAACAAAAGCTGTAAGCTCAATAACTTTATCTCCCACAAGAAGTATCTGAGGAAGGACAAACATAGTAACAATAATGGAGATGATTGTTCCGCGTCCAAGACATTTTCCGATACCATAAATAGCACAGTCAGAAGTCATCTTACCGATAAGTACACCGGCTACAGCCATCATGGTTCCTGAGGTAATAATTGTAGGGAATGAGAGGTTCATGGTATCAATAATGGCATCTCTTTTACCCATGGTCTCACGAAGCTCAGTGTATCTGCTGGCAATAACGATGGCATAGTCAATGTTGGCACCCATCTGAATTGAACTTACGATAAGGTAGCCAAGGAAGAACAGATTGTCGTGCTGAATTGCCGGGAAGGAGAAGTTGATCCAGATACAACCCTGAATAACGGCAATAAGCAGCACAGGCATACCTGCTGACTTAAATGTAAAAAGAAGTACAACCAAAACCGCCAGTATTGATATAACAGAAGTCATGGTATTATCTCTTGCAAAACACTTCTTAAGATCATACTGACTCACAGATTCTCCAACCACATAAATCTTATCTGCATCATAGTATTTTTCAGCTATTTCATGCAGCTTTCCAATATAGTCAAAAGTTTCATCAGACTCCTGAGGAAGATTCAGATAAACAAGTATTCTTGAATTCTCCTCGCCCCTGAGTTGAGCTTTTGCAAAGTTCATCATCTTATTGGCTTCTTCAAGCTTATCCATGAGTTCTTCATCAAGAGTTACATATCCTTCCTTTACCTCCTGATATACAAACATGAACATATCAATAAGCGGAACCTTGTAGTTAACAAGACCGTTTACTGCCTTGGCATAATCTTCATCATTAACAGCATAAGCCGCATACACAAGTTCAGCTATTTCATAGTCTATATCCAATAATTCCGAGAACTGCCTGGGTGAAAGTTTTTCTGTAAGGGTATAGCCCCCGATGGCTTCTGTATTGGCAAGGCCCGTAATGCTTGTAACCTCCTCCTCTTCAAGAAGGCTGTCAATAAGCCTCTTTTCCACATCATAGTCCCCAGCCGGGAATACCAGCGCCATCATATTATCTGTAGGAAAATATTCCTTCTGGAGCTGCTCTGCCTCCTGGACCTCGTTGGTGAGCGGCGGAGTAATCTTAGAATAGCCATAAACATAAGGAGTTTTAGCTGATATTCTGCTGGCAACTACAATTGCAACCAAAAACAGAGGTGCAATTATATATCTTGATGCAAAGGCAAACTTTCCTACAAAGGAAATCTTTGGAATAAAGTTCTTGTGCTGTGTCTTTTCCATAAGAGATGCAAACAGCATTATGATACCGGGCATTAACAGGAATACAGACATAAGGCTTAGAATAATAGCCTTAATAAGAACGATACCCAGATCTCTTCCTATTCCAAATTGCATGAAAAGCATGGCAATAAGACCACCCATGGTTGTCATGCTGCTTCCGGTTATCTCGGGAATTGATTTTGAAAGAGCCACTATAGTAGCTTCTCTGTAAGGAAGCTCCTGATGTTCCTCCTTATAGCGGTTAAGGAAGATTACAGCGTAATCCACAGAAAGAGCCAACTGCAAAACTATAGTTACGGAATTGGATACAAAAGATATAGTTCCCAAAAGGAAGTTGGTTCCCATCTGAACCAGAGCTGCTGAACCAAAAGTAAGAAGCAGAACAGGAACTTCAGCATAAGCCTGAGATGTGAATAACAAAACTGCCACAACGATAATTACAACCAGAATTGAAATGATACTCATCTCGTGGTCGATAAGTGCTGACTGTGGATCTCCCAAAGTAGATACAGTGTATGAATCATAAGGTTTGAAATATTCGTTGATCTCATCCAGGAGTACTACACATTGCGGATCATCCTCATCATAATTAAATGTGATGCTAAAAAGAGCTGAACCATCATTATAATGGTCAATAGAATCATCCGCATCCACGGAAAAGACTCCGTCAATAGCTTCAATATCTTCTTTAATTATCATAGCCTGGTCATAAGAAACATTGGCCACCATGACCTTCACTGTCCCGTAGGTAGTGAACTGTTCATCCATCAGATCAAGGCCCAGCCTTGTCTCAGATGTACCCGGAAGATATTTATCCAGTTTGTTTTCAACACCTACCCAGCCTCTTGCAATTACGGAAAAAATACAAAGAATTGCGTAGATCAGAAAGAATAGATTGCGCTTATCAACAATAAATGCGCAAATCTTGAGCATAAAGCTGTTACCAGATTTTTCAGAGTTATTCATTCCCCCAAATCCCCCATGAACATTATTGTGACAAAATCACCACTAAATTATACACCTTTTAGTATAAAATAGCCATCACATTACAAGATATTGTGGTTTTGTACAATTTTAAATTAATCATCGCCCGCAAAGTAAAAACCCGGGAAGTTATCCCGGGTTGAAATGTCTTTATATTGTTCTATATTTAACTAACGTAATATGGATTTTAATTCTTAAAGCTATGAACAGGAGCCGGAATACGGCCACCTCTGTTAACAAAATCATCACAGGAGAATTGATTTACAGGCATGATTGGTGCATAGCCTAAAAGCCCGCCAAATTCTACAGTCTCACCAACGCCCTTTCCAATAACAGGAATCAGGCGTACAGCAGTCGTCTTTTGGTTTATCATTCCGATTGCCATCTCATCTGCTATTATTCCTGCTATAGTAGTATCCTTGGTATCACCCGGAATGGCAATCATATCCAGTCCCACTGAACATACACAGGTCATAGCTTCAAGCTTTTCTAAAGTCAAAGCTCCTGCCTCAACAGCATTTATCATTCCCTGATCCTCGCTGACAGGAATGAAAGCTCCGGATAGTCCTCCAACATAGGAAGATGCCATTACTCCGCCCTTCTTTACCTGGTCATTTAAAAGAGCAAGCGCTGCTGTAGTTCCGGGCGCTCCGGCATGTTCAACTCCTATCTCATGGAGAATATCCGCAACACTGTCACCGATAGCCGGTGTAGGCGCTAAAGACAGATCAATAATGCCAAAGGGAACACCAAGTCTCTTGGAGGCCTCTTGTGCCACAAGCTGTCCAACTCTTGTTACTTTAAATGCAGTTTTCTTTATGGTCTCACACAGAACCTCAAAATTTTCGCCTCTGACTTTTTCGAGGGCTGTCTTTACGACTCCCGGGCCACTGACACCGACATTTATGATCTTATCAGCCTCTGTAACCCCATGGAATGCGCCTGCCATAAAAGGATTATCATCAGGAGCATTACAGAAGATAACCAGTTTGGCGCATCCAAGTGAATCAGCTTCCTTTGTATACTCTGCAGTTCTTTTAACAATGGTTCCCATTAGTCTTACGGCATCCATATTGATACCTGTCTTGGTAGAACCTACGTTAATTGAGGAACAAACCACATCAGTAGTAGAAAGAGCAAGTGGAATGGATTCAATAAGCATCCTGTCTGCTTCAGTCATACCTTTGCTGACAAGAGCAGAAAAACCGCCTATAAAGTTAACTCCCACAGCCTTCGCCACTTTATCAAGAGTAGACGCAATCTTTGCAAAGTCCTCAGGGCTTTTGCAGGCTGCTCCTCCCACAAGGGCTATTGGAGTAACGGATATTCTTTTGTTGACAATTGGCACACCAAATTCTCTTGAAATCTGATCACCGGTCTTTACAAGATCCTTCGCAGTATCATAAATCTTGTTATAAATATTATTGCAAAGTTCATCAAGATCAGAAGAAATACAGTCCATAAGGCTTATGCCAAGAGTAATGGTCCTTACGTCAAGATTCTCCTTTTCTATCATCTCATTGGTTTCTGCAACTTCATAAATGTTTATCATAATCTACCTCACAGCCTGTGCATGGAATCAAAGATCTCTTCTCTCTGACACTTGATAACCACGCCGATTTCTTTCCCCAACTTTTCAAGGTCATCTGCTATTGCATTGAATTCCTTATTGGTGACTGCCATATCAACGATCATCATCATGTTAAAATAACCGCTAACTATGGTCTGTGAGATATCCAGAATATTTATACCTGTTTCTGCAAGATAGGTGCATACCTTAGCTATGATCCCCACTGTGTCCTTACCAACGACTGTAATGATAGTTTTATTCATCTTTTCTCCTCTCCGGTTTTCTTATTCCCCTAAAACTCCAATATTGGTGAGATTGAACTTCTACTTGCAACCATAAGCGGAAAATCATTTCCATGGAATGGATTGTCCCCCATCTCAATTTCCACTCTTACGGTCTCATAAGCCAGTTCAGGAAGATTATTTTCCTTGGACAGATGTCCCAAAAAAATCCCCTTCATCTTATCATTCAAAAGACTGCACAAAAGTTCACCGCTCTTTTCATTGGATAAATGTCCCTTATCTCCAAGGATTCTGTGCTTAAGCCTATATGGATAAGGTCCGGTCTGAAGCATTCTTACATCGTGATTTGCCTCAAGCAAAAGTGCATCGCATCCTGAAAGGGCTGAAACAGTATAATCATCATAACATCCAAGGTCCGTAGCTATCCCGATCTTTTTATCCCCGCAATAGACTCTGTATCCGCAGGGTTCAAGCGCATCATGGGAAATGGCCATCGGATTAATGATCATGTCACCAACAACCACAGCATTGTCCACCATAACAGGAATAAACTGCTTATCTTCCATTTCCAGTTTTTTATCAGAATTCCTTATTCCCTGAATAGTTCCCTTTGTAGCATAAACAGGAATGTCATATTTATTCAGGATGGTACGAATAGCTGAAATATGATCCACATGCTCATGGGTCACGAATATAGCACTGATATCAGCAAGAGAAAGAGAAAGCTCTGAAAGCCCTTCCTCAATTTTCTTCTTACTGGTTCCGGCATCCACAAGAATGTGGGTGTTATCTGAGCCAACATAGGTGCAGTTACCACTGCTTCCGCTGGCCAAACTTGTAAAACGCATTAAAAAACTCCCCTATATCAAAACAAAACTATGTTGGGGTCAAAAGCTCTTTTGCCCCAACACTTATTTAACACTATAATTTACTTCCAGTAAACCTCTATCTTATCGCCTTCCTTAATTGACTGCATATAATCCGGAGTTGAACCGTTCAAAGATGTGACAATGGATCTTCCCTCCGGCTTAGACAAATCAAAATCAATGACATCAAAAATATCAACAAAGATATAGTCAGCCTTTCCATGAAGAGTAACAGCTTCATTGTTGACTATGATATGAAGATCATGTGCCAGAATATTTCTTACAGGCTGCTCTTCCTCTTTCTTTTCATAAGTTCCATCGTCATCCGGAAGATCATTGAAGGATAATTGTCCATCCTTACCTGCTTTAAGCTTTACCTCGTTGTCAATGTTTTCGTAGGACTCTTCATTGGCCTGGCTAATAGCAACCTCATCCGCACTTGGGAAGTCGCTGTAATAGTCCATGATCATCTCTTCCTGAGACTTGAACTCTATCTTGAAGTTCTCATAAACAGGTGTGTTTCTGTCACCTCTTTCGTTATTGACAAAAATAACTGTATCTTCAGTAATCTCAATATCCATTAGTTCGGCAATCTGAGCTGCAGTATTGTAGTCCAGTACCCTAACCTCATCGCCCTGTCTGATATTGTAATAACCAGTCTGAGCTTCGCCATTTACTGTGGCATATCTTGAGGCCTCAACATTCTTTCCGTTGACATTGACATTAAACTTAGTCTTGAACTCAGGAATGCTGTCAATTGAAGCCTTTCCTGCAGGTCCTGCAGTTGAAGGTGTCACCTCAATTATATCGTTCGCCCTGATCTTGGTGTGAATATCAGCATTCTTTCCATTTAACTGTATGATGGCTGCTTCACCAGGTTCACCCCTCTGGGTTCTCTCTTTTCCATTTACAGTGTAGCGAAGCTCTTCACCTCTCTTAGGGAAAAGATCTTCATTAGGAAATGCAGCCTGCATGGCAGCATCAACAATCTGAAGCTTACCATTATCATAGATCTTGGTCTGTACACCATTGAAGGATACAAATATAAAGTTATTGGCCTCTTCATAGAAACTGATACATATACCAAGCGGAGTTACAAGAAGCGAATCTCTGTCAATTCCGTCGTTATTCAGGAAGGTAATATTCTTCATTACCTCCTCACCTCTTAAAGCTACACGCTCCTCAGGTATATCCATATCCTTTGCAATAGCCTTTACATAGCCTGGAACACAGCCGCCACCGCCAACTACGAATACAGCGCTTACAGCCTTGTCGCCGTTAAGCTTCTTAATCTCATCAGTGGCCTTCTGTGCCATTTCATCAACTTTGGGCTTTATTATACGGGCTATCTCTTTGGATGTGATAGTTTTATTAAGGCCCATGATATCCACATACTCGACCTTATCATTTTGGGAAGCAGAGATTTTAATCTCATCAGCTGTATTAAAGTCCACAAGGCAGTGCTGTGCAATTATCTCGGTAATATCATCACCGGCAATAGGAAGCATTCCATATGCTGTAATAGAGCCATCATCTGTTATACATATATCAGATGTTCCTGCACCCACATCTACAAGAGCAAGGTTTAACATTCTGAATCTTTCAGGAATTGCAACCATCATTGCTGCAATAGGCTCCAAAGTCAGATTTGCAACCATAAGTCCTGCTCTCTCGCAGGCTTTATATAAACCGTCAACACAGTCGTCAGGCAGAAATGTAGCAATCAGTTCAACACTGACTTTACCCGCATTATGTCCTTCAAGATTGGCAATCTGATATCCATCCAGGAAGTAATGCATAACTGAATAGCCCACCAGATAGAATTTAAGTTCAGAAGTATTCTGATCAATAAACTCCTTGTAGGCCTTTCCCACAGCTGCAGAATTCAGGTTATAAATATCCTCGTCTGTAATAGTATGTCCATCGGGATATTCTGTATCATATGTGGTTCTTACAGTGCGCAGAACTCTTCCCGCAGCGGCAATACAAACATCAGTAAGATGAATGTCTGTCTGCTGTTCAAGTCTTTCTGTAACCTTCCTGATTGTGGCCCCGACTTTTCCGATATCGTGGATCTGTCCATCAAGCATGGCTCTGGTCTCATGTTTTTCCAAGGCCTGGGCGATAACATTAAACTGTCCGTCATTCATATAACCAACGGTACCTACCACGCTCCTGGTTCCGATGTCCAGACCATATACAACCTTCTGATCTTTTTGTTCCAAACTAGCCATTGTTTTCCCACTCCCCCAGCTTAATATCTATCTGTGCTTCCATTTCATCTAAAGATGAGCTGTTGTCGATAACAAAATCCGAATTTTCACGGAAGGTCTTATCATCAAGCTGACTCTTAAAGATATCTGTTATCTTTTCATCCCAATAGCCTCTGCTTTCCCGAAGTCGACGCCTTCTTACGTTCTCGTCAGCATAGACATACCAAAGTTCATCAACAATATCCTTATAGCCATTTTCTATCAAAAGAGCTGCTTCCACAAAGACAAAGTCCAACTTATTCTTCTTTCGCTCAGTCTCTATAATATTAATAATAAAGGTATTTACTGCAGGATGCAAAATATTATTAACGCTTTTCAGCATATCTTTATCATTAAAAATAGCTGATGCCATCTTCTTTTTATCTATCTCTTCGTCGGGTCCAAGTATGCCTTTGCCTAAAAGTTTCACCAGTTCATCATATGCCGGAAAACCTTTTTTCTTAATATCGTTTGCAACCTGATCTGAATAGATGACCATGCAATTATATTTCTGATCCACATATTTAAGGACTTCACTCTTGCCGGCACCAACTCCCCCGGTGATACCTATAATATTTGTTTTGCCAACAATCAGCTTATTTTGCCTCATACCAGTCACTACCTGTGTGACAGTCAACCTCCATAGGAACTGAAAGCTTTACTGCCTTCTCCATCTCCTCTATAAGAATACCAGAAACAGCATCTGTCTCATTCCCCGCCGTCTCAATTACAAGTTCATCGTGTATCTGAAGTATAAGTCTTGATTTCAGTTTTTCCCTCTTTAGCCTGAAAAAGACATTTATCATGGCAATTTTCATTATGTCAGCTGCAGTCCCCTGAATGGGCGCATTCATAGCTACACGCTCTCCGAACTGCTTGAGATTATAGTTTCCGCTCTTAAGTTCAGGTATGGGACGCCTTCTGCCAAACATGGTTGTGCTGTAGCCCTTTATCTTTGCATCAGAAATTGCTTTATCCTGATACTCCCTTACTTTTGGGTATGTCTCAAAGTATTTCTCCATGTATTCCTTGGCTTCACCAACTGAAATTGAAAGATCCTGTGATAATCCAAAGGAACTTATACCGTATACTATTCCAAAGTTTACAGCCTTTGCATTCCTTCTCTGAAGGGGAGTTACCTCCTCAAAGGGAACATGAAATACCTTGGAAGCTGTAATTGCATGTATATCATCACCCTCGTGATAAGCACTAATAAGTCCCTGGTCCTCCGACATATGCGCAAGTATCCTGAGCTCGATCTGTGAGTAATCCGCATCCGCAAACACAAAGCCATCCTTAGGTACAAATACCTTTCTGATAAGGCGACCAAGCTCCGTTCTCATCGGAATATTCTGAAGATTCGGTTCTGTAGAGCTTATTCTTCCCGTAGCTGTAATAGTCTGATTAAAGCTTGTATGTATTCTCTCATCGTCCTCTATAAATGCAGCAAGTCCATCTGCATAGGTTGACTTAAGCTTAGCAAGACCTCTGTATTCTAAAATGTCAGCAACAATTTTGTGCTCAGGCGCAAGTTTCTCAAGGACATCAGCTGCCGTTGAATAACCGGACTTGGTTTTCTTCTCAGCAGGAAGAGCAAGCTTTTCAAAAAGAATCTCTCCAAGCTGCTTTGGTGAATTGATGTTAAAAGTAACACCGGCAGCTTCATAAATAGCTGTCTCAAGTTCCCCAATCCTAACAGAAAGTCTTTCTCCATATTCCTTAAGAGCATCCTTTTTAGCGATGATACCTTCTTTCTCCATAGCAAAGAGGATATATGAAAGCGGCATCTCAATATTATAAAAGAGCTCTTCCATTCCAAATTTCTTTAACTTATCCCTGATAAGACTACGGGAAGCAAAGCAGATAAAGGCGATCTTTCCGGCATAATCAGAAAGAAGCTTCTCATCAGCCTTAGAAAAGAGCTCTTTTCCAAAAATATCAGCCCTTTTCTCCATAGGAATCCCCAAATATTCCAATGAAACATCCCAGGGTTCATAGTCGTTTTTTAAGGGATTATTGAGATATGCACCAATGAGAATATCAAAACATGCCGGCTTATCACTATAGGTCTTATCCTCTTCTTTGTATCCGTCAATTCTTTCCTCTATTACGGACGGAGTAAAGAATCTGTAACTCTCCTTGATATCAAAGGTGCATAAGCTGGCAGCTTTGCTTAGTTCAGTCAGCTTTCTGCCAAGATAATCAGAATTTATAAAATTCTCACAGGGAATATAAATTGCTTCTTCACTGTTAAAGCAAAGGGATAAGCCCAGAAGCTTTTTGTTCTTCGTACCAGCCTTAACAGGCTCTGTGATTGGATAAAAGGCCACATAATTATCAGGATTTTTCCTTCCAAATTCCGCAGCATCCGTAAAAATGCTCTCGACTTCATTTAAGTCAGACGTCACCTTAAGACTGTGCCTGAATTTTGGAAGTTCAGCGACTTTTCCTGATGGAGAAAGACTCTTTAAAAGCTCTTCGATTCCTGTGATGAGCTTACCATCAGCTGAAGTCTCACCTGGACAAGCAGCTCCTTCTATAGATAAAAAGAGCTCTCTGAACCTCTCATACTGCCATTTGAGATATACATTTACATTTTCATCACTGTCATAGGAATATGACAGCTCAACAACATCATATTTTCCGTCTGACAGAAGTTCTTTTAGCTTATAAAAAGAACCGTAAAGACCGCCAATATGATTTCCATCACTATCTGTAAAATCAGGAATTGCATAAAAAGCATCCCTTATTAACTTGCATACATCTATTGAAAGCTTGTTTTCAGCCATACTTCCCCTTTAAAGAGCAAATGTCAGCACAAGACAAATGATAGCCATAGCAGCCACAGCAGTCTCAAGTACATAACTTGTAATCACCAGAGACTTTCTGATACTGAGTCTTTTCTTTGATTCTGAAAGAAGTCTGTCAAGTTCATGACTTAAGTTGAATGTATTTCCATCCTCAAGTCTCTGCATACCTACCATGACCAGAAACTGAATTGTCAGTTCTTCCTTACATTCTGGACAATTGTCCATGTGAAAAAGAAAGTCAGACAATTCCTTGTTATCCAGATCATCCTCAAGAAAATACGGTATTAACTTCTCAGCATCCTTACAGGTCATCATATCATCGAAGTCTTCTATATCTTGTATAATAAAAACCTACAATTATATCTAATTCTACAACATATAGGATACTACAAACAGATATTTTTTACAATTGAAAGTTACCTCACACAAAAACTCCGATCAGCAGGCGAAGAAAGCCGGGAGTGCCAATCGGAGTTTTTGTTTGCAGTGCGAATGAAGGGGAACGCTCTGCTATTTCTAGCTCTCATTTGCAGTTTCATTCACATTCATATTCTATTATCATGCTTACATCGTCGCCAACTATGCCAATGGTGACATCCTTAGCTATGTTACCCAGAATGGATCTCTCCAGCTCGTTTCTTGCCTCCTGAACAAATTCATTCGCATCCTCTGTTTCATTAACATTATTGATATATGCGCTCATCTTCCAGGTTTCATTAGGACTTGCCATATATGAAGTAGGATCAGCGAGACCCATCATACCAATTCTTGATTCCCTTGCTGTTCTTTCATCCTTAGGTAAAAGAGCAAGTTCAAATACTTCACGGATTTTTCCAAGAACTCCCTTTGCAGCCGCATTGGACTTATTTGTGGCAATTTCCACCAGTTCTTTTCTCTTCTGAGCATACATTACCGTATTGGTGTTAAGATGAAGGCTGCAAAGATCCCCCTCCTTTTCAGCCCAAAACTCTGCTGTCATATCAGTCTCACCGGTTATTGTCCTTACGAGATTCATGGTCTCCTCAGCAAGAAGTCTGAGTCTCAAACGTGATTTTGGTGATACATCCGTGTAGAAGTTTTCAATCAGGGACAGAGCATCTACGGTGCTCTTTTCACTATTGCTTAAAATGATGATATTTGACTTCATAATTTCTCCCTTCATAAGTACTTTATTACATATATTATCAGGCTTTTTCAGTTTCCCTGGTCTTTCTCATCACAAGCTCCATTGAGATTTCCTGAAGTTTCTCATCTGTGAGAATATATCTTGCCTTGAAGAACAAAAGAGCTATAACAAGAACAACTGTAGGCCCAACTGTCATTATCATTCTAAGCCCAATTACGGAGCTGTTGTCAATAGATTCAATCACACCTGAGTTTAAAACTTTTTCTTTAAGCCCAGCCATATCAAGTACTGCTGCGCTATCCTGCTGGATATTAAATACCGTGAGACAAATTGATGCAACCAGGGCCGCTATACCGGAAGCAAGTTTTACTACAAAGGTCTGCATTGAGAAAATAACAGACTCATCTCTTCTATAATTCTTGATCTCACCATAATCAACTGTATTGGCCAAAAATACTGTTACAACTACATTCAGGATTCCGGCACTGGACATGATGAAGAATCCGGGAACAAAGAATACAAATACATTTGTCACACCACTCAGAGCCATGGTAAGAAGGATCACATAACCAACTATCTCAGCTATAACACAGATATAGAAGATCTTAAGTGTAGTAAACATTCTTCTAAGAAGCGGGAACAAAAGCATCATAGCCAAAATCTGCATACCACCTGCAAAGGTGTTAAACAGTGTATAATTTCCCTGCCAGTTCCTTCCTGCAAGATCGTATTTAAAGAAATAGATAAGCAGGTTTGAAGTAATGTAAAGTGCTGTATTAACAAGAACAATTGTTATAACAATTGTCATTGCCTGGTCATTCTGAACAAGTGCTTTAAACATCTCGCCAATAGAGGCAGTCTTCATATCAACTGTAGACTTTTCCTTAATGCACACGCAGGTAATTGTGATAAAGAGAATAAACAATATGCCGATGATAAGTGAGAAATACTTAAAACCAAGTCTCTCTACTTCAACGGTTGAGGACATTGTAACAGATAAGGAAGCATCAGAGGATGAAGTAATCTGCTCATAAGCTTCAGTTGGAACATAAATTGCCACAACTGCCTCTCCACAATTCTGACTGTCCATTGACACTTCAATGGCATTATTACCATCGCCCTCAACAAAGGTTACTCCTGCAGCTGTAAAGCTGTAATCTGTATTATCATTCTTAAAATAAAGCACTCCGCCCTTTGTATCGTCAGTAGCTACAGAACCATCAAAGAGTTTCTGTGTTCCTGTGATATTAAGTGCCACTGTTGCATTCTCAATCTGCTTTCTGTTACTTGTAGCATTTCCATCAGCATCTCTTTCAACAACATAATAGGTAAAAGATGTGTTTGAGTTATCATAAATCTCTGTAATATTATCTGTGCTAGAAGCTGCCATCTTTGAACCAATGGAAGCTACGGCAATAACTGTCACAATAGTGATTATCGCTGAGCCAACACCTGCACAGGAACGAGCAAGAGCAGAAAGGCCTTCCCTCTCCTTACCACTTTCTGTAAATGCAGGAACCATTGACCAGTATGGAATATCCATCATAGTATAGGTAACACCCCAGAGGATGTATGTAACTGCAGCGTAAGCAATAAGTCCCTTAGGGTCAAGTGATGGTGGTGCTGCAAACATCATGACAAGCAGTATGGTATTTGTAATGGTACCAATCATAAGCCATGGTCTGAATTTTCCCCATCTTGTCTTTGTCTTGGCTACAATAACGCCCATGATCGGATCATTAAATGCATCAAATACACGTGCAATCAATAGGATTATACCCATTGCAATGGCACTAACACCCATAATATCCTGAAAATAATAAAGTACATAGGATGCAGAAAGCATATATACCATATCTTTTCCTACTGCACCTATTCCGTAAGCAAATTTTTCAAGTCCTGATAAAGCTCTCTTTTCCACGGCCGTCTCCCTCTTCCTATCCGGATCCCCTTAGTTATTTTTTTTATTTTTCATAGCTACTGCAAGTTCTACAACTTTCCTGGCACCGTCATAGATCCCTGCTTTATTATTTTCTCTTATGCTGTCACACATTTCGTTAAGAAGTCTTGTGTGAAGGAACTGTTCAAGCATCTGTATCGTATGAGGAATATCTCTGCATTCAAGAGTTCCGTCACCTATCTCTGCAGAGTGGATAGCTCCCCACATCTCATGCTTTCCAACTCTCTTTATAAACAGCTTTGGAACCGGATAAAATGCCAGTTCACTTGGCTTAGTCACAAGAACATCGCAGCTTCTCATAAGCAGATTTGTAGCATATACAGCCTTAAATATATCTTTATGGTAAAAACCATGAATTCCGGTGATTTCATTCTCAGGCAACAGTGCCTTTTCAGTGAATGAAAGGGTGTCTTCCCAGTTGTCCATATGCTCTGTCGCAAGATCTTTCATGCCGGGAATTTCTTTCATAAGTTCATCCCATACATTCCTGTAATCTCCCACGTTAACGTACAACGCAGCCTTTTTATTCCTGATATATGGAATTAGATGCTTTATTATCTCTGCAAAGATTTCCTTCTGAGCACCGGCACCGCCGATAGTCAAAAGAAATCTCATGGGCTTTCCATTTTTCTTTCTGTCTATTCTGGCCTGGCAGTCACTGTCTATGTTGCTTACCAGCTCATAGTCAATGTAGTGGCCTGTATAAACCAAAGAATCCTGAGGCATAGGCTTACAAACATTCTTCTTGTTCATTCCATTAAGAATGCGGTATCCCATATATGCGTTCTTACACTGAATGGTGTGAACAGAGCCCTCGGAAAGATGAAGCGCCATTGGCCAGTTATCCGGAATAGCATTCACAACATACTTCATTCCTGCATGAATAGCTGCCTGTGCAGGCCAGACATGGGTTGCAATAACAGGAATATCCTTAGGAACATTTCTATATACAGGTGCCATGAGCTCAGCATTCTTCTGATCTGATGAATTATAGGTAAGGGCTCTGAAGCCTTCATAGTTTGTGGGCTCCCAGACAAGCTTATTAAAAATTGGATTTTTTGAAAGACGGGATCCTAAAGAATAGAGATCATTCTGAGCACCTATAACCTTTGTACAGGTGGTTTCCTTAAAGGAATTGAGATCCATCCAGTAAGGAATATATCCAAGATGCCTTGCATAGGAAGCCATAGCCATGGAAATTCTGTAATGTCCAAAGCCCATTCTGATATTTCCAACTATAATACCCTTCTCGGTATCCATGGTTCCCTCATTGGCAGGAATCTTAGCTGTTACATCAATATTTTTTACTCCAAGAAGTGGCCCGATGACTTCATTGTCTGTAACTCTTACCTTATAATCCTTGTTAGAGTCATCGCCATATTTTTTTATAAATTTCTTTTTAGACTTTACTGCATTTTTATATGCCTTATCACTGATGGGATTTCCAAAAATCACTTTAGCTCTGTCTGTCATGATACCTTCCATTCCGCCATTTTTCTGGCTAATCTTCTTGTTGGAAACCGTTTTTGCGGTTTTAAGTTTCCATGAATTCATACTAACAGAATGGATAAGTAAACACAAGAAACGCTTTTTACAATTTTCGTTTCCTCTTTTTGTGCATTTTTTCTTATATCACAGCAACAATAGATAATTTCTTCTCTTTTTGCAGATCAACAAACTCGTCTCCACATTTAACAACAGGTCTCGAGAGATGGTCGGGATTAATGAAGATAATATCTCCTATCTTCCCATTGTTCAGCATTACCCTGTTGGCAATGAAGGTATTAACTATATTAGAAAGGAAGGTCATTATTGTATTTGTATCGTATTTCTCAAGGCCTTCCTCCTCAAAAGCAGCAATTACTTCAAAGGGACATATAGGTGCTCTGTAGGTCTTTCTACTTGTAAGACTGTCGT
>ODAI010435183.1_pt1 | contig 25298 bp, 27 predicted proteins | sample 1539321 | NCBI WGS metagenome assembly ODAI01 (sample SAMN02144231, study PRJEB22623) | gut metagenome | biome: sheep rumen | host: Ovis aries | place: New Zealand
ATTCACTCTCACGGCAAGGCGCAAATTTTCCTCAGATTTAAAACTTTAATCAAAGATTTAGAATAAATCCGCCCGCAGATTTCTCATGGTTTTCATTTTCATCGGAATTTTCGGGGACTTCACTTGAATATCCCTGCGGTTCGCTGAAAAATCCGTTTGCAAAGACAGCCTGCGGAAAGGTATCCTCTACCTTTACCGCTGTAAAATCGGGTACTTCCTCATCGCTGTCCTCATCATAGTAAAGGTCTGCATACTTATCGTATTCGGGTTCAAGTTCAGTATCCTGAACGGGTCTTTCGATGCCCATAAGGTCGTCCTGCACTTCTTCGGGAGCTTCAAAGGGGTTGCTTTTGCCCTGAAGAATCTTTTTTACGGACTCAAAGAAGAATATATCCACAGGTCCGAAATCTTCCCATGCAAGTGCCTCGTCACAGTATCTTATCATATCAGCGTTGCTCATTCTGCTGTTGTCGTCCATATCAAATCTCCTCCCTGACATTAACAAATTCAATTAATCTTCACGGTATTCCTCAACGTTATATGCTTCAAAGATATCGCCCTCTTTTACATCGCTGAATTTTTCGAGACTGATACCGCACTCATAGCCTTCCATGACTTCCTTTGCATCGTCCTTGAAACGTTTAAGACCTGCAATTTTGTCGTCTGCTATGATGATACCGTCACGGACAACACGAATCTGACAGCCACGGGTAATTTTTCCGTTGAGAACGTAGCTTCCTGCAACCATTCCGACATTTGAAATCTTATAAACCTGACGAACCTCAGCCCTGCCGAGTTCGACATCACGGTATTTAGGTGCGAGCATACCTTTCATAGCGGTTGAAATTTCTTCTATTGCATCATAGATAATTCTGTAAAGTCTTATATCAACACCGTCACGGGCAGCATTTTCGGCAGCCACGGGGTCGGGTCTTACATTGAATCCTACGATAATCGCATTTGATGCACTTGCAAGCATTACATCGCTTTCCTTTACTGCACCTACTGCGCCATGGATAACTCTTACTCTTACTTCACTGTTTGAAAGTTTTTCGAGTGACTGTTTGACTGCCTCAACAGAACCCTGGACATCAGCCTTTACGATTACGGGGAGTTCCTTTATTTCTCCCTCGGCAATCTGACTGAACAGGTTATCAAGAGTTACCTTGCGGTATGAGTTGAACTGTTCCTGTTTAGCCTCATGTTTTCTCTTTTCAACGAGTTCTCTTGCAAGTCTTTCGTCCTCGACAGCGTTGAATATATCGCCTGCACTCGGAACTTCCGCAAGACCTGTTATTTCAACGGGAACGGAAGGTCCTGCTGATTTTACAGTTCTGCCCTTGTCATTGGTCATAACTCTTACTCTGCCGACTGCTGTACCTGCTATGAGAACATCGCCCTGTTTAAGAGTACCGTTCTGGACGAGGAGTGTAGCGATAGGACCTCTGCCCTTGTCGAGTCTTGCTTCGATGACAGTACCTTTTGCAAGTCTGTCGGGATTTGCTTTAAGTTCCTGAACTTCCGCAACGAGGAGGACATTTTCGAGGAGGTCATCAATTCCCTCGCCTGTTTTTGCTGATACAGGCACACAGATTACATCTCCGCCCCAGTCCTCGCATACGAGGTCATATTTAGTGAGTTCTTCCTTGATTCTGTCGGGATTTGCACCCTCTTTATCCATTTTGTTTATAGCGACAATTATCTGTACTCCTGCGGATTTCGCATGGTTTATGGATTCAACTGTCTGCGGCATGATACCGTCATCAGCGGCAACAACGAGAATCGCAATATCGGTTATATTTGCGCCTCTTGCTCTCATTGATGTAAAAGCCTCATGTCCGGGAGTATCGAGGAATGTTATGTCCTGACCGTTTATATTTACCTGATAAGCACCTATATGCTGAGTGATACCGCCTGCTTCGCCTGCGGCAACGTGAGCATTTCTGATTCTGTCGAGTATGGAAGTTTTACCGTGGTCAACGTGACCCATTACAACTACAACGGGACAGCGTGGTTCAAGGTTTGTATCATCATCATCACTGTCATCTATAAGGCGTTCCTCAATTGTGACGATAACTTCCTTTTCGACTTTTGCGCCGAGTTCTTCTGCAACGAGTGATGCTGTATCGAAATCTATTTCCTGATTGATAGAAGCCATAACGCCGAGACCCATGAGCTTTTTAATGACATCTGTCGCAGTAGCTTTAAGTCTTGCAGCGAGTTCTCCGACAGTGATATTATCGGGAATCATAACTTTAAGCTGTTGTTTTCTTGCTCTTTCGAGTTCAAGTCTTTTGATTTTTTCGGATTCTGATTCTTTTCTGCTGAACTGCTGGCGGTTTCTCTGGGCGGACTTCTGATTTATTTTCTGTTTCTTTGATGAATAATTATCCTTGTGTTTATTTGCGGGGGCAATCTGTTCATATCTTTCGTTATACTTATCGAGGTCTATATAACTTCCCCTTGTATCGACAGTTCTTCTCTGAGTGGAAGTCTGGGCAGTTTCCGAACTGAAAGAAGCATTGAACTTTGTGCGTTCGCCTCTGTCCTGAGCCTTAGCCTGTTCTTTCTTTTTATTTTTATTTTTCTGCTGATTTTGAGAATCATTTCTTACAGCAGGTTCAGACTTTTTTTCCTCAGCCTTGGGCTGAACAGGTTTTTCTTCAACTTTGGGCTGAACAGGTTTTTCTTCAACTTTGGGCTGAACAGGTTTTTCCTCAACTCTGGGCTGAACAGGTTTTTCCTCAACTCTGGGCTGAACGGGTTTTTCTTCAACCTTGGGCTGAACGGGTTTTTCTTCAACCTTGGGCTGAACGGGTTTGAAACGATTTTCATTTTTTACAGGCTGTTCCTGTTTTCTTTCATGTCCGAAAAGTTTTCTGTCAGATTTTCTTTCATTATGTTTTTTATCTGTTTTCTTCACAAGCTTTTCCTTCTTCTCCTGTAATGGCACATACTTTTTTTCTTCATGCTTTTCAGGCTTGGGGGCATTTTTTGATGCGAAATACTCATCAAATGACTTTACTTCATGGATTCTGGTATAATGTTCAAGCAGGATATCCATATCATCTTCTGTGAGTGCACTGCCTGTTTTTTTCTTATTATCTCCTCTTTCAGCAAAGAAATCAATTATTTCCTGTGATGAAATACCCATATCCCTTGCTGCGTCAATCAGTTTTATTTTTTTTGCCATAGGCTATAATACCTCCATTCGATATTTACGTTTGTGCGTATTATATATTATCACGCCTGAGCGTGTTATTTCAGTATTTTCTCAAAACCCTTTGCGAATCCGCTGTCACAAACTGCAATAACTGCCGTATCTTTTCCGCAGTAATGACCGATTTCGGCTTTTGAGAGTTCCGTACTGAAAACGGGGACTTCATATTTTCCGCATATGAAATTTATTTCCTTTACAGTTTTTTCCGAGGCATCGCAGGCTGTAAGCACAGCGGAAACATTTCCTTTTTTGATGCTTTCGGAAACGCTGTCGAAACCCTTTACAGTTTTTCCTGCCTTTATGCATATTGAGAGGAGGTCAGATGTTTTGCGTTTCTTTTGCGAGTTCACTGGTCATCACCTCATAGACATCTTCTTCTATTTTGCAGGAAAAGGCTTTTTCAAAGCGTCTTGCTTTTCTTGCTTTTTGCAGACAATCGTTATTCCTGCATATATATGCGCCTCTGCCGTTTTTCTTTCCTGTGAAGTCGAGACTTACATCGCCCTCAGGGGATTTCACCACACGCAGGAGTTCTTTTTTATTTTTCATTTCGTTGCAGCCGAGGCACATTCTCATAGGAATTTTTTTCTGTTTCATGGATTATTCCTCGGTATTCTCAGGAACTTCGGCAGTTTCGGGGATATTCTCTTTAATTTCCCCGATATTTTCCGGAATTTCGACAGTTTCGGGAATATCAGCATCGGGCTGATTCTCTGCATTTTCCTGTGCAGTAATTTTGGGCATATCGTCCTTTATTTCGGGAGCGACTTCTCCTGTAACGTTGTCGAACTGTGGTTTGATATCAATTTTGAAACCTGTAAGCTTTGCGGCAAGCTTTGCATTCTGACCCTTGTTTCCTATTGCGAGTGAAAGCTGATTATTGGGAACGATTACAGTGCAGGTTTTTTCTTCGGGAGAAGTTATTATAGTTTTGAGAACCTGTGCAGGGGCGAGTGCTTTTGCGATAAATTCCTCAGTAATTTCGCTCCACGGGATAATATCTATTTTTTCGCCGTTGAGTTCGTTTACAACAGCGGTTATACGGGAGCGTCTTGTACCTATACAAGCACCTATTGTATCGACATTGGGGTCTTTTGACCATACTGCAATTTTAGTTCTTGCGCCTGCTTCTCTTGAAATAGCCTTTATTTCGACAGTGCCGTCAGCGATTTCGGGGACTTCGCTTTCAAAGAGTCTCTTGACGAAATCCCTGTGTGTACGGGAAATTTTAACGATAGGCTTTTTATTTTTGCCTACGATGCCTGTGATGTAGACTTTGACCTTTTGACCTTCTTCGAGGACTTCTCCGGGAATCTGTTCATTTTTGAAAAGGTAGAGTTCAGTGCCGTCATATTCAACGGTTACAGTACCTCTGCCCGGTTCAATCTGTGAAACAGTGGCGATAATGCAGTCATGTTCCTTGCTTTCAAACTTATTGAGCATCTGTTCACGGTTTATTTCCCTGAGGTCGCCTTTTATGGACTGTTTAGCGGAAAGTGCAGCCATTCTTCCGAGAGTGGAAATATCTATTTCCTTCATGATAGTACCGCCTACAACGGCATTGGGGTCGATAGTTTTAGCCACATCAATATTTATTTCGTTGTCATCTATTGGGTAATCGTCAATTATTTCCTGAGCGATATACATAGCGAATTTTTTTGTAGCGGGGTCAATTTCCACCCTGATTCTTTCCTCGCTGTGGGGATAGGCTTTTTTAGCGGCTTTGAGCATAGCCGACTTGACTTTTTCGATGAGTACCTCTGTTTCAACGCTGTTTTCCTCACCGAGGGACTGAAGTGCCTCAAAAAATTTTTCCATTTTTATTCCTCCGATTATATCGTTTATTCTGCATACACACCATATCATTCAGTAGTGTATGGCTGTATGTTCATTCAAAATCAAACCAAAGCTTTACAAAAGCGATATCAGCAAGCTGACAGATTTTCTCCTCACCATTTTCCGTACAGACGGTTATGGTGTTTTTGTCGTATCCTGTGAGTGTGGCTGAGATTTCCTTTTCTCCGTCAACATTTCTTATAAATCTGATTCTGACCTTATCGCCGATACAGACCTCAAAATGTTCTTCTTTGAGGAGTTCTCTTTCGAGACCTGCCGAGCCTACTTCGAGCATATAGCTCTGCTTAATGGGGTCAGCCTCATCGAGAACGGCATTTACAGGTTCGGTAACTTTTTCGCAGTCGTCAATAGTTATCCCCTCATCGCAGTCGATGAAAACTCTCAGATACCACATAGCACCCTCCTTGACGTACGAAACGTCCCAGAGAAAGTAGCCGAGTTCATCAGTAACAGGCTTTACGAGGTCATAGACTTTCTGTTCTGTTGCACCGAATTTTTTCAGTTTCATAGCATTGCCTCCTTCTGAAAATGCTTATTACAAACGAAAGACCGGAAATTTCCGGTCTTGCTTAGTATCATGTATATTATATCACAAGCTCACGGAAAAATCAAGTATTTTTTCAAAAAAATCTGATATTTTTACGCAAGTCCGAGATATTCTTCGAGGCAGAGGTTATTTTCGTACATATATGTTGCGGCTTCCGAGCCTACATATCTTATATGCCACGGTTCATACTTATAGCCTGTAATATCCTCCTTGCCCTTTTCGTAGCGGATTATGAAACCGTATTCATGGGCGTGTTTTGCGAGCCAGAAAGCCTCGTCGGTATAGCCGAAATCATCTGTAATTGTATTGCAGTCTATTGTAAGACCTGTCTGATGTTCGGAATGTCCGGGGCGTGCCGAGAAAGTATCTGCTGCCTGTTTGCCGTCTCTTGCAACATAGTCATTGTAAACAATAACCTGCTGGTCATATGAACGGAATCCTGAGCCGAGATATATATTGAGTCCGCTCTTTGCGGCATCTTCGGAGAGTTTCTGAAACTGGCTGGCGCAGATATCTTCAAGACCGGGATTAAAGTCTTCGGGCATACTTATGTCCTTGTTTACAATAAGGATATCTTTTATATAGGTAAGACCCTCATTAGGATATACGGGAGGGAGCGGAGCGAAATCCGCATCATTCTTCGGCTTTGATAATTTTTTTGAATCTTCCTTCATATTGAGAGGAGTTGCATTCTGTGAAGCTCTGCCCTTTGAAGTATAGGCATAGCCGTACTCATCATATCCGTAGTCATCGCCGTAGCCGTAGTCACCGTAACCATAATCCTCGCCATAGCCGCCGTCATCATAACCGCCGTTGTCGTAGCCTGCTCCGCCGTCAAGTGTTACATTTACTCTTATGGCAGCCTCGACAGAAGGATTGTTCTGAGCCTGAACGGTAATGAAACAAGTTCCGGGTGCTACACCTGTGATAGTTCCGTATGCATCAACTGTTGCGATACTTGTATCTGATGAAGTCCAGATTTCGCCTTTTTCGGTTGAAGTTTCGGGGGACATTATAACGGTCGGCATATCAGTCTGACCGACACCGAGATATATTTCATGTCTGTCCACTTCAATTTTGGTTATTGTATTGGGATTTTCGGGAACAGTAGTCGGTGCTTCGGTGGGTACAGCCTCAGCGGTGGGAGCTTCGGTTATTTCCTCAACAGGTCCTGTCACGGCAGCTTCTGATTCCGCAGGGACAGTGCCTGATGTTATGGCGGTACTGTTTATCGGAGGGGCATCGTCTTCTGAACTTTCATTTTTTGAACAGCCCTTTGCAACGAGAAGAACAATCATGAGGAGTATGAAGAATATAACTGCGAGGGCGGTAAACTGTCTGCGGCGCAGGACTTCTTTGGTAACTCTTTTTCTTGGTCTTTGTTTATTATTGTTATCCATGCTTCTTCCCTTCTTTTTAGTGTAAAAATTCACAGCGGAAACGTCCTTTTTAACATTATACCATAGACTGAGATAAATGTCACGCATTTTTCTGAAATTTTACTCATTTAACATATAGTACAGAATTTTTTTGTAAGTTTTACACAAAATTAACATATGCAAATTGATAAATTAACTAATCTATAAGCTAAATACCACAAACAAGCCCGTCTGCAATTGCAGACAGGCTTATAATTAATTATTTTATTTATTGAATTTTTCAATTTCTTCGGTGATAACGCCCGTCCATGCATCACGCAGAGATGCCCATGAATCGACAGCCTCATTGCCTTCGAGGAGGGCAGTTGTGAGGTTATTCATAACGCCTCTTGTTTCGTATGTATATTCACCGTCACCGTACATTCTTTCGCCCATACCGTAGCCGAAATCGAACATGGGAGTTGTATTGTCCGTATCGAGATAAGACTGAATTGCATCATACTGTTCTTCCGTTACAAAGCTTTTAACGACACCTGCGGCAGTTTTTTCCACAACGAGGGCTTTCTGTTTAGCCAGCTCCCTGTATTCCTCATTCTGTGCAGCCATTCTTTCGCACTTCATATATGTTGCGACAGCATCACCGTGCTTTGAGTTTTTGATTAACATTTTTGCGGCAAAATTACAGCAGAGGTAATTTTCGTCAGCATCGGGAGATTTCGGGAAAGGCACTACCATTAAATCCGCATCGGGATTTTTTGCATTTGAAGCACCCAATGCCCAGTCAGCCATAGCAAAGAAAAGTGTTGACTGGTCGTCGGGGAAATTGCCTATCCAGTCGGGATAGTAGAGATGTTTGGAGGCTATATCCTGCATGAGAAGTTCAGCCTTTTCGATTTCGGGGTCATCAATATTATTTATGAATTTACCGTTTTCATAGTTTACAATAGTATGACCTGTTGACTGTACGATTGCCTGTCCGAACCAGCCGTTTATACCATATCTTGTCTGACCGTCAGCCGCACCTGCAACGAATGATTCCATCATACTCATAAATGCGTCCCAGTCCCATTCGCCGTCCTCATAGAGTTCATACGGGTCATCAAGACCTTCTGCCTCCATAAGTTTTCTGCTGTATGTTATCAGAAGCGGGTCTGAAATTGCATACGGGACAACGTAGTGCTGACCGTTGTATTCAAACATATCAATGACATCTTCCATATCGTCCCAGAGTCCGTCATTCATGCCGAGTACGTCAAAATACGGGTCAAGCGGTTCATACTGGTCTTTTACAACGCCATTCGGAACAGCGTCCCATTCATAGGGGAACATATCAACTTCATCGCCTGAAAGAATCATTGTTGCAAGCTTTGAGAATTTTTCATCTGAACTTGTCTGTACAAAGTTTACCTTTCCGCCGTAAACGTCCTCGAAAAGTGAGAGTGCAACGGAACGGTCATTGTTATTTGTGGGGTTGAGGTCATAGTCCGCAAGCCATGTTATAGTAGTGCCGCTTATATCGACGGAATTATCGCCCTTAATTTCTTCAGCTTCACTTTCATCTACATCAAGACCGTATTCATCTTCTTCCTTGTAATGTTCGTTAGCCTCTGAAGACGAGGAAGATGAAGTGCCGCCGGATTCATTTTCGCTGCTGTTTCCGCATGACACAGCGGCTGACATAAGTGTCAGGGCGGCAAGACCTGCGAAAATTCTTGTTAAATTCTTCATTGTTTAAAAAACTCCTTTCACATTCTGCGGAATTGAGAGGATACCGCAGTTTCTGTTAATGATATTATACAATATAATGCTGTTACTGTCAAGCATTTTCTATGCTGTGAATAAAAGTAAATTTTTTGTATTTTAAAGTAATATATTATTACAGTAAATTGTAACAAAATAAAATAAACTATTCGCACACTTTTTTATTTGATTTTTACTAAACATTATGTTATAATAAATATTGTCAAACGGATACAAACCAATGTACATCGTGTAAAGGAGAATGTTATCATGAGAGAAATGGTCATCATTTGCAGAGATTCCTCAATCAAAGGCATCATTAACTTCTACGCAGAAGACGACACCCGGAGCTACTTCCTTTTTCAGCAGAAATTCCGCCACAGTACATACAACTTTTACAAAAAGGGTATCCCAATGAGACAGGCTTTCAGTCACCGCACTACCCACAGAGACAAAGCTATCGCCCATGTCATAAAACGACTTCCCGCTCAGATTTCATATGTCGAAAAAGAATATGGCGTTGCTATCCTCAACAGAACCAAAGCAAAAAAAGCCGCATGAAAGCCGAATCCGCATTTTCCCGTTTTTCGGGAAGATGCGGATTTTTTTTACAGGAAATTTCTTCCTCTCTTGACAAAACACTCAATCCTGTGTTATACTATACATATATTTTAGCATGACCACGGAGGTTAATATAATGAGAAAATTCAAATGTTCTGCGTTATTATGCGCTGTTTTGCTTTCTGCCTGCTCCTTTGCAGGCTGTGCGGATTCTTCCGACCCGCCGCTGATTCCGAAAACTTCTTCTTCTCAACCCCAAACTCAGCCGCAGCAGGAAATAAATGTCGCTGTCGCAGAAGAAGCTGACAAAAACGACACTGTTTTCAAACTCAATTCTGTAATTGATTCAGGCGCAAAATCCGACAACGGCGAAAGATATCTCTATCTTGACGTAACTATTAAAAATACATCTGATTCAGATTATGAACTCAATGCCCTCAATAATTTCTACCTTCTCACAGATGACGGAAAAGAAATAGGCTTTAATATCAAAACTCAGATTTATGCCGCAAGCAATTTCAAGGGCTATACCGCAAATCCCTTCAAAGTCCCTGCAAACGGCGAATTTACAGGATATATCGGCGGTTTCTGTGTCCCCGAAGAACAGAATAACTTTACCGTATGCTTCTACCCCACAGGTACGGACGACAACAATAAATCCAATGTCATAAAAGTCCCTGTAACAATTGCAAATATAGTTTCTGCTCCCGCAGATTTTCTGGGATAATAAATTAAAAGAAGGTCTTATGACCTTCTTTTTTATAAGCCCATTTATTAATAATATACAACTTATGGAAGATGTTTTAGTCATAATAACAATTATGCACATTGATTTATATGTATTTTGTTTATTGACATAATAATATAAAAAATGTTATAATGAAAAAAATAGCTTTTTATTGCCTCAATATTAATAAAATAAAACAAAAGGAGTAATATCAATGAAAAAGACAAAAAATTTTATCTCCGCACTGATACTGACTGCTCTCTCCATGTCAATCGCTTCATGCGGTTCTTCTTCATCATCTTCTTCAAGTTCAAACCCGTATGCTGATGTAGATGTAAATTCAGAAGTAAGAAACGAACTCAATCAGGCTGCTTCAAATTCCGACCTCCTCGAAGATGTCGAACTTGAAAACAAAACTATAAAATGGATGGCTAACTGGGATATCAACCCCGATGCATCAGGTAAAAACAAACCACCCGAACTCGTCGTATTTGAAGAAAAATACGGCGGAAAAATCGAATGGATTCAATGCGACTGGGCAAGCAGATACGAAAAACTCGCCGAAACTATCAACAGCGGTGAAGGTGTCGATTTCTTCTATGCAGGTGACGGTGATGCTTTCCCGAAAGGCGCAGTAAAAGGTATGTTTACACCTGTTGATGACTACATAGACTTTTCAACTCCGCTCTGGGAGGACGTTCAGGAACTCAATGACAGCCTTATCTGGAACGGTCATCACTACTGCACTGTCGTTCAGCCGGTCGGTGATAAAGTTGCCTGCATCTATAACAGAAAAACTGTCGAGGAAGCAGGTCTTGACGACCCCGCTGAACTCTACGCTCAGGGCGAATGGGACTGGAATGCTTTTCAGAATATGCTCCAGAGCTTTGTAGATACAGAAAAACAACACTACGGCATTGACGGCTGGTGGTTTGAATTTGCACTCATGAATACTACGGGTGTCCCTGCCATTTCAATCGAGGACGGAAAACTCATCAGCAATATAGGCGACCCCGCTATGGAAAGAGTTCAGAACTGGCTCTATGAACTCAATTCAACAAACTGCATAGCAATAGGTGTCGGTGACTACGGCTGGACTGCCCACCCTGAATTTGTCGGTGAAGGTAAAGTCCTTTTCTATCCCGTCGGTCTTTATGAACTCTACTGCGAAGAATCCACATGGAAAAAGAAATACGGCGATGATGTATTTTTCGTTCCCATGCCAAAAGACCCCGAAGCCGATGAATATTATATCCCTGTCGGCATTGAATCATACTGCTTTGTAAAAGGCGGTCAGAATCCGCAGGGTGTGGCTAAATTCCTTGAATGTAAACGTTTTACCATACTCGATGAAAATACAAAGGCTGTCGCAGACAAACAGTTCCGTGACGACTACGGCTGGACTGACGAAATGATAGAAATGCAGCACAGTATGCAGGAACTCGCCGATGCCAACACAATTATTGACCTCTCCCTCGGCGTTTCAACAGACTGCTCCGACCTCCTCGACAGCAACCTCAGAAACTCCGCAAAAGGTACTCCGTGGAACGAAACTTTTGATTCAATATCAGCAACAGTACAGACATATATTGACGAAGTAAATGCAAACCCCATTATGAATACTGTTGAATAATACCGTATTCCCGTTTATCAAGGTTAACATTTGAAAATATAGTTGCAAAATCTTTTGAAATGTGTTATAATAATATACGAAAATAATATTCTGTCAGAAAGGAGGGTATGAAGATGCAAACTGTTCTCGTTACAGGTGCCTGTGGTCTTATCGGAAAGCATATATGCTCAGGTCTGCTCAAAAAAGGATATGAAGTCATCGCTGTCGATGAAAGAGAAAGTGACTATAATATGGGAAAACTTCACTATACTTTCGTTCAGGCAACACCTACCGAAAAAAATAAACTCGGCGATATTTTCGACCATAATAAAATAGATGTTCTCGTTCATGCCGCCTGCACTGTTGATAATGATTTGGGTGATACCATTACCGAAAGAGAAATGCATGATTCCGCTGCCTGCGATAAGTTCATATACCGCTATGCCATGCAGGAAAATAATCTGCATACCCATGTTGAAAAAGTAATTCTTCTCAGCACCGATCAGGTGTATGAATTTCGTAAAACAAGAGAGCCTGTCCACGAAGATGATGACCTTAAACCGCTTACAAATTACGCTGTTATGAAGTATTCCTCCGAAAAAGCCCTCATAACCGAAAAACAACACCATAAAACTATTATGGCTTGCATAATCAGATACCCCCCTGTGTATACTCTCAACTATACTGAAAATCTTGTCGCAAAAATTACCGACCCCAAAGACAGAAGCCTTTTTGTATACGGAAAAGGTCAGTATGGTTTTCAGCTCTGCTGTGTGCATAACCTTGTCGATTTCATTCTCTGCTTTATACAGAATGCGGACGAAATGACATACGAAGGAGTCTATAATGTAGGCGACAAGGAACTCACAAAGGCTGCCGATATAATAGCTTTCATGCGTGAACATCATACTCTCGGTACCGTCGTGCAGAAATCCCCCGGAGGAGCGTTTTCAAAATTAAAAGGTCTTTTCAGCAGTGCAAATAAAGAGGAAAAAACTTACTACCGCTATCTTGACCTCGAAAAACTCGAAAACAATAATATGCTTGACAAGACAAAAGCATTGAAACTTGCTAATTTCCGCTGGGATATCCACAATACAAAATAATACAAAAGGGACTGTTGAAAAACAGTCCCTGTTTTTATTCTATTACAACATAATTGTCTGCCGCATTTTCTTTGGTTGCGTGTTCGGTAACGTTGAGAACTTTCACTTTAACAGTTCTGCCCATATTTATTTCAATTATATCACCGACTTTAACATCATATGAAGCCCTTGCAATTTTGCCGTTCACGGATATTTTTTCGGCATCGCAAGCTTCATTTGCGACAGTTCTTCTCTTGATAAGTCTTGTTACTTTGAGATATTTGTCAAGGCGCATAAAATTCTCCTTTTAATTTATTTAATCAGTATTCGCAGAAAAATTCAATTTCCTCTCCCAGCGGTCCGTAACAGAATGCCATTCTGAAAGGGTATTCAGGGACAGAATCAATTACTTTGTCATTCGGTTCAACAAAAACAGTATATCCTGCATTTCTGACCTTTTCAGCCATTTCGTCAACATTATCCGTCAGAAAAGCTATATGGCGCAAAGCACCTTTTCTGCGCTCGCCTTTACCGTTTGAAAAGACTTCAATAAGACCGTTTCCGCTGTCTATCATCATTCCGTCATTCCATTCACGGCATATACTCATGCCGAGTATATTTACATAGAAATTTCTGACATTTTCAAGTTCTTCATCTGTTCCGCATTTCATTGATATATGATGTATGCCTTTAATCATGGGATTCCTCCGAAAAAACTGATTTATTAAAAAGCAAAGGGCAGACGAAAAGCCTGCCCTCTTTAATTACTTGTTTACAGCCTCTTTGAGTGATTTTCCTGCCTTGAATGCGGGAGCTTTGCAGGGAGGGCAAACGATTTTAGCCTTAGTTTTGGGGTTTATGCAGGTTTTTTCGCCTCTTTCACGGACTTCAAAAGTTCCGAATCCTGTGATAGCTACTTTCTCGCCTTTTTCGAGAGCCTCCTGTATAGAAGATAATGTTGCTTCAAGAGCAGCAGCGGCATCTTTTTTAGTACAGCCAGCCTTTTCAGCGATAACATTAATAAGTTCTGTTTTAGTCATTATTATTTCCTCCGTTTATAATTTTTTTAGCCTTATCCCAGTAAATATCAAGTTCCTCTATGGGGAGTTCCTTCATGTCGATATTGTCCTGTTTAGTAAGTTCTTCTGTAACTGCGAAACGTCTGATAAATTTTTCAGTTGAATCTTTGAGAGCGAGTTCCGCATCAATGCCGAGATGTCTTGCAGCATTCACGCATGAAAACAGCAAATCTCCGAGTTCTTCTGTAATTTCAGCCTTATTGCCATTTGCGACAGCCTCATCGAGTTCGGCTTTTTCGATACTTATGCAGTTTATTGCGTCCTGAGCAGTTTTAAAGTCCATACCTGCACGCATAGCTCTCTTGCCGACTTTCTGCGCTCTCATGAGTGCGGGAAGAGATTTTGCGACGCTTTCGAGTGTATCTGTATATGTCTGACCTTTGGTTTCCATTTTAATGGTATCCCAGTTTTTAAGTACCTGTTCAGTGGAATTTGCGACAGTATCGCCGAAAACATGGGGGTGTCTTACGATTAACTTTTTACAAACACCGTCACAAACGTCATCAAAAGTAAAATTACCTGCATCTGTTTCGATACCCGCATGAAAAACGACCTGCAAAAGCACATCTCCGAGTTCCTCACATAAAAGCGCAGTATCTTCCGTATCAATAGCCTCGATTACCTCACAGGCTTCCTCAATCATATCACTTTTGATAGATTTATGGGTCTGTTCGATATCCCACGGACAGCCGCCCTCGCCTCTTAAAAGCTTAACGATTTCAACAAGGTCTGCTATTTTATAATTATTTTTCTGCTGATATTCAACCATAGGGAAAAAAGCACTTCCTTTATAATACCCCAAATTCCGCTAAAAATCAACACATTTTGAAATTTTTGTGAATTAAGCGGAATAAAGGGATTTAATACAGTATGTTTTGTGGATTTTCACTATAATAAAAACAGATATTATCTGTTCATATTATTTTATGTCAACAAAGCCTGCCTTATGATAAACCTTTGAAACGATTCTGCTTGAATATCTGTAAGCCTGCTGTGCGCCCTCAGTGTAGCACTGTTTCAGGTATGCCTTGTCTGATATAAGCTTATCAAATTCTGTGCGGATAGGTGCAAGGTTATCAGCAACTGCTTCACCTACGGCGAGTTTAAAGTCTCCGTAGCCTTTGCCTGCAAATTCTTTTTCTATTTCGGGGTAGTCCTTGCCTGTAACTGCGCTGTAAATTGACATAAGGTTATTTATGCCGTCCTTGCCCTCACGGTAAACGACTTCCGCCTCGCTGTCAGTGACGGCTCTTTTGAATTTACGGATAATAGTATCCTTGTCATCAAGTATAAGTATGCAGGAATTGGGATTTTCGTCAGATTTGGACATTTTCTTTGTGGGGTCTTGCAGTGACATTATTTTCGCACCGACTTCCATTATGTAAGGTTCGGGGAGTGTAAAGAAGTCACCATAACGCTGATTGAATCTCTGAGCGATATTTCTTGCAAGTTCAAGGTGCTGTTTCTGGTCAACACCTACGGGTACGAAATCCGCATTATATGCAAGGATATCCGCTGCCATAAGCGAAGGATATGTAAATAATCCTGCATTTACATCATCAGGGTGTTTCTGGCTTTTATCCTTGAACTGTGTCATTCTTGAAAGTTCACCGAACTGTGTGTTACAGCAGAGTACCCAGTTGAGAAGTGCATGGGTATTTACATGGCTCTGTATGAAAAGTATTGATTTTTTGGGGTCGATACCGCAAGCCATAAGGAGTGCATATGCCGCAAGGGTATTCTGTCTGAGCTTTGCAGGTTCTTGTCTGACGGTTATAGCGTGCATATCAGCAATACAGTATATGCAGTTATACTCGTCCTGAAGCGGAATCCAGTTTCTTACAGCACCGATATAATTTCCGAGTGTAAAAGTACCCGTAGGCTGTATGGCACTGAAAATGAGTTTTTTATCTTCCATATCCTGCTCCTTATTTTGCGGAATTTCTTCTTTCAGCATCATCTCTGAGCTGACAGTTTCTCAGTTCATTGAGAACACGCTGATAGAGTACATAGAAAGTACGTTTTTCGGGTTCTGTTTCGGGAATAACTCCGGGGTGAAGTTCAGTTTTGTATATACCGCTTCTTGTGAGGAGGAATATATTGTGGATTCTGCCTCTGGGGATATCGTAGGACTTAACCTTTTCGCATTTCGGAACGAGAGCGGTTGCATTGGCTACCATATTATGTGCAGCCTGAACGAGGTTTCTGTATTTCTGTGATGCTCCTGTGTATTCGTTTCCATTATTGAAATAGAGGTTAGCCGCACCGTTTATGAAACATACCATAGTAGTAAGTACATTATTGGGCATGGGGATATCTATAACAACTCCGTAAACGTCTGTTTTCTTGAAATTCCCCTTAAAGAACTGAGGCGGGAAGTTTATAGCCTGACCTCTTGTCATAAGGTATTTCTGGGTAACGGGATATCTGTCTGTTGTTGGCATAATAATTTTCCTTTCAAATTTAATTTTAATCAGTCGAGCATATCTCTTGTCATTTTCGCAAGAATTTCCATGCCCTTTTCTATCTGTTCATTGGTAGGTGTTGAGTAGTTAAGTCTGAATGAATGGCTTACTTCATTCTGGTCAATGCTGAATGAATTTCCGGGAACTATTGCTATTTTATAGTCCTGTACAGCTTTTTTGCAGAAAGCATTCATATCGCAGTTATCGGGGAGTGTACACCACACAAAAAGTCCGCCCTGCGGTTTGATATAGCTTATTTTCTTTGAGAAACCGTTTTCTATATAACCGCACATGAGGTCACATTTTTTGCGGTAGATATCACGGAGTTTTTCAAAATGAGCCTGTCTGTCAACAGTGGTCATGAATCTGTGTGAAACTACCTGCGCCCACATATTTGAATGAACGTCCGAAACCTGTTTGCATACGACTATTTTCTGTATAATCGGTGCAGGGGCTGAAACAAATCCTGTACGGAATCCGCTTGAAATAATCTTTGAGAAAGTGCTTGAATAGATAACTCTGCCTTCTGTATCCATACTTTTTATAGTGGGTACATTTTCGCCTGCGAATCTGAGTTCGCCGTAGGGGTCATCTTCAAGGATTATGAAATCGTATTTGCGGGCAAGTTCATAGACAGCCTTTCTTTTTTCGAGAGACATGGTTCTGCCTGTGGGGTTCTGAAAATTGGGTATCAGGTAGAGCATCTTGACATTGGGCTGAACTTTGAGAGTATTTTCGAGCTTTTCGATATTTATTCCGTCATCGTCCATATCAACGCCCACAAGATTTACATTATATGACCTGAATGCATTGAGTGAACCTATAAAGCTCGGTGATTCACAGATGAGAGTATCTCCCTCATTGAGCAGTACCTTACATGAAAGTTCATTAGCCTGCTGACCGCCTGATGTAACGATAAGCTCATCAAATTCCTTATGGAAACAGCCTTTTGATTCAAGCCATTCTTTAAGGAAATCACGCAGAGGCGTATAACCTTCGGTAACGCTGTACTGCAAGGCGAGAATTGGGTCATCTCTGAGAAGTTCTGCTGAAATTTCGGCTATTCTCTCTTTCGGGAAAGCTTCGGGAGCGGGATTTCCTGCGGCAAATGAAATAACCTCAGGGTCTGCTGTAAATTTAAGTATTTCCCTTATAGCAGAAGCTTGGAGCTTGCTAACCTTATCGGAAAATTTATATTCCATTTTAAAAAACCAGCCTTTCATTTAATTTGCAATAAGCCTATCATATATTATAACACATATTTTTGATTTGTGCAACATATATTTTTATTAAAAACACGAAAAAATCAAAATTTTTCTGATTTTTCCAAAAAAACTGGGGGGACATATGAAAAAACAGAATTTCCTCAAAGGTTCAATTATCCTTATGCTGTCGGCTGTAATTGCAAAAGCTCTCGGTGCATTGTTCAAAATACCGCTTACAAATATACTCGGCGGTGTAGGAATGAGTTATTTCAGCAGTGCATACAGTCTGTTTATGCCTTTGTATGCACTGACTACAACGGGGCTTTCCTCGGCAGTCGCAAGAATGACAGCTAAAAATATAACTCTCGGTATGTATAAAAATATAAGAAAAATACGTCTGACTGCACATATAATATTTTCATCAGTCGGACTGGCAGGCAGTACAGTTATATTTTTCCTTGCAAAGCCTTTCAGCACATATTCCGCAGGAAATCCTGACGGCTGGCTTGCAGCGGCTATGATTTCGCCTGCGGTGCTTTTCGGCTGTATTACAGCAGTTGAGCGTGGATATTACGAGGGTATGAGCAATATGTATCCTACGGCATTATCGCAGGCGGCTGAGGGAATTGTAAAAGTTACGGCAGGGCTGTGGCTGTGCGGATACGTTTCGCAGAACAGCAGTTATTTCCTTGAATTTTTCCCTGATATACATGATGTCCGTGCATTGTCTGCGGCGGCTGGAATACTTGGGGTGACGCTTTCATCAATGGGCGCAGTTATATTTTTTCTTATACTGTCAGTTTTCAGAATAAAAACTCCCACGGTTAAAAATGATAAAGTTCTGACTTTCCGTGAAATATCCCATGAACTTATTAAAAATGCCCTCCCCACGGGTATAAGTGCAGTCGTTACAAATCTTACCGCCCTGATAGATATGTGGACTGTTATTGGCTGTATTTCGAGATATTCATATAATAATATCCCTGTCGGAATATCAGAAGAAGAATTTCCGCAGTTTGTCTATGGTTCATTTGCAGGAATCGCCCTTACTGTATTCAATCTTGTCCCCTCAGTCACGAATATGCTCGGAAAAGGCATACTTCCCGTAATTACTCAGGCTTGGGAAAACCATGACAGTAAATCACTCAATTCAAATACATCTCAGGCACTTTTTACAGCGTCTTTCATAGCTGTACCATGTGCTGTCGGAATGGGTATATTATCGGAACAGATACTTGATTTTTTATTCTCACGTCAGGCTGATGAAGCGGATTTATGCGTAGTACCGCTGAAAATTCTTATGTTCGGAATGGTCTGTCTCTGTCTTTCGTTTCCTGTTTTCAGTATGCTTCAGGCAATAGGAAAAGCGGCAGTCCCCATGAAAATAATGCTCATAGGCACTGCCGTAAAACTTACAGGAAATCTTTTATTAATCCCGTTCATGGGAATAAACGGGGCGGCTCTGTCAACATCTGTCTGCTATGCTGTCATACTTATAGTATCGGCACTTATATATTTCAGGACTGCAAATATACATATTGAAACTGCACCATTTATATCTGTTCTGTATTCGGGAATAATGTGCGGTGGTGCGGCATGGCTTGCGGAGGATATCGCATCAAAAAACAACGCCTCTCCCCTGATAACTATTATTATTTCGGCAATATCAGGCGGAGGATTTTACATAATATCAATCCTGCTTTCAAACGGAAAACATACAAAATTTCTGCCTGTAAGGAATTAAATTCTATGGCAGCCTCCGTTATGGGTATAGGCGCAGTTTTCCCTTAAATTACAGCCTGCACAGCCTTTTTTAACTTCATTTGAAGGTGGATTTTCGGATATGCCTATTATAGCTGTCACGGATTTTGACGGTATAAGCAGAAAATTATCTGTAACTGTAAGACCTATTCTTCTCTGTGCATTGAGAGATGTTATAAAATCTTTCTGTGATGATATGGGCAAATCCCCATAGCCTGCACTGAACCGCCATGTTCTGTACGGTGCATTTATTTTACTGAATATTTCTTCCTCTATCTTGTCACATAGTTGTTCTATTGCTGTACTGCAAAGGCAGTCTACTGCAAGGGATTCCGCCATATTTGTGACAGCAGTCTGACGTATAAGCTTATCAGCCTCCGCTGAAACAGTTGCGGCAAATATTACAGCCTTTGTACAGCCTTTAAGATGTTTTTTTATGTCATTACCTCTGAGAGTATTTTCCATTATGGATAATCTGACACCATTTTCCGTAAATTCGATATCTGATTCACGGTAGACATAATTCGGTCTTAATTTTTCTCTGACTATCGGTTCATATTTATCAAGTATATCATTTACAGACTTGTCGGGCTGACCTTTTACGCCCATATATCTTGCGGCTTCGGATTTTGAAAGTATATCCAGTTTTATCATACATTAATTATACCCTTTACAGCATCACTTATTTTTCTTGCCACATAGGGATTATTCATAGTATACAGATGTATACCTTCCGCACCGCCTGCGAGGAGGTCAACAATCTGGTCTATTGCATAGGCAATTCCCGCATCTCTGAGTGCTTCGGGGTTATGTTCATATTTCTGCATTATCTTTACGAATTTATGCGGCAGACTTGCACCGCAGGTTGTTACCATTCTTTCAATCTGTCTTTTATTTACGACGGGCATAATCCCAGCTTCAATCGGAACATTTATTCCTGAACATACAGCTTTTTCCCTGAAATAATAAAAATACGAATTGTCAAAGAAAAGCTGTGATATTAAATGGTCTGCACCTGCATTTACTTTTATTTTAAGGTTGTCGATATCTCTTTCAAGGCTTTCCGCATCGGGGTGACCCTCAGGATAGCAGGCAGCGGCTATATCAAATTCTCCCTTGCTGTTTATATATTCTATCAGGTCGCTTGCGTGGAGAAAATCTTTTTTCGGAGGTATTTCGGGATTTATATCCCCTCTCAGTGCGAGAATGTTTTCAATGCCTCTCTCTTGTATTTCTGAAAGAGTTGCTGATATTTCATCTTTTGTATAGTTTATGCATGGGAGATGTATCATAGGTGTTATGCCATATTCCTTAACTTTTGAAGCGAGGTCAAGGGCAAGTGCATTGTTGCTGCTTCCGCCTGCACTGAATGTCACGCTTATAAAGTCGGGATTAAGTTCACGCAGTTCATCAATTGTATCGTAGATGACATCTATTGTGCTTGTTTTCTTGGGTGGAAAAACTTCAAAGGAAAAAACCGTCTTTTTTTCAAATAAATCTCTGATTTTCATAAAATTACCCCCATTAGTCAATTGACCAGTCTATCTCGTCAATTCCATTATTTCTTAAAAATTCATTGGCTTGTGAAAAATGTCTGCACCCGAAAAATCCGTTATACGCTGAAAGCGGACTTGGGTGTGCTGATTTGAGAATACAATGCTGTTTGCCGGTTATAAATTTTGACTTTGCCTTTGCATCTCCTCCCCATAACATGAAAACTATCGGTTTTTCGTGCAGGTTGAGAAGTTTTATGACATCTGTGGTAAATTCTTCCCAGCCGATATTTCTATGACTTCTCGCCTGTCCTGCCCTGACTGTGAGGACGGAATTTAACAATAACACTCCGTTCTGCGCCCATTTTGTCAGATCTCCGTGTTTGCCCATATTGTTTATTCCCACATCTGCATATATCTCCTTGAATATATTGACAAGTGAGGGCGGAGGTGCTACGCCTTTCTGCACTGAAAAGCTCAGTCCGTGTGCCTGACCTTCGCCGTGATAGGGGTCTTGTCCGATTATCACACATTTCACATTTTCATATGAAGTATATTTGAACGCATTGAAAATGTCATACATTCCGGGAAATATGCGCTGTGTTCTGTACTCATTTATGAGAGTCTGTCTTAATTTGAGATAATACTCCTTTTTAAATTCGTCTTTGAGAAGTTCGTCCCAGTCATTTCCAAAATTTACCATAATTGCTCCTTATCATATAGATTTTATATGTAAACTATATTGCAAATCGGGCGACTCCTGCCGCCCAACTACATTAATTATCATATACAATATCTTCATAGTATTTAAATTTTACAAGTTTATTTCTTCTGTATGTAAGAGACCCTTGCTGATTAAAGGGTATTTTTTCATAAGCTTCTCTTGAACATTCAATTTTGACTTTTTTTCCTTTTCTTGTTATGAATACAAGTTCATAGTATTCATCGACAAGTCTTGTCTGACCTGTGCTTTCTATTATTCTCAGGCGGTCGTCACTTTTCTGTACAAGAGTAGCCATTTCAACGATTGCTTCGGAAGAAGTTCTGCGCTGTTCATTTTCATAGGACTGAACCTGCATTTTGCGGAATCGTCTTACATTTTCCCTGTCATCAGGGCTTACATCGACGGGCTGTTCGGTATTGCCCTCTCTGCGTTTTTTTGCACGGGAATACTTGTCTTCCTGCTCTTTATTTTCAAGAAATTTTGTAATATACCGCATAAACCTGCTGTTTCCGCTGAAAAACAATATAATAAGTATAAGGACTATGGCGATTCCGCCGAGGACTATCAATAAATTATGAAGCTGGGGTGTCATCTGAACTTCCCTTTCCGTATATCATATTTATAAAAAAATTCAAATCGCTTGTACCTGAACTTATTTCGCTGAGTTCAAAACTCTCTTTCATGTAAACTCCTCCAATTAAAATCGTCAAACTGCGCCTTTTGAATCTTGTGTCTCTGCTTGCTGCAATATATTCCGTTCATTTCAAGTGCAAGGGCGCAAATTCTCCTTTTGAAAAAATACCACTCTATTATTATATTATATTTTTCTGAAATTTGCAAGATATAATTGCAAATTTCCTTTATTTATGTTATAATATTGTTAAAAATAATGGAGGTTTATATGCAAAAAATACTCGGATATATGCGAAAAGCCATTAAAGAATACAATTTAATCAAAAACGGCGATAAAATTGCTGTCGGAATTTCAGGCGGAAAGGACAGTCTTGTGCTTCTTTACGGGCTTGTACTGCTGAATAAATTTATCGGAATAAATTATGATGTAATCGGTCTGACTATCGACCCGAATTTCGGCGGAACAAGCGGAGATTATTCGGCTGTTTCAGAATTTTGCCGTAATATCGGCGTGGAATATCATATAATTCACACTCAGATTGCAGAAATAGTTTTTGATGTAAGAAAAGAACCGAATCCATGCAGTTTGTGTTCACGAATGAGAAGGGGTGCGCTCCATAATTCTGCCGAAGAACTTGGCTGTAATAAAATCGCACTCGGTCATAATAAAGATGATGCAATTGAAACTTTTATCATGAATCTTTTCAATGAAGGGCGGATAGGCTGTTTTTCTCCCGTTTCATACATGGACGACAGGAATATGCACATTATCAGACCGCTTATTTTTGCCCCTGAAAAAGATATCCGACGTGCTGTAAGAAGAAATAATATTCAGGTTGTAAAATCTGCCTGTCCTGCCGATGGTCACACAAACAGACAGAAAACCAAAGAATTTCTTATCGAATCAGAAAGAAATGACCACGGATTCAAAGACCGTATATTCGGAGCTTTGAAACGTTCGGGAATTGACGGTTGGTAAAAACAAAAAACTCTCCTTTCGGAGAGTTTTTTTATTTATGAAGATTAATTAGTCTTCTTTCTTTTTAAGGATAAATGCAGTACCGATTGCAATTGCAAGACCTGTTGCTGCAACGCCTACGCCTGCAACACCTGTCTTAGGTGAGCTGCCTGAGCTGCTTGTGCTTGTGCCTGACTTGCTGCTTGATGTGCTTGTCTTGCTGCTTGAGCTGCTTGAACTGCTGCCCTTGCCTGTTGTAGTAGTCTTTGTCGTTGATGAAGAACCTGTATCTGTTGTACCGTTGCCTGTTGTTGTTGAAGTTGTACCTGAGCCCTCAGTTGTAGTAGTTGTAGTAGTTGAAGCACCTGTTGTTGTTGAAGTTGTAGTAGAAGTTGTAGTAGAAGTTGTTGTTGTAGTTGTAGTAGTTGTAGTAGTAGTTGTTGTTGTAGTTGTAGTAGTTGTAGTTGTTGAAGTAGTTGTCTCCTCTTCAGGTAAGATATAGATGTAACCGTCATATTCTGTGTCATAAATCGGGTTTCTATCGGCAGGATCAATCGGGTCTTCAAGGTTGTGGTTTTCTTCATTGTAGATACCCTTTGTGAAAGCGTAAGCCTGCATATCTGTCTTGAGTCTGTCGATATCGAGGAAAACGTCTTCAACACCGCCAACTGACTTGTAAACGAGGTCAATCGGGAAAACATCGCCTGCTTCTACATCAGAAGGAAGAGTTACTGTAACATTCCAAAGGTCTCCGTCATAACCGTCATTTCCCTGACCTGCTGTTGTAACGAAGAAACCCTTCATTCCTGCTGTCTTATTAGGATTTGAAACACTTCCTGAGTGAGCAGGATAATCTGCTGCATTTTCATTATCAAGATCTCTTGCCTGTGAAAGAAGTTCACCTGCACTACCTTTAACAATCATCTCATTACCACGAGCATTGACAGCGAGGTCAAGTCTGTCATCATAATAAACATGGATACCTGTTGAGCAGTACTGTCCGTCAGCATCGTTTACGAACATTGTCCATGTAACCTGACTGTTATTATTAGCAATAATATCCTTTGCTTCATCAAGTGTCAATGTTATTTTACTTGCTGTAATCTTGGGCTTAACAGATGCATTCTCAATCTGCTCATCAGTAAGACCGCCTCTTGCATCTGCAAATGCATTAACAGAAGTTGCTGAAACAGCCACAGCTGTCATAGCAATAGCAGAAAAAACCTTTTTTAAAGAATCCTTCTTCATTGTAGTTAATTTCCTTTCAGATAATTTAATTTATAATTCAGTCTGCTGCCGCCTGACAGCAGACTGGACAATGCTTTGGTTTATATTCGTATGAATTGATATCAGCCAAGAATAGCTCTCATCTGTTCTTCTCTGCCAAGGATAGTCATATTCCATCTTTCTTCATCTGTATAGTCGGCAGAAGCACCTGTTGAACTCTTGGAATAGAATTTAAGTATATAGCTTGCATCAGGCGCACTTATTACTCTTGCGGGATTAAGAATAGTCCAGTTAAGAGGAGAATAAACATCTTCGGTAACGTCTACGAGGAATCCTGCGAAATTGTCAAGTCCGGGATTCTCGTTTACAAGCTGGCAGCTTACAGGAGAAACTCTTGCAGTATTACGCTCCTGTTCAGAATGTGCAGTAGAAAGTTTTGAGAAGTAAGCAAGTACGGCTGATGAGTCAGTTGCGTCAACCTTCATATCGAAGTTTGCGTCGCCCTTGATACCTATGAATACATGGAAACTTACAGGGCTGCCGTCCTTATATGTAAGCAGATTGCCGTTGTAATAAACCTGTACTTCATAGTAGAAGTCATCAATTGTGTATGACTGCAATGCATTCTTTCCTCTGAATGCGCCTGCGGGATTATCTGAACCGCTGTTTACTTCCTTGAATGTTACAAGTGAAGTATCTATCTGTACAGGGTCGCTTTCAGTGCCTTCTGCATCTACATCTACAATACCGATTGTATCCTTAACATGACCCGTATCAAAAGGTCTTGTATCGTGGCTGAAATAGAAACCGCCAACAGTTGTAGGCTCACCTACTGCATATACGTCAGGTGAAACAACGCCTGTTTCAATAGTAGTTACTGATGTAGTTTCAGATGTTGAACCTGTATCGGTTGTATCAGATGTGCTTGTTTCTGTTGAACCTGTATCGGTTGTATCAGATGTGCTTGTTTCTGTTGAACCTGTATCGGTTGTATCAGATGTGCTTGTTTCTGTTGAACCTGTATC
>ODAI013353792.1_pt1 | contig 25297 bp, 18 predicted proteins | sample 1539321 | NCBI WGS metagenome assembly ODAI01 (sample SAMN02144231, study PRJEB22623) | gut metagenome | biome: sheep rumen | host: Ovis aries | place: New Zealand
GCTGTTACCGCCGATCGCCACGGCGAGGATTGCATCCATTTCAATGGCGTCCAGCAGCGTCTTGTGAGACAGCTGGTTGAGCCGGCAGACCTGGATCATCGAAGCCAGGGAAACACAAACACCGAGGATCACAAAGGAAAGAAGCTTGATAATCATCGGATTGATGCCATTCAATCTGGCGGCTCCCTGGTTGATTCCGACTGTCTGCGTATACAGCCGCAGGTTTGTAACCTTGAAAATCAATGTCAGAATCAGTGCCATGAGGATAACCAGGAAGATCGGTGTCGGAATGGGAATCCCGGGAATCGTCTTTCCGATGGCGTTGATCAGCTTGTCGTTCAGCTGCGGTGTGGCGCTGCCGGTAATCATATAGGCAATGGAGCGGCCGCAGGAGAAAAGGATCAGCGTTGCGATCATTGGCTGGATTTTAAAAACCGAAACCAGCGTCCCGTTGAAAAGTGTGAAAACAATGGTAACTGCAATGGCAGCAACCAGGCCGCAGGCAATGCTTCCCACGGAAATCCTGTCCAGTCCGAATGCATCCAGAACCTTGACAAACACCGCGCCGGAAATGGCGCCCACCGCGCCGACGGAAATATCCTGTCCGCCGCACGCCGCAGTTACCAGCGTCATGCCCATGGCAATGATTGCAAGGGCGCTCGCATCATCAATAATACTGATCAGGTTCCCCGCAAGCACGGTGTTCCCGTCATTGTTGACACGGGTTGTAATGCTGAAAAAGCCCAGATCTCCAATCGCAATACCTCGGATCAGATTAAACAGGATCAGAATGCCAAGGGCCGCCAGCGGAATAATCAGCTGGGTCAAATCCCGTTTCTTCCGGGAGTTTGTTTTCTGAATCATTGTGCCTGTCCTCCTCCCGCAATTGTCTTCATCACAGAGGACTGATTCAGATCCTCTCCTGTCAGTTCACCGACAATATTCCGGTCACGCATCACGATCAGCCGGGAGCAGGTCCGGAGCATTTCCTCGATCTCGGAAGAAATGAAAGTAATGCTCATATTCTCCTCTGCTGCAAGCCTGAGAACCAGTTTCTGGATTTCCAACTTGGTGCCTACGTCAATGCCGCGCGTCGGCTCATCCAGGATCAGATAGTCCGGATGAGTAAGAAGCCAGCGGGCCAGAATGACCTTCTGCTGGTTCCCGCCGGAGAGTGATCCTACCGGTGTGTCCTGAGAGGCTGTTTTGATCTTCAGCGCTTTGATATACTCATCGGCAAACTGCTCTGCCTCTTTGCGGGACATCGGATGAAAGAAGCCCTTCAGCACCTGGAGCGCAAGGATAATGTTTTCCCGGACGGAAAGGTCCGCTATAATACCGTCGCGCTTCCGATCCTCCGGCAGATACCCGATACCGGCTTTCATCGCTTCATGCGGCTTGGTAATGCTGACTTTTTTTCCTTTTATTTTTACGGTTCCGCCGGTCACCCGGTCAGCGCCGAAGATAGCCCGGACGCTCTCACTGCGGCCGGAACCCAGAAGCCCGGTAAAGCCGTTCACCTCGCCCTCATGGATTTTGAAATTGAAGGGCTTGCACTCCGAACTGGACAGGTTCTCCGCCTCATACACCACCGTTTTGCCTGCAGTCTTTTTCAGGCCGATCTCTTCAAGATCCGCCAGATCGTTCAGGTCCTTTCCCATCATCCGGGCAACCAGCTCCACCTGCGGCAGTTCGCTGATCGGATACTCACCCACCAGCTCACCGTTGCGGAGTACGGTAATCCGGTCACAGATTTCATACACCTGTTCAAGGAAATGAGTGACGAAAATGATGCCGACGCCGCGCTCCCGAAGGTCCCGCATCAGCCCGAAAAGCATCTGAACTTCCTTCTCGTCCAGGGAAGAGGTCGGTTCATCCAGGATCAGCACCTTGCATTGCATGTCCACCGCCCTGGCAATGGCAACCATCTGCTGAACCGCCAGAGAACAGCGGGACAATTCCTGGTCTGCCTGGGCCGGAATGCCAAGATTCGTCAGAATCTCAGCCGCTCTCTTCTCGTTCGCTTTCCATTGAACCCGTGCGCCTTTGGAACGGCCGATGAACATGTTCTCTGCCACAGTCAGATTCGGGCAAAGGTTAATTTCCTGATAGACCGTGCTGATGCCCAGATTCTGTGCATCCTGGGGAGAATGGATCACAGCCTCCCCTTCAACGCCTTCCACAAAGATCTTTCCGCTGTCCTTGGGATAAACTCCGGTCAGCACTTTGATCAGTGTGGATTTTCCGGCTCCGTTTTCACCCATCAGCGCATGAATTTCACCTTTGCGAAGCGTAAAATCAACGTTGTTCAGTGCTTTTGTACCCGGAAACAGCTTGCTGATCCCCCGCATCGACAGCACCACATCATTCTGCGGTTCCTGTGAGGCTTTAAGATCCTTTGCCAAACCCACTCGATTCTCCATGTGCGGCTGCTCCTTCCAGACCTGATTGCGTCCAGGGCGAACGCTTTTCAAAGAAAGCGCGGTATGAACGCGCGCTTTACCGTTTGTTCATACCGCGCTTGATGATTCACCTTGGATTATTCGCCCAGACCGTAAGCTTCGATGTCAGCTTCGGTAATGGTTTTGGCGTCGAACCCGACTTCCTGGTTGATGATCTGTCCCAGTTCGTTCAGACCTTCAATGGCTTCGCCGGCTTCGAGCTTCTTGATCATTTCATCAATCAGCTTTGCCTGGAAGGGGCTGCACTGTCCGTCGTAGTTCCATTCGCCGGCCAGCAGCTTCCGCAGTGCCCACTTGTTGCAGTCAAAGCCCATGACGACGACGTCGCCATCAACACCATGGGTGATTCCCTTGGCATCCAGCGCTTCCACAGCACCGTTGGCCATACCGTCGTTCTCAGCGTAGATCACGTTGAAATCTTCGCCGGCGTCGATCGCAGCCTGGGCGATCTTACGGGCTTCTTCAGGATCCCAGCTGTCTCCGCCGGTGCCTTCACGGACAATGGTCCAGTTGTCTTCGGCTTCGCACTTGGCTTCCAGGGCGCCGGAACGGCCCAGCTGCGCAGCGCTGCCCAGCTGTCCCTTAATGTGCAGGATCTTGTACTCTTCCAGTCCCAGGCTCTCCAGCCAGGCCACAGCGGTCTCGCCTTCAACAGCCATGTCGGAAACAACAGCGGCAGTGTAGAGGGACGGATCAGCATTGACCATACGGTCGAAGAGGAACACGCCGATGCCGGCATCTTTTGCTTCCTGCAGGACTTCGTCCCAGCCGTCAGCGTCGGCAGCGGAAACCAGGATGTACTTCACGCCGTCAGCGATGAAGCCGCGGGCCGCATCCAGCTGCTTGTCAGCGGTAGGGGCGGTCACGAAGGAGGCATCATAGCCATTCTCAGCGGTGAAGGTATCGGTCATGTCTTTAACGTTGGCTTCACGGTATCCGGATTCAGCGGGATCCAGATTGATGATGCCGACCTTGATACCGTCCGCCAGCGCGGAAGCGGCACACAGCACCATCACCAGAGCGAGTACCAGAGCAAGAATCTTCTTCATAGTCTTTCTCCTCCATTATTCTTTTCGGCATTCCTGCCTTTTGACCACATTATAAAAAAAAGTCTCCGTATTTGAAATACAGAGGCTTTTTATTTTGGTTCAATTTTTTCCGTTTATCACAAAAACGCGTGCATTTTCAGGTTCGTTTTCTTTTTCCGGTTGTTCACTTTTTTTCGTTCCGTGCATGCTTTCTATATTCCCCGGGTGTCATACCGGTGTTCTTTTTGAACATATAGCTGAAATAGTGGGAATCATTGTACCCGATCTCCTGAGAGATCTGTGAGGAACGCATTTCCGTCGCTTCCAGAAGTTCTTTCGCCTTGCCGATCCGCAGCGCTGTCAGATACTGGGTGAAAGTCAGTCCGGTTTCCTGTGCGAAAACCGTGGAAAAATGGCTCTGAGAAAGATGAACTTCATCAGCTGCATCCTGCAGCATCAGGTTTGGATCGGAAAAATGCTGCGCCAGATAGGCCCGTGCATGACTGATCGCGGAATCACCGTATCCGGCTCTGTTCCGGTCCCGGTATTCCATAGCCGTCCGAAGAAGAAGCTCCAGACGGCGCAACCCGTCCTCCCCTTCCGTATGCAGCGCTTCCGCAGCCTGCTGATCGGACAGCACTTCCTTTGGATTTCCTCCTGCATCCTGGATAATCCGCCTGGCAGCCAGCAGCGCGGCAACGCGAAGGTACCCCATGGCCAGCGCCGGTTCCATGCTCTCCGCATATTCAGACAGAATACTTTCCACGGATCCTGCCGGCGCATACTGAAGTCTTTCGTACAGGGGGCTCAGTTCAGTTTCTGAAAGCGGATTGTCCGTTTTTTTCTGCTCGTTGATTCCAATAATGATATGGTCCACCGGACGTTCCGCATTCTGGAGATGCCGCGCATGGCGCGCCGACTTCATGGACTGCCGGATCGCGTGAAAATCGTCCACGGTTTCCCCGACACAGATCAGCAGATGGCCCGCCTGTTTCAGCTCCGGAAGATGGATGAGCGAGCTGGCAAAGGAATACGCTCTTTCCTCCGCATCGTCAGGCCGGTCTCCGAGCACAAGTGCCCGGGCCCCTTTAGGCGCGCTGCACACAAAGACACCGCCCCCGCTCATCTCTGCCATGCTAAACAGTGCATTCCTGCATGCGAGGCGTTCCTCGCCTTCTGCATCGAAAGCGATATCAATCACCGTATAGCAACCGGCGGAAAGATTGATCCCCAGCCCGCGCATCTGGCTCAGAAGGGCATCATCATCCTCCGGATCACCGTCATCTGTGAACAGGGAAGCCAGCAGCTTGTCCCGCAGGAACTGATTGCCGGAAGAGATTCTTTCCTTCATAGCCGTCAGGTTTTCCCGCTCCCGTCTTTTTTCCTCAATCTGCTTCCTGACCCGGTTCAGTGCCGCTTCCAGCTCTGCGGAGGTCACCGGCTTCAGCAGGTATTCCCGTACGCCCAGGGAGATGGCTTTCTGGGCATAGGAGAAATCGTCATAGCCGGACAGGATGATCCGTTCAACCCACGGCATGGTCCGCTGGACTTCTTCGCAAAGCCGGATGCCATCCATGAACGGCATCCGTATATCTGTCAGCAGGATGTCCGCATTCAGGTCTCGAAGCATCGGCAGGGCCATTTCTCCGTCAGGCGCTTCTCCGACCAGCTGGTATCCCTTTTCCTCCCAGGGAAAGGAATTTCGCAGATTTTCACGAATGGCGATTTCGTCATCCACGAGAAACACTTTCATCATGATCAATTTCCTCTCTTGTCCAGCTCGGAACAGTAAACGAAACTTCCGTACCATTTTCGTCCGAATGGAGGCTAAGTCCCTTCTCTTTCTGATAGAACAGCCGGATTCGCATATCCACATTCCGGAGTCCGAATCCGGAATATCCGGGCTCCATCGCCTTCCGGACCGTCGGATTTTCCTCCTGCAGCAGCGCCTGTGCGTTTTCGAGTTCTTCTTTCGTCATGCCCTTCCCGTTATCCTTTATCTGAAAGGTAATAATTCCCCGGCCGATCTTTACATGCACTTCAATCCGCCCGCCGCCGCGCTTGGTTTTAATTCCATGATACAGCGCATTCTCCACCAGCGGCTGAAGGAGAAGCTTCGGCATGAAAACATTTTTCAATTCGTCACAGTCATCCACTTCATAATCCAGGATATCCCTGTAACGTGTCTTCTGAATACTCAGGTAAGCGGAAACATGCTTCAGCTCCTGGGGCACCGGAATCCAGTCCGCGCCGGAGGAAAGCGAGATCCGGAAGAAATCACTCAGGCTGCGTGTCAGCCGCACCACCTCATCCGCTTTGCCGGATTCCGCCTGCCACACAATCGTATCCAGCGTATTGTACAGGAAATGAGGATTGATCTGCGCCTGCATGGTTCTCAGTTCTGCCTTGGCCAGATGGTCCGATTTCTTCCGGGTTTCCTTCATCAGCGTCTCCAGCTGGTTTGCCATCTCATTGATCTGATCTCCGAGCTCCTGGAGTTCTTCAATGTCCACATTGGAAACACGGTCTCCGAATCGTCCCTCTGCAATCCTGCGGACTGTGCTTTCCATGGAGCCGAGCGCATTCCGGATGGAGTTCGTCATTCTGTCCGTTTTGAACCGGCTGTACCACAGAGCGAAGACAAGCAGCAGCCCTTCAGCCCCGGCGGCCACCCACATCCACTGATGAAGGTTTTTGCTTGCCGCTGTGGCATTCGCAATTTCCTTTTCAATAAAAATATCCAGCATATCGGCAATCAGCCGCCCGACATTCCTGACCTCATCGACCGTCTGTTCCGTTTCTTCGACGGGTCTCCGGGCTGCCATACCGTCGCGCACCTGCAGGACATACTGTTCCATCGTATCCATGGTCCGGCGCGCAACAGTCAGCTGCAGGTGTCCGTCTCCCGCCGTTTCTCCCGTCAGCTGGTCCAGCGTGCTGTCAATCTGCCTGATTGTATTCATCACCTGGCTGTTATCAAAGCTGGTCCGGCCTGCCGCTACAGAGAAAAGATCCTCCGCCAGGGTGCTTTCCAGGGCCGGCTTCAGCTCTGCCGCCGCGTCCATCCGGTCGATCATCGCCTGGTAGCGGGATGAATAAAGGACCATCACAGCCAGGCCGATCACGACCGGCAAAGCCAGCAGGATGGCAATGGTCCTGACAGAGAGCCTGACTTCTGAGGATATTCCGGTTCCCCTGCTTCTTCGCATCGTCAGAATCCCTCCACAGACGGATCCGACAGGTCATCAAAGTCGGTGAATACGCCTTCCTCCGGATGCGTGATCTTGGAAATTTCCTCTCCGGCTGTCAGTTTCTTTACAAGGGACATGGCTGCCGGCCCCAGCTTTGGCGTGCACTGGACCACGCAGTTGATTTTCCCCGCCTTCAGTGCTTCAACAGCCTCCTTTTCCCCGTCCACGGTAATCAGCAGAATATCTTTCCCCGGCCGGATTCCTTCCCTCTCGAGAACATCCAGCACACCCAGGGTCATGGAGTCGTTGTGGGAATAAATCACATCAATCCCATCCTGCCCATATTTTTCAAGCAGCTCTGAGGCGCATTCCTCGCCCTTTGACAGCAGGAAGTCTCCGCAGATGCTGTCAATCACCGTAAAGCGGGAATCTCCGCTGATCACATCCATAAATCCCTTCTGCCGGTCGCGCATCGGTGTCGACTCAAGCGTTCCGCTGATTTCCGCGATCTTCAGATGCTCAGCGCCCATTTCATCCGCTTTCCGGATCAGGTACTCACCGGCCCTTCTGCCTTCCTCATAAAAATCCGCTCCGACGTAGGCTGCATACAGGCTTTTATCTGCAGTATCGATCATCCGGTCCATCAGAATCACCGGTATCCCGGCCTTTTTGGCTTCATTCAGAACATTATCCCATCCGTTTTCAACGATCGGAGAAAAAACAATAACATCCACCTGGTAAGCAATGAAGGAACGGATAGCGTCAATCTGCTTTTCCTGTTTCTGATTGGCGTTTTCCATCATCAGGCCGAAGCCCGCTTCCTTCGCAGCGCTCTCCATACTCTCTGTATTGGCAATCCTCCAGCTGCTTTCTGCGCCCAGCTGTGAAAAGCCAACCACCACCGATGCCTGCTGTGTATCTGTTTCTTCCTTTTTCCCGCATCCGGATGCAAGAAGCAGCAGCAGAAAAGCAGCGCCCAGAGCGATGATTCTTTTCATTTTCCTTCTCTCCCCGCCTTCAAAGATCATAGATTTCCAGTCCTTTACATTTCTGAAGCATCTCTACAGGGGCTGATACGCAAATATTGCCTTCCCGGGCAAATTGGTCCAGCCATTCTCCGCAGGCTGCCAGCTGATCCGGTGTTGTCTTCAGCACTTCCCTGCGGATCCGCTCACTCTCCTCCCGCGTATATCCTGTCAGCTTCCTGGCATCGGCCAGTGCGCCCTTTTCCCTCGGAGAAAGCAGCGGGTTTAGTTCATTCAGGGCTGAAATAATATATTTATCCGGTTTCTCTCCGCTGTGGACAAAATCCTTCAGGTATTCAGCGGCGCCAGAATCTGCTGTCAGGGTCTTTGCAGGAGTCGGATCCCGGAATGAGTATGAAAACAGGTTCCCGGTCCGGTCTACCTGCAGCCCGGCACCGTAAGAACCCCCCTGGACCCGCACTTTGTTCCAGTAATATTCCAGTGTAAGGATGCTGGTGGCAAGCCACATGCTGCCGGAAAAATTCAGTCCGCAGCGGCTCAGCCGGTAGCCCCGGGCCGCGAAGCCGATCTGTGCCGGGATCCGGAATCCCGTAGACGCAGCCGTTTTTTCGCTGTATTCCTTCCTTTCCGGAACCGGTATGCCGTTCGGAAAAGCAGCGGCGAGACGGGAGGGCGCCCAGTCGCTGCCCGCTGTCACGCTCAGGGTCATCCGGGAAGTGCAGATACTGTTCGTCAGTATTTTTCCGGCCGTCCGGATAAAGTCTTCCATCAGGCTTTCAGGCCGGGTCGCAAACGCATGAATGTATCGTAGGGCCGGTTCTCCGTCCAGCGCGTTTTTCACAGCGCCTTCTGCGCTGTAGCCGCTCAGGCATTTTTTCACGGCAACCAGGTGCCCGGTGCTGACTATCCGCTGTCTGGCGCCCATTTCATTCTGCATCATGATGTCCTGAATACGGCTTTCCTGACCGTCCAGGCGCGTATTCTTCAGAATTTCCGCCATCAGTTCTTCCGCCCTGCCGGCGTTTTCTTCCAGGGCGCTTGCATATGCAACCAGACATGGAGTGCAGGTTTTTTCCTCATCGTGCCTGTTCAGCGTTGCCACAGCAAAGCCCAGGCTGCCTGTGCAGCGCCTGATTTCCTGCTGCAGCTGAAGTGCATCGTATTTTACTGTGGGAAGCTTTCCCAGCATGCCTGCAAACAGCGCTGCCTGCGTCAGCTCTTCCAGCGACAGATCGGTCAGGGTAAAATATGCCCGAAAATGAATGACTCCGTTGCACAGAATCCGGTGAATCATCAAATGCACTCCATGGATGTCTTCATCCTCCGTGCCGATCCACTCCGGTTCAATGTCCGCATCTTCCAGCCTGAGCTGCGGAAGGGTATCCAGATCCTCCTGGCGATCCGGAGCGGCTTGCCACTTTTCAATTTCCAGGCGCAGCGTCTCCGTTTCCGACCGTTCCTCCGCCGTCATTTTTTCTATCAGGTTTTGAAGTTTCTCCGCTTCTCTTTTCCGCATTTCTTCACCGGCAGTACGGGACGGCAGCGTCCGCAGGTATACGGCTGCCTCCCTGTTCAGCAGCATATCTGCCGCCAGCCGGTCAAAAGTTCCGTTTTCCAGATAAGTATGCAGTTCCCGGATGATGGATCCCGTTTCCAGCGCTTCCTCCGGTTCACCGCCGTACAGCCAGGTCCCCATGGCACGGATGCAGCGTCCGATCCCCTGGGGTTCCTCCTCTTCCCTCATATGGAAAACAGCCCGGTTCATGGATGCTTCTACCGCCCTGCGGTCGAGGCCCTCTCTCAGGATTGCCTCCCCTGTTTCGCTGGCCAGATCAAGAATATCCTGTTCTTTCCCGTCCGTTACGTGTTCTGCATGCAGGGCAATCCAGCTTTGCAGTCCGGTATCATCCACGCTCAGGCTGAGATCCTTTGCCAGGCCGCGCTCCAGCGCCGCTTTCTTCAGCGGTGCCTCGTTGCTGCCTGTCAGCACATCGCACAGGATGCCCCTGGCCGTGTTTTCCGTCCGGTCCCTCCAGGTGCCGGTAATCCTGGCCACCGTAAAATATCCTTTGTTTTCTTCTTCCTCATCCGGACCGAGTTCATAGGTAATGGTTTTCCTGCTGCCTGCAGGCTTCTGATACGTGAATTCCGGAAGCTTCTCCCGCCAGCTGAATCCGGAAAAGGCGCGGTTCAGCAATTGCAGCATTTCTTCCATGGGAACTGCGCCGTCCAGGTAAACCATGGCGTTTGATGGATGGTAGCATCTTTCGTACTGCTCCCTGAACCGTTCCCAGGTCAGGTCTGTGATGGTTTCCGGATCGCCGCCGCTGTTAAAGCCGTAGCAGGTGTCCGGAAAAAGCATTTGATCCAGGGTGCGTTCAATCAGGGCATCCGTCTCGCTCATGGCGCCCTTCATTTCATTATATACGACACCCCGGTATTCCGGGTTCCCGTCTCCGTCCCGGTCAATGTGCCATCCTTCCTGGCAAAACCGTTTCCGGTCCTCCAGTGCAATCGGAGCAAACACCGCGTCAAGATAAACAGAGGTCAGGTTCATCAGATCCCGCGGATTTCGGCTGGAGACCGGATACATCGTCATATCCGAAAAAGTCATCGCATTCAGGAATGTATTCATACTGCTCTTCAGCAATTCCACAAAAGGCTCTTTCATCGGATATTTCCGGCTGCCGCACAGCACGCTGTGCTCCAGGATATGGAAAACTCCTGTGGAATCTTCCGGGGGAGTCCGGAACGTGATGGAAAAAACCATATTCTCACAGCCGTTATCCAGCCAGAATACCTTGGCTCCTGTACGAATGTGCTCAAGCATAACGGCAGTGCCTTCTGGTTCCCGGCATTGCCTGCTCCGGAGCACGCGAAATCCGTAGTATACATGATTCTGTTCGTATTTCATGCGGATTCTCCTGTTTCAATGTTTCTTACTCATTGTATCGGAATCCCCCTGCTTGTCAAGAACAGCAGAAGCAGGAATTCCTGGCTTTTTGTTGTATATTAAGGTGTGGAGCTTTCACAGTTATGCAAGGAAGGAAGGTCCTGCCATGAAAATTCGTGAACGCCTGGAGCAGCAGGAATATCTTCTGCTGGCGCCCCATGCATCCCGCGCTGCTGAAAGTGCCGGCCGGGACAGGCCGGAGCCTTCCTGCGACCTGAGAACCGATTATCAGCGGGATCGGGACCGGATTATCCACTGCAAGTCCTTCCGCAGGCTGAAATTCAAAACACAGGTTTTCCTCTCTCCGGAAGGAGACCATTACCGCACGCGGCTTACCCACACCCTGGAAGTGGCACAGGTTGCCCGGACGATTGCACGGGCGCTCCGGCTGAACGAGGATCTGACCGAGGCGATCGCCCTCGGGCACGATCTGGGACATACGCCATACGGTCATATCGGCGAGCGGACACTTGATTCCCTCCTGCCGGAAGGATTCCGCCATAATGAGCAAAGCCTTCGGGTAGTGGAGCGGCTGGAAAACAACGGCATGGGCCTGAACCTGACGCAGGAGGTCCGCCAGGGAATCCTGAGTCATTCCGGGCCCGTTCAGCCTGCGACGCCGGAAGCTGAATGCGTCCGTCGTGCCGACCGGATCGCATATCTGAATCATGATCTGGACGATGCGCTCCGCAGCGGAATACTCCGGGCGGATGCCATTCCGCCGGATTGCCTGAAAGTTCTCGGCGCCACTCATCGGGCTCGGATCAACACCATGATCACAGACATTGTATCCTCCAGTGAAGGCCGTCCGCATCTTTCCATGTCTTCCGCCGTTGAGAATGCCATGGACGGGCTGCGTGAATTCATGTTTGAAAGGGTTTACCGCAACGAGTGGCGGGATCCGGAAGAAGCCCGCTGTGATTATGTGCTTCGTCATCTGTTTGAATACTATTGTGCGCATCCCGGTGAAATGCCCGAGGAATTTGTCATGATCGGATATCAGGACGGGACGGAGCGCAGCGTCTGTGATTTTCTCTCCTGTATGACCGACCGGTACGCCACCCGGAAATTTACGGCATTGTTTGCTCCTTCATCCTTTCCTGCATTCTGATCCGCCCGGCTCTTAGCCTGCAATTTGCTCTGAGGTGATCTTCGATGGCTTCCCGCTTTCCGGCCTACTGGATGGATGATCTGCGTTCCAGATCCGATATCGTGCAGGTTGTTTCCGGTTACGTCGGACTGAAAAAATCCGGCAGGAAATACTGGGGTCTCTGTCCGTTTCACGGGGAAAAGACTGCTTCTTTTTCCGTTGATGCCGAACAGCAGCTCTTTTATTGCTTTGGCTGCAAGGCAGGCGGAAACGTCATCAATTTTATTATGGAAATTGAGCGCTGCAGTTTTCCTGAGGCAGTTGAAATCCTGGCTGACCGGGCGCATATCCCCATGCCCGAGATGGTTGAAGATCCGGAATGGGAACAGCGCCGCACAAGGAGAGAACGTCTTCTTTCCGCAAACCGGGAAGCCGCCAGGTTCTATCATGAAACCCTCTTTCAGCCTGCAGGGGCTGCTTCCCTGAGCTACCTGCACAGCCGCGGTCTGTCCGATGCAGTCATCCGGAAATTCGGTCTTGGTGCAGCGCCGGACCAGTGGTCGCTCCTGACGGACCACCTGCTGGCATCCGGCTACACCCTGGAGGAGCTTTCCTCCGTCGGGCTGACCGTTGTAAAGCCGCCGGCAGAGCCCGGGGGAAAACAGCGTTTTTTCGACATGTTCCGTAATCGGGCTATCTTCCCGATTATTGATATGTATAAAAACGTTATCGCCTTCGGCGGACGTTCGCTGGGCAAGGAACTCCCGAAGTACATGAACACCTCCGATACGCCCGTATTCAACAAGCGGAAAGGAGTGTATGCCGCCAACCTTCTTCGTCAGCAGCGCCACCTGGATCGGGTAATCCTTGTGGAAGGGTACATGGATGTCGTCAGCCTTACCCAGTTCGGCATTGAGGGGGTTTGTGCAACGCTTGGCACCGCACTCACAAACGAGCAGGCGCGGCTCCTGCACCGTTTTGCCCCGGAGGTCTATCTGGCATACGACGGAGATTCCGCCGGACAGCATGCTATTCTGCGGGGTCTTGATATTCTGGAAGCAGAGGGGATTCCTGCCCGCGTTCTGGATTTCCCGGACGGATTGGATCCGGATGAATTTGTCCGTCGCGACGGAGCCGAAGCCTTCCGCTCCCTGCCCGTTCTTCCGCCTGCTGCCTACCGTCTTCGCCGCCTGAAAGAGTCTTTTGATCTGTCCAGGGATGACGGCAGGGCTGATTATGTCCGGAAGGCGGCTTTAATCCTGGCGGCGCTGGATCCCGTCGGCGAGGAAACCTGTCTGAAAACGCTGATGCTCGAAACCGGCTACCCTCACGATGTGCTGAAAAAACAGGTGGATCAGGCGCGGGGAAAGCTCCCGAAAGAGAAGCCTTCCTCTGTTCTTCCGGAACCCAGGCGGCCTGCTGCGCGCAGGTCCGCTTCCCCTCCCGTATCACCTGAAATCAGCGCGCAGGAAACGCTTCTCGGCCTGCTTGCAACGGGACAAATTCCGAAAGATATGGTCGAGGAAAAGGATTTTGAGGAGGACGAGTTGAAATCATTATATACGGCTTTGCTCTCCGGAGCATCACCGGCTTCCCTTCTGGATCACGCACCGGATGATGAAACCCGTTCCCGGTTCACACGCATCCTGATGAGCCCTGTCGCTGAGGACACAAACCAGTTGATTTCCATGGCGGAGCAATGCCTTGCCCGAATTCGCAAAGCCTCCTGCCAGAAGCAGTATGACGCCCTGATGCAGAGAATAAAAGCTCTCGATCCGAAAGATTCCGCCATTCCGGATCTTTTGCGGGAAGCGCAGGAGATCCGGATGAAAATGAATGCAATGCATTAACATATGCCTCTTCAGAGGCTCTGACGGCGTTCCACGCCACTGATCAAAAAGGAGAGGATTCCCTTGTCTACCCTTTCACCCGAAAACAGGCAAAAGCGTCTTGATGAACTTTACGAATACGGAAAAGCCAAGGGAACGCTGACCTACAAGGAAATAATGGACCGTCTGATGGAGCTGGAAATGGATGCGGATCAGCTCGATCACGTCCTTGAAACGCTGGACGCATATGGTGTTACCGTCGTCAATGACGCGTCGGACACTGTCCGTATTTCTGACGATCAGGCTGCTGACGTTGCTGCCGCCACCGCTTCTGCGGATGATGCGGCAGCCGATCAGATCGATCTGTCCATTCCCGAGGGAATCAGTATCGATGATCCTGTCCGCATGTATCTGAAGGAAATCGGCAAAGTGCCCCTGCTGACCGCTGAAGAAGAAATCGAAATCGCCAAGCGCCTGGAAGCCGGGGATGAAACAGCCAAACAAAAACTGGCCGAAGCCAATCTCCGGCTTGTGGTCTCCATCGCCAAACGCTACGTGGGCCGGGGGATGCTTTTCCTCGATCTGATTCAGGAGGGTAATCTGGGGCTCATCAAAGCCGTGGAAAAGTTTGACTACCGCAAAGGCTTCAAGTTTTCCACCTATGCCACCTGGTGGATCCGCCAGGCTATTACCCGCGCAATTGCAGATCAGGCCCGTACCATTCGGATCCCTGTGCACATGGTGGAAACCATTAATAAGCTGATCCGGGTCTCCCGCCAGCTGCTCCAGCAGTACGGCCGTGAACCCACGCCCGAGGAAATTGCCGCCGAGATGGGAATTTCCGAGGCTAAAGTCCGTGAAATCATCAAAATCGCCCAGGAACCGGTTTCTCTGGAAACTCCCATCGGCGAGGAAGAGGATTCTCATCTGGGCGACTTTATTCCCGATGACGACGCACCCGCCCCGGCAGAAGCAGCTTCTTTCACTTTAATGAAGGAACAGCTGATGGATGTGCTGGATACTCTGACTCCACGGGAGGAAAAAGTTCTCCGCCTTCGTTTCGGTCTGGATGACGGTCACCAGCGGACGCTGGAGGAGGTCGGTAAGGAGTTCAATGTAACCCGCGAACGCATCCGCCAGATCGAAGCCAAAGCGCTTCGTAAGCTTCGTCATCCTTCCCGCAGCAAAAAGCTTCGTGATTATCTGGATTAATCCTTATGCAGCAAAGAACACTGGATCCCCGCCTGGCTCTTGCGTACGAACTGTATGACTCCTGTGACCTGGCGGCAGATATCGGAACCGATCATGCACATCTTCCGGCCGCGCTGTTGCAGCGCGGCCGGTGTCAGCATATGATCCTGACAGATATCAGTGAAAGTGCGCTGGCAAATGCCCGTTTGGAAATGAGCCGTCTTCGGCTCACTGCCCGGGTTTCACTCCGTCTGGGCGATGGATTGCTCCCTCTTTCGGAATCCTGCGGCATGGTATCAGTGATGGGAATGGGGGGACGGACAATCCGGGATATTCTCCTGTCCGGTTCGTCCCGCCTGCAGGGGGCTTCCCTGCTGCTCTCCGCACATACTGACTGGCACCTGATCCGTTCCGCACTGCAGGAAATCGGCTATCATCTGGACCGGGAGGAGCCTTGTTTCTCCGCCGGCCGCTATTATCTGGTCCTCCGCGCCCGTCCCGGCTGCGTTCCTGTGACATCCCGGGAAATCCGCCTCGGCGGCCCGCTTTTCCGGTCGGAATCCCCGATCCTTATGCCTTTCCTGCAGCGGCGAAAAGAAATCCTTCAAACCAGGCTGAAAGGCCTGCTCTCCGCCGTGTCTCCCGACCCCCAGGAAATCAATCTTCTGGAGGCCGACATCGATTATTATGACAGTTTTATCCGGCAGCGCCGGACCGTTTCTTTGTAACTGATTTCCTGATTTGAACCTAAAGAGGAGGTACTGTATGAACGTCCGGACGATCTATAATCTGATTCACGCGGTTGCTCCGTTCGATACGCAAACCGAAGGAGATAATTCCGGGTTGCTGGTAGGCTCTCCCCTCCAGGAGGTTGCAAGCGTCCTCTTCGCGTTGGATGTGACAGAACCGGTCATCGATGAAGCAATCGCGCTGGGCGCCGATCTGATCGTAACCCATCACCCGCTCATGTTCTCGGCCATCCGTTCACTGACGGACGAAACCTATGAAGGCCGTCTGATCCGGCGTCTTGTTCGGGAAAACATCAGCCTGATCGCAGCTCACACAAATCTTGACCAGGCTTCCGGCGGAATCAACGATACGCTTGCCGCCCTCTGCGGCCTGGTGGAGATTTCCGGCGAGGGCTTCTTCCGTTCCGGGTTTCTTCCGGAGCCTTTGACTGTCAGGGCTTTTGCTGATCAGCTTGGAGAAAGCCTGGAAACCACCATACGGGTGATGGCGCCGGAGGATCGGATAATCCGCCGGGTTGGCCTTTGCTCCGGCAGCGGCGGCAGCGAATGGCGCCTTGCCCTGGATGCCGGATGTGATGCTTTTGTTTCCGGTGAAATCCGTCATCACTTTGCTTTGGCTATGGCGGATGCCGGAATCGCCGCTTTCGAATGCGGCCATTTTGCAACGGAGGAGCCGGGGCTCGCAGCCCTTGCCGAAGCTTTACAAAACTCTCTCAATCATGTAGAATGTAATGTGCGGGTTTTTGTATCCGCAGTTTCTGCGTATTCATTTCCCCGCCACCCGTGACAGGCGGTTTTCTCCTGTCGGAAGGAGGTTCCTGTATGGATCAGTTTGAAGCATTATGGGCATATCAGGCAGAAGATATGAAAGCCGATGCGATTGTGAACGCAATTAAGCGTTCTCCCGTTCGCCAGAAGCTTGAAAAAGCCCGCGATCTGATTCTGGATCGCCAGAAGCAGTACAAGCAGATTGAAGCGGAAATCACCGCAATGGCCGATCGGAAGGACATCATTGCTCAGGCAGTCGCCCATTCCGAATCACAGCTGAAAACGTTAAAAGAGCGTTTTGAATCCAGTCCTCCCCAGTCCCCCGAAGATGTACGGGCACTGATGACGGAGGTCAGCCACTGCCGGGATACGATTCGTCAGTATGAAGCGGAAATCGCCAGGATCGTCCGGGAATCCACCAATCATGAAAAACAGCAGCGGGTGGTCCGGATGGAGGCAGCCGGGGCTAAAAAGGAGTTTGATCAGCTGAAGGCCGAATACGAAACTGAATCCCAGAGCAAAAAGGCCGAGCTGGATGAGCAGCGTGCAAAAGCCAGGGCACTGGTCAGTTCGGTGGATCCGGCGCTCCTGGAGGAATATAACACCATTAAAAAACGCATTTCACCCCCTGTGGCACGCCTGACCCACGGGCAGTGTTCCGGTTGCAACACATCCCTTCCCTCCGCAGTTCTGTCCCGGATCCGGGCAGGAGGACTCGTGGAATGTGAAACCTGCGGCCGTATGATCATACAATAAAGTCCAATGCAAAACCCGCCGTTCATTACGATCGGCGGGTTTTTTGTACTTTCCCCGGTTATTCTTCATTCCGGAGAGAACCGTTCCCTTATGGTTCAGTCTCATAATATTCAATATCACTCAATCCGGGGCACTGCTCAAAGGCATCCTCCGCAATGACAGTTCCCTGCGGCACCGATACCTTTTGAAGCTTTACACAGGCGGTAAATGCATGCGACCCGATGGATTTCAGGTTCTTGCCGAATTTCAGCTCAGTCAGGCCTGTACACCCGATAAATACCATATCGTCCACAGTCTCCAGCGTTTCCGGAAATTCTACGCTTTCCAGCATGCTGCATCCCCCAAAGGAGCAGCGGCCCAGAGTCGTCACGCCCTCCGGAATCTCGACCGATTTCAGGTTGACGCATTTCCAGAAGGCCATGTTGTCGATGATCTCAAGTGTTTCCGGAAGGATAACGTTTTCCAGGATGTGACTGTCCGAAAAGGTCTGATAAAGGGACTTCACCGTCAATCCCTTCAGTTCACCCGGAACTTCAACATCCTCATCATATCCGGTATACCGGAGAATCTGGCAGTTTCTGCCGTCCTCCAGCGGCTGGTACTTGTAATCCCCTTCCTCCGGAATATTCAGGTCATATCCCGCAAGAGAATCCATGCTGTCCTTGGTATCGGAAATCTCTTCACTCGTCAGGTCTTCCAGCTCCTGTTCATCCTCATCAAAAAACATCTCATCCTCAGCCAGCGAGGAGATTCCGAACAGAAACAGAAAAAGCGCAAGCAAAGCCAATGTCATTCGTTTCATACTGTCCGGCACCTCCTTTATTCTGAATTCGTCCTTTTTAACTCAAATATTATAGAAGAAGCTGAAAAAAAAATCAACCGGTTCACTTTCCGTTCAAGGATGGAAATTCACTTTCCGTCCAGGCTGGAAAAGCTTTTGGAAGACAACATTGACGAATGGCCAAGATTATGATATTCTCTGATTGAAAACGTTTCCGTTATCGTTTCCGGAATCATTTCCGGAAGGGGGGCTTTTTTTGAAAGTATTGACAATAAAGGATATTGCCAGTCTGGCCGGCGTTTCTGTTACTACGGTCAGCCGGGTTCTTAACCGCCGCCCGGATGTAAACCCGGTCACGAGGAAAAAGGTTGAGCGGATCATAGAAGAAAATAGTTTTGTGGGAAATAAAAATGCCCGGGGGCTGAAGCAGAGCAGTGAGGTCGTCGGGCTTGTGGTTCGCGGCCGCTCCAATCCGTTCCTCAGCGCATTGACTGAGTCCATTTTGGAGCATGCCTCCTCCCTTCCCAATCAGATCGTCACCGAATACATTGATGAGCAGGCTGACGAGTTTGCAACCGCTCTTCGGATGACGCATCAGCATCGGGTAAAGGGACTTATTTTTGTCGGAAGTCTCATTGACAGCCGGGTCAGCGTGATCCGCCATCTGGATATTCCTGTCGTTTTTACGACAGTGAATGCAGCGGCGGCCTCCATGCCGAACGCATCTTCGGTTGCCGTCGATGACAAGGCCATGGGGCGTCTGGTCGGAGATGAACTTCTGTCCCTCGGGCATCGTCATATTGCTGTTTTCGGTTCGAATCCGGTTGCGGAGGATTCCCTTGCCATGCGGTTCCAGGGATTCTGCTCCGCATTTGCGGACCGGGGGCTCGCCTTTGATCCCGAAAATTACAGGGAATGCCGTTTTTCCCTGGAGGCCGGATATAATACCGCCCGGGATTATTTCCGGAATCATCCGGAGACAACCGCGCTCTTTGCCATGAGTGATGCCGTCGCCCTTGGTGCAATTCGCGCGCTGCTGGATCTTGGAAAGACCGTTCCGGAGGATATCAGTGTTGTCGGTTTTGACGGAATCGACCTGTGCCGCTTCTCCGTCCCGCGCCTGAGCACAGTGGAGCAGCCGGTGGATGAGATCGCCCGCCGAAGCATCAACCTGCTCCTGGATATGATGGAAAGAGGGGCAGCTCCCCGCCATGTCCTGGTTCAGGCTTCCTGGCGCAACCGGGATTCCCTCTCCGCTCCCCGTCCTCTTCCGTAATCCAGTCCTGAAAGGAGTTTGGCTTATGCGTTCCAGCGGCGTTCTGATGCATATTACTTCTCTTCCTTCTCCCGGAGGTATCGGTTCTCTGGGTCGGGAGGCTTATGATTTTGCGGATTTTTTGCAGGCTTCAGGCTTCAGAATCTGGCAGGTGCTGCCGGTCGGACCGACCGGTTACGGGGAAAGTCCTTATCAGTCATCCTCCGTTTTTGCAGGCAATCCGCTGCTGATTTCCTGCCGTTTGCTTCGGGAAGAAGGCCTTCTTGACTACCGGGATGAAGAGGAATATGTCCCGGCTGATCCCGAAAAAGTGGACTATGAGTCCGTCCGGAAAAATAAAATGATGCTTCTTCGCCGGTGTTTTGCACAATCAGCCGCCTCCCTCAGTCCGCAGGTAAACAGCTTTCGTACAGAACATTCCTGGGTTGCGGATTATGCGCTTTTCACTGCCGTCAAGGAGCACTTTGGCGGAGTCATGTTTTCCGCATGGCCGGATAGAGAAATCATTCTCCGGAAGCCGGAAGCTGTCCGCAGGTATTCAGAAAAACTGAAAGAGGAAGTTGATTTCCATATCTTCTGCCAGTTTCTGTTCCGGCAGCAGTGGTTTTCCCTGAAGGCCTATTGCAATCAGCGGGGAATTCTTCTTTTCGGTGATATGCCGATTTATGTGGCGGAGGATTCCGCTGATACCTGGACCTCCCCGGAAATATTCCAGCTGGATCGCAATCGTGTTCCCAAACGGGTTGCCGGAGTGCCGCCGGATTATTTTTCCGCAGACGGCCAGATGTGGGGAAATCCTTTGTATCGCTGGCGCCGTCTCCGCCGAAGAGGATATGACTGGTGGATTGCCCGGATGAAAAACATGGCGGAGATGTATGACATGGTCCGGATCGATCACTTCATCGGGTTTGCAAACTATTATTCCATCCGTCACGGAATGCCCAACGCCAGGAAAGGAAAATGGGTTATCGGCCCCGGAAGGCATCTGTTTGAAGTTCTGAACCGGGAAGTACCGGGAATCCGGATTATCGCTGAGGATCTTGGCTGTGTGAATGACCGGGTTCGGAAGCTGCTGGACTGGTGCGGCTATCCCGGTATGAAGGTTCTTACATTTGGCTTTGACGGCGGAGATAATCCCCACTTCCCTGCCTGCTATACTGCCAATTGCGTTGCCTACACCGGCACTCATGATAACGATACTGTCATGGGCTGGGTTGAAACCGCATCGGAAGATGCACTGTCCCTGGCGATGAAGACGCTGAATTTCACAAAGAAGGAAGAAGCTCCGGATGCCTTCATCCGTTTTCTCTTCCACAGTCCCTGCGATACGGTCATTTTTCCCATGCAGGATGTGCTGCATCTGGGGACAGAAGCCCGGATGAACTACCCCGGCACCATCGGCGGCAACTGGCTCTGGAGAATGAAGCCGGATATGCTTTCTCTGGATCTTTCCATGAAATACAGTCTGCTGAACGCGGAAACAAACAGGAGGTAATGGATCAATGAATGCACAACAGCTGATAAAAAATGCTCAGCAGCGTCTGATGGCAGAAACGCATAAAGACTGGCGGGAAGCTTCTCCCAGCGAACTGCACAACGCCATTTCCGGCGCAGCGATGGAGGCGATTGCGCCTCTCTGGAAAAAGAAGGAAGACCAGCGTTTTCCCGGCCGCAAGGCCGCCTATCTTTCCATGGAATATCTGGTAGGACGGCTTGTTTATAATAATCTGTACTGCATGGGACTTCTGGATGATTGCAGGAAGCTTCTCCTGGAAAAAGGAGTGGATCTGGCCGTTTTGGAGGATATCGAGGATGATGCCTTCGGCAATGGCGGCCTTGGGCGTCTGGCTGCCTGTTTCCTGGACAGTGCTGTTACCTGTAATGTCCCCCTTACCGGGTACGGTCTCCGCTTCCGCTATGGCCTGTTCAAACAAACCTTTGTGGATGGCCGCCAGCATGAGGAGCCGGACGATTGGGCCCGTTTCGGGGATCCGTGGTCCATTCGCCGCGAGGATGAAGCGGTAGTCGTTTCCATGAAAACCGGGGACGTTCTGGCTGTACCCTATGATATGCCGGTTATTGGTTACGGAGCCAAAAACATCGGTACGCTGCGTCTCTGGCAAACGGAAAGCCTCCACGAAATAGATTTTGATCTTTTCAATCAGCAGGAATATGCCAAAGCAGCCGCTGATAAGAACAGGGCGGAGGACATCACCAAATTCCTCTATCCCAACGACACCCGGAGAGAAGGAAAACAGCTCCGGGTCAAGCAGCAGTATGTCCTGGTTTCCGCTACTGTTCAGGATTTGCTGCGTGCCTACCGCAAACGTCACGGCAACGATTATTCCTTCTTTGCAAAGGAAGTGGCAGCCCAGCTGAATGATACCCATCCAACCATGGCAATCCCTGAGCTGATCCGCCTGCTGTGCGATGACGGCGTATCCTTTGGGGATGCTTTCGGCATTGCCCGCGAAACCTTTGCCTATACCAACCATACGGTAATGCAGGAGGCCCTGGAAAAATGGGATCTCTCCCTCCTCTCCTCCGTCTGCCCGCAGATTGTCGGCATTATCCGGAAGATCGACGCCCGCTTCCGCCGGGAGATGAAAGCCGCCGGAAAAGAGATTTCACCCTCCCTGTGCATCATTCTGGACGGCCGGGTTCATATGGCTGAACTCGCTGTTTACGCAACCCATGCCACCAATGGTGTAGCAGCGCTGCATACAGAAATCCTCAAAAACGATGTTTTCGCCGAATGGTATAAACTGTACCCGGAACGTTTCCAGAACAAAACCAACGGCATTACCCAGCGCCGCTGGCTGGGCCTGTGCAATCCGGAGCTCTGCTCGCTCATCGAGAGCAAAATCGGCCCCGGCTTTATCACGGATCTTGATCAGCTGCAGAAACTGGATCCGATGATTTCTCCTTCCCTTTGCAAAAAATTCCTTGCGGTCAAAAAGGAGAAAAAAGCCCAGCTTTGTGCGGAAATCCGGAAGCGCGAGGGAATCGCCCTCGATCCTTCCATGGTCTTTGATGTCCAGGTGAAACGCCTTCATGAATACAAGCGCCAGTTTATGAACGCGCTGAGCATTCTGGCGATCTATGACCAGCTGAAAAAAGGACAGCTGAAGGATCTGCCGCCCGTTGCCTTCATCTTCGGCGCCAAGGCTGCCCCGGGTTATGACCGGGCGAAAGCTGTCATCCATTGGATTAATATGATTGCCGACCGGGTCAACAACGATCCGAAAACAAAGGATCTTCTGAAGGTGGTTTTTGTCCGGAACTATAATTGCTCCTGGGCGGAGAAAATTATTCCTGCCGCGGATATTTCCGAGCAGATTTCCCCTGCCGGTACGGAAGCCTCCGGCACCGGCAACATGAAACTGATGCTGAACGGTGCTGTCACTCTGGGCACCTACGATGGGGCCAACGTTGAAATTGTCGAGGAGGCCGGCGTGGAAAACAATTACATTTTCGGCGCCACCGTCGATGAACTGGATAAAATCCGGGATACCTATGACCCGAAGAAAATCTACCGGAAAAACGCCTTGCTGCGCCGGGCCCTGGATACGCTGACCGACGGAACCTTCCCGGATGATGACGGCCGTCTGAAAGAGCTTCACGACGCGATCCTGGAAGGCGCCTCCTGGCACAAACCGGATCATTACTTCGTCATGAAGGACTTCGAAAGCTACTACGAGACGAAGCTGAGGGCAATCCGGGACGCCGGGAAGGCAGATGCTGCCTTTGCAGGCAAGTGCCTGAAGAACGTCGCCCATGCCGGCAAATTCTCCTCTGACCGGACAATCCGTCAGTACGCCAGGGAAATCTGGAATGTATGATTGCCTGTTTGCCAAAACAGACCGGAGAAATCAATCTCCGGTCTGTTTTGCTGAAAAGCGGTGATCAGTCGTCCTTTTTCCCCAGTATTTCCAGAAGGCGAATGAAAATATTCGCCAGATCCATGTAAATATCCAGTGCGGATGCTACTGCGTTTTTCACTGTCCTCGGATACTGCTGGGAACGGTAGATGTCATATCCGAAGTACAGGCTGAACAGCGCCGCGGCAATCCAGCAGGTCGCCTGCTGTTCCACACGGAAGATCAGCAGCAGGATCTCGCAAAGAATCAAACCGCCAAGCACTGCTCCCAGCGCACCGCCGATGCGCTCAAACAGTTTCGGGAATACAATCACGGTCGCCAGCAGCGCAATTCCGATCAGCACCGTGTAAAGGAATGCCAGCGTAACAACGGAGGAGCTGATTCCGCCATAAGCTTCCACCAGGGTGGAAATCACAATCCCGAAGGGAATCACAACCAGGTTGTACCCGATAAACCCGACAACCGGGCTGGTTGACTTGATTGTCATCAGGATGCCGGCCAGTGCCACCACAACATATCCGATGAGAAAAGCGATCGGGCTCATGCTCGGGAACAGATTGGTGTAGCTCCCGACTTTCCAGCAAAGGAAATAGTTAATCAGCAGGCCCCACAGGAGCACAGCGCAGATAACCCCGTTATACGCCCGGTCTGAAATGATCGCGGAAGGATCCACAGCTTCTCTGATCCTCGCCTCCCGGGCCTTTTTCCCGATCACCATTCCTCCGGCTGTTACAGCCTTCAGTCCGGCGGCTGCCTGTTTTTCATCCTGCAGGCTTGCACCGCATGCAGCGCAGCGGACTGCCGTGTTTTCATTTTCCGTCCGGCAATTTGGGCACTTCATATAACCAATTCCTTTCTCTGCCAGCCCGGCAGTACCTTGATTTTTTGCAAACCGGCATTCGGCTCCTGCGCCGGTTTGCGAGTGTTACGAAGAGCGCATGGTGGTTTTCCCTGTTGCCGGCCAGTCAGTCAGCCAGCAGCTTTTTCAGGGTAATCGCGCCTTGCTTAACAGCATTTTTCTTTTCTCCGCCTGCCACCAATGCATCCTGCGCCTCCCGAAGCGTCATCCCCTGTTTCATCGCTTCAATCAGCTTTGCCTCTATGGAAAGTACGGCTTCAGGCATTTCCTTTTCCCGCTGGGGTACTGCATGCAGGTCCAGAACCACGCAATACTCACCCTTCTCGGTTTTATCGTTCGCCTTCAGGGCCGCCAGCACTTCAGCAGGAGTCCCGTACAGCGTCTTTTCATGCAGTTTCGTCAGGTCGCAGCATACCGTCATTTTCGCTTCCGGAAGCGTCTCAGCAATACATTCTGTCAGTTCCGTAATCCGGAAGGGTGATTCATGGACGATTGCTGCCGGTACGCCTTCCGAGATAGAAAGAAGCTTTTCCTTCAGGGCTTTCTTTTCCCGCGGAAGGAATCCGTAGAAGGCAAATTCCCTGGCATCCGTTCCGCTGATGGAAAGTGCTGCAATCCCTGCGCAGCATCCCGGAATCGGGATCACCGGAATCCCCGTTTCGATACATGCGCGGACAACTTCATTTCCCGGATCCGATATACAGGGAGTGCCCGCATCCGTCACAAGGACCGCGTCCAGGTCTTCTTCCCGTATCCTGGCCGCCAGCGCACCGGCCTTGCTGTCCTCGTTATGCCGGTGACAGGAAATGAGCGGTGCGTGAAAACCGAATACCTGGCACAGTTTCATGGTCACCCGTGTGTCTTCCGCGATAATCAGCCCGGCATTTTCCATGGTTTTCACTGCCCGCGGCGAAAAATCCTGAAGGTTTCCGATCGGTGTGGCGACAACAAACAGCGTTGCCATGTTTCAGCCCTCCCCGGCCTTTTCCGCCACCCGGAGTTTTGCGCTCCGGGCCCGCGGATTCCGCTCAGTCTCTTCTGCCGTCGGAGCAACTGCTCCGCCGGCCAGCACCTTCAGGGAAGGCTTCCTTCCGCAGGTACAGATCGGAGCTTTCGGCGGACAGATGCACGGATGTTCCAGGGACCGGAAGCAGTTTTTCACAATCCGGTCCTCCAGGGAATGGAAAGTAATCACACAGATTCTTCCGCCGGGTTTCAGGCAGTCTGTAAAATCCTTCAGCGCCTGTTCCAGCGGCGCAAGTTCATCATTCACCGCTATCCGTACGGCCTGAAAAGTTCTTCTGGCAGGATGTCCGTCCTCACGCCGCCGCACCGCTTTCGGAATCGCAGCGTCCACCGCCTCCACCAGGTCAAAGGTGGTTTCCATCGGTTTTTTCTCCCGGTGTTCGCAGATCATGCGGGCGATCCGGACAGCCCATTTTTCTTCGCCGTAATCCCGGATCACCCTGGCAATTTCCGCTTCGCTTTCCGTGTTCA
>ODAI012954589.1_pt1 | contig 25287 bp, 18 predicted proteins | sample 1539321 | NCBI WGS metagenome assembly ODAI01 (sample SAMN02144231, study PRJEB22623) | gut metagenome | biome: sheep rumen | host: Ovis aries | place: New Zealand
GGCGTCAGCATAATTCTTAACCCTTGCTTCGTAGGCCGTGATAGCGTCAAGAGCCTTCTTTTTGGCATCGCCGCTGATGTCGTGGTAGTTGACGAAGTTGGTGGCAGAGGATACGACGATGGTCACACCCTCCTTGTCATAGTATGTGCGTATGAATGTATAGCACTCCAGAAGGTTGGGCACATGCTCCATCTCCTTCTGCGTCAGCGTGGAGTGTACCACCTTTGTCTGCTCATCATAGTCATTCATGGCGGCCTTCACCCTCTGCGTCTTCTCTGGCGAAAGAAATCCTATCACAGGCTGCAGTCCTGCCTTCTTCGGGTTAAGCAGTCGGCCGTCCTTGCTTGCAGTGAGGCGGATGATTGTCACATCGTCAGCGAGCGAACAGAAATACGTGCGCTCATACTTTATTCCGCCCGTCACGTAGCTCATGCCGGCAGTAGCCGTATTCAGGTCGAGCCAGCGGCGGTATGACGTGATTTCCGCGCCTTTTCCGGCGTTGGGCGTGGCTGTAATCAGCATACGGCCCACTGACTCGTAGGCCATACCGTGACCCGTCACGCCGAGGTCGGCCACTATGTGTTTCATGCCCAGCTGCTGAGCCTTGCCGTAGTCGTGTGCCCACAGAGCCTGACGTATGGTGTCGAGCACCGTGCGGGCACTGGCATTGTAGTTGTTATGCGGACTGCCGCTCCAGAAGGTGTCTTCATTCAGTTGCAGCGTGTCAACGTCAACGGCACTGCTCACCATGGCTCCCAGATGGCCGTTGCCAATAGGCAGAGCCTCCTCCCAGTAGGTGGCAGGGCGTGAGTACCATAGTTTCATGCTGTCGTCGGCAGTGGCAAGCAGGCTCCACAGCGAGAGGACTGCCGTCAGTGAAAGAGATAAGAGTTTCATTATGAAAAATTATTGTTTTGGTTTACGTATGCAAAGGTAATAAAAAAAACACTTTATTCTCATGTCTTTTCACGACAATGACGTAGAATGAGATTTTTTTCACACCGTTTGATACGTTTTTACATAAATAATCCCCCCTGTCTTTCATTACAGGAGGGATTAACGTGGGGTAGGTAGTGTATATTTTAGGTGAGTTAACTCATGCTGAGCATACGCTCAATAGGCTTCACTGCATCGCGGGCGATGGCAGAATCCACGGTGACCTCTGGCTTACCGTCGCGCAGACAGTCACGCAGTTTCTCCAGCGTGTTGAGCTTCATGTACTGACACTCGTTGCACGAACAAGAGCCTTTGCTCAGTACCTCATCGCTGCTCTGGCTCTCGGTGACCTCGGGTGGCACGGGAATGAAAGTACACTCAGGACAGGTGCGCTGCAACTCATGCAGTATGCCGGCCTCGGTAGCCACGATGTAGCTCTGTGGTTCGTGCTGCTGTGCATACTTCAGCATATCAGCGGTGGAGCCTTTCACGTCGGCCATGGCCAGTACGGGGGCCTTACATTCAAGGTGAGCCATGACGGTGGCATCGGGATATTGCTTCTTGAGAGCGGCAATGGCATCCACTGAGAAGCGTTCGTGTACGTGGCATCCGCCCTGCCATAGCTCCATCTGGCGACCGGTGACGCTGTTGATGTAAGAGCCAAGGTTATAGTCTGGTCCGAAGAGTATCTTCGCATCCTCAGGCAGTTGGTCAATCACCTTGCGGGCATTGCCTGATGTCACAACCACGTCGGTCAGAGCCTTGACGGCAGCGGTGGTGTTGACATACTGCACCACCATATATCCCGGGTGCTCATCTTTCCACTGCTTCAGGTCGCTGGCCTGGCAGGAGTCTGCCAGTGAGCATCCGGCCTCGGTATCAGGCACGAGTACCTTCTTCTCAGGCGATAGCAGTTTGCAGGTCTCTGCCATGAAGTGTACGCCGCACATCACGATGATGTCGGCATCAGTGTTGGCGGCCTTGCGGGCAAGCGCGAGCGAATCGCCCACGAAGTCGGCACACTCCTGTATGTCGCCCGTGGTATAGTAGTGTGCCAATACTACGGCATTCTTCTCCTTACACAACTGGCGTATCTCCGCCTGCAATTCCTGTGTCTGTATGTTCTTATTCATAATGTCTCTGTGTGTGTTTCCTGTTGCAAAGTTACATATTTTCCTTTGAATGACAAAGGCTTTGCCTTAAAAATCACAATCCGCGTGCATTATATATGCGATCCTTCGCTTCGTTGATTTCCTGAAACTTGCGTTTGGCATTCTCCTGTACGTCCTTGCCGAGCGTTGCCACGCGGTCGGGATGATACTGCAGTGCCATCTTGCGATAGGCGCGGCGCACTTCGTCGTCAGTGGCAGTGGATGGAATGCCGAGCGTGCGGTAGGCGTCATCGAGCGTCTGTCCGCCAAGCGAGAGCAGCTGGTTAACGATGCCGTCGCCAAGTCCGAGCGTGCGCGCCACGAGTTTCATGGCTTCCTCCTCCTGTGCATCCACACGGCCGTCGGCCTTGCATATCTCTGCCAGGAGAGCCATGAACTGCAGCAGTTGTTCCTGAGTGAGAGCAAAGGTAAGCCTGCGACACGACTGCATGACGCGCATCTGCCACTGCGAGGCGGTCATCTGCTTCTTCTCTTTGAAGATTGTGAGCAGTCGCTCATTGCACGCCTCGGCAGTCTGCTGGTCGAAGTTCTTGCGCAGGAAGGAGCGCATGACCTCCATCTCGGAGTGCATGATGCGCCCGTCGGCAGCTATGATGTATGCCGCCATCTCAAGCATACTGTTGAGAAACAGCGTGCGCGTGTCCTGCTGTCGTGTTGTGGTGCGCGGACGATTATATCCGCTTGTTGTGCCGCGGGAGTAACTGTATCCGCCGCGGGAATATCCGTATGTGCCGCTATTGCTGTATGAGCCGTTTCCAAAGTTGCTGCCGTTACCATGTCGTTGGTTTGAATATCCGGAGGCATCATTGTCACTGGTCATCATGCCCTGTATTATCTTGCCTATGAAATAGCCTGCCACGGCTCCCAAGAAACTCCCCGTGATGTAATAGCCTACTATGGCGCATATCCATTTTGTCATTTATTTTCCTTGATTATATAAGGTGGGGTCTATTAAGTTCTTCAATTTGTTTAATTCGTCGTTTAAGAAACAAAATCCGTTTAATCTGCGCAATCTGTGGTCGTTAAAATTTCTTTTTCCCGAAGGTTTAGCTCGACGAAGTCAATTGGCGAATTATAGAATTTTTAATTCGTGTAATCCGTGTAATCCGTCTTAATCCGTTGTTAAAGAAAAAATCCCTTAAATCAGAGTAATCTGTGGTCGTATTATTAAAGTTGTATGTACGAAAACGCCCCGCCGTCCTGCTGTTGAGTCAGGTGCGGCGGGGCATTATGCTAATGTTTACCTTGAAGGATTAGAGGAGACCTGCACCAGCCTTGAACTTAGCAACCTTCTTGGCAGCAATCTTAATCTGCTCACCAGTACGTGGGTTCTTACCAGTACGTGCAGCACGCTCAGCAACGCTGAATGTACCGAAGCCAATGAGCTGTACGGCGTCACCTGCCTGCAGTGCTTCCTTAATTGACTCGAGTGTAGCCTCGAGAACTGCTTTTGCTTCTACCTGAGAAACCTGTGCCTTCTCAGCAATCTTCTTTACGAGTTCTGTCTTGTTCATCGTAGTTGAAAAGTTTAAATTAGTACTAATTATTGTAAGTAGTTCGTTTTATTTATTGTCTCACCCCTTTTTGAGGGCTTTTATAAGACAATCTGCGTGCAAAGTTAATGATTTTCCTTTAATTACCAAGCATTTTTGTAAAAAAAAATGCAAAAAGTGCTTATTTTAGTGTGTTTTTGCGTGTTTTACTGCTATTTACGTTGTTTTTTGCGTTTTTTTCTTATGTTAGGTTTTATGTTTTATAGGAGGAGAAATCATAGTATCTCCTCGCCCATGAGCGTGGCAGAGGTGCTTGATAGGATGCGCACACGCACAGTGTCGCCCACGTGGTGGCTGCCCTTGGGGAATACCACCATCTTGTTCTGGCTGGTGCGGCCGCAGAGTTGTTCGCGGCTACGCTTGCTGTAGTTCTCAACAAGTACGTCAAACTCCTTGCCCTCGTCATTCTTGTAGTCCAGTGCCGACAGTTCGTTCTGCAATGCTATCATTTCATTAAGTCGGCGTATCTTCACCTCCTCTGGTACATCGTCGGGCAGGTGCTTCGAGGCATACGTACCCGGACGCTCTGAGTACTTGAACATGAATGCCGACGAATATCCTACCTCACGCATCAGCGATAGCGACTGCTGGTGGTCCTCCTCTGTCTCAGAGTGATAACCCACGAATATGTCGGTGGTAATGGAGCAGTCGGGCACGATGCGCCTTATTGCCTCAATGCGCCCCATGTACCATTCGCGAGTATATTTGCGGTTCATCAGTTTCAGTATGCGGTCACTACCCGACTGCACCGGCAGGTGTATGTGTTTGCATACGTTGTCGTGGCTTGCAATGACTTTCAGCGTCTCGTCGCTCATATCCTTCGGGTGAGAAGTGGTGAAGCGCACACGCATCCCTGGCACCGCCTCTGCCACCCTGGCAAGCAACTGTGGGAAAGTCACAACACCTTCTTCCCTCATCTCTTTTCCTTCTTCTTTATTCCCTCTTCCTTCATCCTTATAAGAATTGACATTCTGTCCGAGCAGCGTCACCTCCTTATATCCGCGTGCCTCAAGGTCCTTTACCTCGCGCAGTATGCTCTCCACGTCGCGAGAGCGTTCACGACCGCGAGTATAAGGCACTATGCAGTAGTGGCAGAAGTTGTTACAGCCGCGCATGATGCTTACAAACCCTGAGATATGCGAACCATGAGCGCGCAATGGCATTACGTCACGATATGTCTCCGTCAGCGACAGTTCGGTGTCGATGGCAGTCTGTCCCAACTCACACTGCGCTATCAGCGTAGGCAACTGCATATATGAGTCAGGCCCCGCCACGAGCTTTGCATGGTGGTTGCTTATCAGATCGTCTTTCACACGCTCTGCCATGCAGCCTATAACGCCGAGTATTCGGTCGGAACTGCGTTTCTCATTCTCACGATGTAGCGTCTCCAGCCTGTGGTAAATCTTGTTCTCTGCATTTTCGCGCACCGAGCACGTATTTAGGAACACTGCGTCAGCCTCGTCGGCTGAGTCGCACGTCTCGTATCCCGCCATCTGCATGACGCTTGCCACCACCTCTGAGTCTGCCACGTTCATCTGACAGCCGTATGTCTCTATGTATAGTCGTTTCATCGTAGTTATTCGTTAATCCGCCACAAAAGTACACAAAAAATGGCAGACTGACAAATAATCATGCGAAAAAAAGGGAAGAGCGCATGTTTTGCGCCACTTCCCTTTTTATGATTGTTTTAACGATTTAATTGTTTTTTCAGAGAGAGTACGATGTCGCATCGCATCTTCATTCCTTTCAATAGTATATATTTAAAGCATAGAAATATTATCTTTCCGTAAGTGTCTCATCTCATCTCTCATCTATTATCTCTCAACTTTCATCTCTCGTATCTTCAGTTCTTCAACTCTTCGATAGCAGTCACGGTATCGCCTTGCGCCACGGTGTTTTGGTCTTTCTGTATGCGTTGCAGCATCTCGACCGAGCGAGCGAAGTCCTCGCGCTGTTCCTGTTCGGCAGTGCTGTATGGCATCTGTGCAGCCTGACCTATGGCCAGCACCACTGCCACCATTGCTACGGCCTTGTAAAGCGGACGCAACCTGCGGCTTATGCTAACGCGACGTGCCATCACACGCAATGGCTCTCGGCTGTTGTCTTTATCGCTTTGCTCACCTATCATGGCCAGTATGCGGCTGTCGAAGTCGGCCGGCAGACTTTCCTGCTGCTTGGCAAAGGTCTGAGCACTGAACAGCTCTCTGTACTGCAACAAACTTACCGGTACATTCTCCTGTGAGAAGAATGTCCGTAGTATCTGCTCTTCCTCAAGCGTAGTGTCACACTCGAAATAGCGGTCGATGAGTTGTTCTATGTATTTGTAGTCCACTGTAATGTTTCTGTTTTCGTTTTATGATGTGCAACGATGTCATCGTTGCGTACAAATAGGGGGAGTGCGAACTGATTTCTTTGTTTCGCTGCCGTCCTCTGTAGTAATGACGTATAAGGATAGTGAAAAGTTACAGCGTTTAGTGTTAAAAGAAGTTAACTTAATTGTTCCGCACCATGGTGGCGGCAGTCGCATTGCGATTACCGTGCAACCGGTATCTTTTCACACGACAATAAGACAGCGATTACCCCCCAATCACTATCTTATTGCCAACCAGCGGCTTTCCTGCGCTCTCAGGCAAGAATTAGATTTTTGATGAACATGGAACTACTTTCTTTTTCCTTTTTTCTTTGAGAGTATCATTCCGTCGAACATGGTATCGCTGGGATTAAGCGTCTTGTACTTTTGTGCATAAGCTATTCCCTTGTTGAGGTCTTTAGCCACAAAAAACCAGTAAATGGCAAGATAATGATAGGCATTGGACAGGAAATACCTGCTGTCACCATCGTCTTTTCCTTCTGTGATGTTGAGTAACTGCTCAAAATACGGCAAGGCTCGCCCGTTTTTATATTCTTCCTTTATATCTATGACACGCTGCGCATCAGCAAGACAGAATGTAACAGCCCCTGGTTCATACTCCGGGTATCTGCTGCGAAGCAAGGAGAAGGCACTGTCACACTGCTCAACGCCTTTCATCCGCTCATTCTCGTCACCAAGGAAATCATCCTTTGCCTTGTCGTAATAGCATTTCGCCCAATTATACATGTCAAACCCCGCAGGCTTTGTCTTCTCTTCCATATAGGCGAGATACACATCAGCAGCCTTGTCGTAATTTGCTGCTGCCTTATGTCCTTCCGCAATGCGTTTGATTCTCTCGCGGTACATTTTCCTCGCCTCTGGCTTAAAATCGTCCTCACAGTCATCTATCCGGTTGAACAGCCTTACTGCGCCACGTATGTTATCCTGTGCCAGATATGCTCCGCCAGCATACAGATAATCACGTGAGAACAACGTGTCTGTCTGCGCTGACATCTTCCCATACATATCTATGGCACCGGTAAAGTCTTCCTGCTGTACCCTGCTGTACATTATAGTGCGGTAAAATCCCGGATAACCGGGGAATTTCTCCAATCCAGCTTCTGCAGCACTGACAGCATCATCATACTGTTTCAGCTCATACAGGCAATAAGAGAAGTTATAATACTGTGCCTCGTCGAGGTAGTCAAGCACTCCTTGCCAGCACTGCGCCGCCATCTTGGGCTTACCCATCTGCATATATATGCTGCCCATCTCTACCTCTGAGGGATATAGGGGATTATTCTTCTTCAACTGCTCAAGCAGTGCGACGGATTCACTGTATGTCTCCTCCGCACGCAGGCTGTCTTCATGAGTATTATTTTTCTCATAGCTCTTGCGCTTCATACCAAGTACATCTATAAGTCGCAAGTATCCCTTGGGCAAAGCGGATTCTGCACTTATCGCTTTCTGATAGTAAGCATACGCACTGTCAAGGTACTCAGAGGGGACGTCATAGTGTGTGTAGCGATACTTGAACACATCCCCATGGCCTATGAAGGCATCTGCGCAGCGCGGGTCAACAGCCAAGGCCTTGTCATACATGGAGCGTGCCCCGTCCCAGTCTTGGTTGTTATAGAAAGCAGTACCCAGTTCCGCCAGCACCGCAGGCTCTTTCCTGTACTTATATTCTAAATGCTTCTGCAAGCTGTCAGTGCTTACACCGCTCTCTCTAAGCGTCCACATGAAAGCCTCGCCTATGGCTTTCGATGATTGTGCTTGAACGCATGCAATACCCATTACCCACATCGCAAACACGTGTGAGACATATCTTTGTTTTCTCATAACTCACCTGATTTTTATAATCTGAACTCTGCACCCAGCGCGATGCTCTGCATCACCTGTAATTTTCCCATACCAAGCAGGTTAATGTAGGTTTTCCTATATAAACCATGTATCAAATACACCTGCGGCTCAACAAACACTCCCATTAGTCCTGACAGTCGGTAATGCAGTTTCATGCTGCCTGTCATGGCGAAATGTATGCTGCCACCGTTATTCTTCTTTGCCACCGCCGTATGCCCCTGCAACAACATCTCCCCGCTGTATAGCACCGCCTTATGCGACAACAACGAGGCTATGCCTGCCCCGCCTGCGAGTTCCATGCCGAAACGCTTCCTGCACCCAGCCTGTGCAAACATACGCATAATGTCCATGCCTGCTCCTGCGGTGATTATCAGCAAGCCATAATCATGTGTCATCATGCCCGTTCGACTTCTCCTTATCTCGGTCTCTTTCTGTGTGACACAGTCGTAATAAGAAGTAATCCTTGCATCAGACAGCGACAGGTACTCCATCGTCATGCGCGCGAACAAACCTTCCCTGAAATCATATTTACCCCAAAACCTCACACCATAGTCAGAACCACGCTCGTTGGTATAAGCATTACCCTGACGTAACGTGAGTGGAAGAGCAAAAGCCACACCGACAAACCATTTCCTGTCATCATCCATATTGCCCGCCGCTGTTTTTTCACCGGGCACATCACCTATCAGCGCAGTCATGCCAAGGCTTAGCGTTACTTTGTTTTCATTGAACACACGCTCACGCTTTGCGTTGTAGTATGGTATCTTATACACATCATACACAAACTGCGGCTCCATATATATGCGCAGTCTGCCACCAAGCGACGCATACAGGTGCAGACCGGCAGAATAACTTTCGCTTATCGTGCGCAGCCATTGTCTGTCGGAATACTGTCTGAGTACCCATCCGTAACCCAGTCCTCCAACGAGATACATGCCAACCGGTACATTCCAGCGGAAGCTGCGTGAGAAGCCGAACGGGTTGATCATGGCTTCTATGCGCAACCTTGAAAAGTCAGTATAGAACTGCCGCGTATATTCTGGTCTGTATTTCCCGGGTACGGCATCAGTTACTGTCTCGTCGCTGACATGACCTCCATACATCAGCGAGGCTCTCATTCCTACCGCCGGTGCAAACCATTTTCCCATGGTCAGCGAGGTATGTTGCCCCATGGCACTGCTCCCTTCTCCAATCTGGAACACGAGTCCCGAGCCATATTGGATGAACCACGGTGCATACATACGCTTCCGCGTCAGGCTGTCATTACGCTGTCGTGCAGTCAGCCTGCCAGCCAACTTATGCGCAAAGTTTATGCTTACGCCCCATAAGGCATCGAAGTTACGCCAGTTCTCGCCCGAACCGTCAGTGCGGCGGCTTGTCATCACCACATACGGCTCCAGTGCCATGCTGCCATAAGGTCCTGCACACACTTTCACCTGCATTCCCAGATGCGCCTCTGGCGTCCATACCGCAGCCTTGCCATAGGCCTTGGAATATTGCGCTCCCAATCCTGCAAGAAACTGTACCTCAAGAGGCCTCGCAGGGTCATAGCCCTTTGAGAAAGCCGTAAGGTTAAACAGGTAATCAGCTTTCAGGGCAACCTTATAGTAGCGGTGCTCATAGGTCTTCTGGTATCCGTTGGCAAGCTGCGTTGCCATTCTTGCCGTGTGCCACGGCGTGAACATCTTTCCAACTGCCACCCTGTATGTCGTCATGGGATGAAAGCTGTATCCTCCCTCCCCGGGCAGTATCTGCTCCATGCCTGCACCCAATTCCAAGAACGTGTGGTCATACCAGTGCCTCTCCACATACTCATCGTTGAATCCGCGGTAACGGTCCTCAAGAACATAGTGCATGCTGTTCCTGCTGCGGTCTGCCACGTTCACGGGGTCACGCTCCAAAATCTTCTGCACATAGTCCTCATCCTCCGGGTCCGGCTGCATGTCAACCGAGAGGGTGTCTTGTGCAACCAATGCCAGGGTCTGGCATACCATAAGCATCAATAAAGGTATTCTATTGCTCATCTTCATTGTAGTCACCACTAATTTCGTCACTTTCTTCCTTATCCTCGCCTGACATGTATTTTATCAGTAATTCCTCATATACCGGTATGTCACGCTTGCGGTATTTATACTTCTCGCGCAAGTTATTGTCAACCTGTCCGTCGTTGAAATATACCGTGCGCAGGTTCGGGTCGATGGTAAAACTCTTGTAGAACAAGGCAAGGTACAACGGAACATAGCTTTTAGCCACCCTGTCATCAGCCTTCTTTGCCTCTTCATCCGCCTCAAGTATTCCGAGCAGATACCACTTCTTAGCATTGCCATCGCTCATTCTGCTAACCAGTTCATGACAAGTCTCCGAACTCTTACCCATCAGCGTGCGCGCTTCCGTATATAGCACTGCCCTGTTGTCGGGCGAACAGTCAAGCACATACTCCTCCGTCTGTCGAAACGTTTCCTTCTCCTGCTCTGTCATTCTGTCAGGGAACTGATAGTATTTCGCGAAGTTCCTCTTGAAGAAGACATAGTTCTTCAGGGTGTTTACCATTGGGTCGCTGCTGTCTTCAAACCAGTATCTGAGCCTCATGTTAGCAGAGTCGCTCATCTCCATCTGATAATACGACATAATGTAGTTAATCAGTATCTCACGACGGTTTTTCTGCACTCGCTCCCTTGCAGCGCGGTTAGGCCCGGTGTATCGTTCCGTGACATTATTGTCAGTAGTATCTACATAGGCATCAAGTATATGAGGGTCAGGATGTCCACTGCGCATTTGCAGCATAGCCATGCGGTTGATCACATACTGCGAGAATTTCAGCTTTTCCCATTCCGGCTGCCTTGTCATGTGGCGGTAAGCCAGCATTGTTATGGTGTCAAGCTCCGCACTGTCGCGCACGCTGGCAAAGAGATTGAAGTAATCTCCGTCAGAGAGTTTTATCTCCTTGTCATCACTGAGCAGCCGCTGCTTATTCTCTGTATAGTATTCCACCCCCTCCTCGGCATCCATTATGTGCATCTGCTCGTATTTATACACGCAACGCATGGAGCGCATGTCCTGCAGTATGGTGTCAATGTGTGTCTGGTAGAACGGCAGCGCACGCAGTGCAGCGTCGGGCTTGGCATTGGCGTCGGCTATGGCGCGCACGGGGTCGGCCTTTGACTTCTGCCCGCGCTGCTCAAGGCGGTCTGCCACATCGTTCCATGTATATACCGTGGTGCTCAGCCCCTTGGTCACGTCTGCCTTTCCCAGTCCGCGCATAACCATATTCATAGCTTCCCTTCCGCGCTTCTCTGCCAGCAACAGGTTTTTCCTCTGGTCACCGTCGGGCGAGGCATGAGCCTCTATCTCTATGCGCATGAGCTGGTCACCATACTCCTTCATCTCCTTAACCAGCATGCCAAGGCGCACGTCGTTGATTGAATCGTTGGTAAGCTCCGACTTCCCCACGATGAAATTCAGTTTCAAATCGCGCGGCACCGACTTCATCGTCTCCTCGGCATCGATGGAATATTCGTCAAGCGGCAGGTCGGCAGTCACTGCGGCAAGGTCAAGGAACTTGAAGTATTTCTTCTTGCTGCACGAACCGGTGCTTGCCTGCATATACTTATGCTGGTGTGTATAGTCCTCGGCTGCTATTTCGTATATGAAGCGATAATCACGCTTTATGTCTTTCTTCTTCCATTCAAAGGTCTTCTCCACGCTCAAAGGACATCCGTCCACAAGCGGACAGTCCTTCTGGTAGCCCTCTGCTATGTTTCCTCTCTCGTTAGCCGCATAGTCGAAGTCCATACGTCTCTCCTGCAAGTCGTTATAGTCCTTTCCCTCAAACACGAGCGGCATAAGGTAATCCACGGTGTCCTCCGTCTGACAGTCAACGGCAACGGGCTGTACCATGACGCGCACCTTGTTGCCGACATCCTCGGCACTTATGTCGAGCTTCAGTTTCGGATACATGTATTCCCCGTCTTCCCATCCGTCGTCAGGTTCTACTTCCATCTTTTTCCTCACACGGTGTCCTGACACGTCAACGTTGTCAATGCGTCCCTCTCCGAAGGCGAAATCAAGCACTTCGGCATACTCGCTCTTTCCCTCCTTGATATCAAACACATGAAAGAGCCTCTCGTCAATATATACCAGCACGGCCTGTCCTGCGAAGGCTCTGGTAATGAACGTGCCGTTGGCCCTTGCAGTTTTGAAGCGCACACGGTTCTTCGTCAGTGCCGCATTATAGGCATCTCCGTCAGGATAGCCGTCTTTTTCCACGGCTGCTATGAGTGCCTGCATCACCTCGCGTGCCTTCTTCCCTGTCTTGAACGTGGCATACTCCATCGGGTAGGCCTCTGGTGCCGAGTTTTTACCCTGGCGTGCCTTGACGTGAAACTGTGCTTCTATTCTCTCATCCTGCGCGTATATGCCCACAGACACCAGCAGCATGATACAGGCAAGGGTGACGGTATGATATAGGAATGTGTATCTCATTGTATTATATAGGTGATTGATGCACCGATGTGCGTAGGCAGGAAGTAAGTGCCACGGGCATTGGTATCATGCTGGCCGTTGAGTATGTACCGCTCGTCGTACGGGTCGCCGTGGTAGTATTCTTTCTGCCTGTAGAAGAAGTTCTGCACACCTGCATGCAGTTCGAGGTTCCAGCGTTTGGTGAATGACATGACATATCCGAAGGTCACGCCCAGCCCCAGTCCGTATCCATCATATACCTTGCCTGCGGTCTCAAGCCGGTATGAGGCCAGCGGCACTGCCACTCCCACGAAGTGCTTGTGCATCGGGCGGCGCGACAGCCAGCAGCGTACCTCAGGCTGCACCGACAGCAGACGCGCGTCCTGGAATGCGGCCTTCTCGCCATAGAGCGCACTGAGACTGACCGACCAGCTGTTTCCAGCAGTGAACTCTGCTCCAAGCGACGGCATCATGAGTCCGTCGGCCACGAGGTTTGTCTTCACGGCAAGCACCTGCGCCCCTGATTTCACAGAAAAGAATGAAGAATGGAGGATCAACACCATAGTCAACCCTAACATTCTGCCTATCACTCTGCTCATTGAGCATGACATCAACCCTCCAAACTTCATTCTGTCTTTCATATATTAGTTCAATTCAAGGTTTATCTCATCATCACTCTCTTCCCATGGCGTGAGGCTGGCCTTTGCCTCGATGAGCTTTGGTCCGTGTATGGTCATGACGACCTTATACGACTTTCCCGCTTCGAAGGCTATGCCGCTTGAGGCAAAGTTGAGTTCGATCGGTGTCTCTGTAGGATATACCACGCCGTCCTCATCCTCCAACTCTATATATATCTTATATACATAGTCCGTGGTCTGCGGCACCGGCAGGAGTATCGGCTGCCCTACGTAGCTCTCTGTCATCTTCACGCGGTGGTCAGCAAAACCGCTGAAGGCGGCATCGGTAGAGTCCTTAATCTCCAGGTCTTGCAGCACGCTCTCATCGCTCCAGTCGAAGGTTATCACGCCTTCCTGCTCAGGGTCGTCGAGGCTGGCAACGGTCAGCCATCCTACCGTAGGCACCTTCACCACCTTTATCGTGCGTATGCCCATGCGCAGCGCGCCGTCGTAGTTGCCGTTTCCGTCGGCTCCGGCAATGGTTGCGAAGCGTATGCGTGTCATCTTATGGCTCATGGCTATGTCGGGCACCTCGTCCATGTGCGCGGCCTGACGGAAATAGCGTGCGCTGTAGCCATACTGGTCGGTGCTTGAGGCCTTTCCCCAGATTATGTCCTGCGTGCCGTCTATCTCCATGCACACGTAGCGGCGTCCAGCCTCGCTGTACGACTTCTCCGTACGCGGATAGTAGGCATAGAATGAATACTTGTACCAGTCGCCCGTAGGATAGTAGGCCTTGTGGCCCTCTACGTCAGGCGTAATCACGGTATAGTCGTCACCGCCGTTCTCCGTGTCGGCGACGGCGGCTGCGGTGCCGTTGACATTGTCCCACCAGAAAGTATATTCGTTGGCAGCCCAGTCAATGTCAAGAGCATTGACGTTAAGTCCGGTCTTGTCAGAAGCGAGCATAAACAGACCCATGTTCTCGGCATTGAATGCGTTGTTGTCTCCATAGCTTTCCACGCTGGCACGCGTCACCGTCTTACTGGCGCCACTGGTAAGGTGTATCATTACCGGTGAGTTGTCCTCAGCCGCTGCCTGTGACCCGTTTGCCAGATCATCGCTTGAGCAGGCTGTCAGCATGGCCATTGCCATGAGTGAATGGAAAAATAGTATCTTTTTCATAATAAACATTTTTTTTTATTTTGATTTAATGAAACACCATGCTCCTGACACCGCTGCCTCCGGGATGGCCTGGCAATAGCATTGAGATAACCCGGCAATCAGTGTGTGACAGCCATGTAATCACTATGCCATTATAGTGTGGTAGCACAGCGATTGCCAGTGGCATGATGTAAGGTGCGTATTACATGTCGTCCTCAGGCGAGATGGCAATGGTACCTCCGTCGCCCCATTTCTCGAGCGTCGTGGTGATAACTATCTCCTGCAGTCCGTTGATGCTCAGCAATACGTTATAGGAATAACCTGGCAGGAATGGCGACGGGGCATCCGTGGTCGGATCAGTAGTCAGCGTGTAAGGCAGTTGATAGAAAATAGGGCGTGGTTCTCCGCCTACCGTTGACGGCTTTGACTGACGCACATAGAACACCAGCTCGTACTTCTCGCCGGCGGGTATCATGAGGCTCTCGCCGATTTTGGTGGAGTCACCGCGGTTCTCAAGCTGGTTCCATTTTGGCAGCACCGGAGTGAGTACCTGCAAATTGCCGTTGGCATCGGTCTGGCTGTCCTTTATGTAGAGAAACGTAGAGTCGCCCGTGAACTCTATCTGCTGGTTCACATCCGTTATGCCCGCTGCATCCGTGAATGCCACGGTAAGACGACCTCCGGCTATTGTCTTCACCTGTACGCTGTCAATATAGACACCCTGTTCCTCGTCACACACGCTTGATGACTTTGCCTGAGCCTGGAAGGTCAGTCGTGTAAGCAGGTGCTTGAACGTGATGTCGGGCTGCACACCGTTACGCGCCGCATAGGCGGAATAAGCACGGTCGATGGCCTGCTGCGTGGCTGTTGCCTGCTGCTCCGCAGTCGGCACGGCCTTGCCCACCATGATGTCCTGCGAACCGTCAAGGGTAAAGGGTATCACTATGCGTTCCTCCGTTACCTCTGCATCCTCCGTCACGCAGTCGTCGAGGCGGTATCCCCAGAAATCGAAGTTGCCGGAAGGCGGATAATACTTGATGGAACCGTCGAGGGCACTTGCCACATCGCTTACAGTTCCGTCAGGCGTAACAAACGCGTCACCGGCATATATGGGCTGCCCGGCTGACAAGTTCTGCTGGTTGAAGTATGCGTACTCCGTAGTGCCGCGCTTGAGCATGTAGATATTGACATGCTGCATGTGCCACACGTTGTCTTCCTCAGTAAGTCCGCCTACCACACCAGTACCACGCGTGAGGGCTGCTGAATAAGGATTTGACACACTGAGCCTGATGGCTTGCAATCCCTCACTCTCTGTCACTGCGGCGAGATTTTCGTCGCTCTGTGAACAACTGGCCATCGCAGCCGCTACAGCGGCAATGGCAAAAAGATGCTGCTTTTTCATAAGCTTTCTTGTTTTTGGTTAAAATTCAATGTTCTTTGTTATATTCGTAATCATGTCTGGTCATTCATCAAGTTCTCCACTTATGTCACCACCGTCCTTCCATGTCTCTATTGACGAAGTGACCTCAATACGCTCCAATCCATAGACTATTATGCCTATGTCATACACATATCCCGGCTTGAACACATAAGCGTCCCTTGCCTCATCTTTGTTCTCAGCAGTGCGCGGAGGGGTGAGGTGGTAAATGCCTTGGAAAGTCTGCATGACGGGATGGTCGGAGTTTTCCTTGTCGCCGATGAGCTGGCGGTAGTCAAGAAACATGTCGTAACTCTCGTCAGACATAAGCAGGAGGTCTGCCCCCAGTCTTGTAGAAGTGCGCTGCGTAGCCGGCAGGGCGGCCTCATCCTCGCGCCACTCCAGCGTCTTCTCCTCAAACGGCAAGCATGGATGCACTCCGTCAGCGCTTGCATCCCTGAGGTGCAGCGTGTCTTTCGCCGCATCGGGTATTATCCCCACGTTGTCAGGATTACTCGCCGCCGCAACGAGAACCCCAGTGCGGTGGGAATAAATCTTTATTCCGGTGATGGTGATGCCCTGACTGTTGTAGTTTCCTGGGAAAGCCTTGAAACGAAGGCGTGCCAGCTGATGCTTCAGGTCAATCTGCGGATCAACGCCGCGTCTTGAGGCATAGGCAGTATATCCTCCCATGGAGGCGATGGCAGCACGCTCTGCACTTGTGAGATGTTGGTGACTCTCATCACTGTACAGTGACTGCATCAGCTGTATGTTCATCTCGGGCGCACTGCCCGCCATGATGTCGTTGGTACCGTCAATCTCTATGCGCCGGCTTATCTCGCTGTCAGTGGCGGTCCATGCCGACTGGGCGGCTCCGTCGGTCACGCAGGCAAAGAAGTTATAGCCTGTCTCCATGTTTGAACTGTCATAGTAGAGGGTGACGGGTTCCGCAGCCGCCTCGTCATTGTAGAAATACATTAGCTGTCCGTCAGCCGTGCCATCCGGCCATGAGTCAACAAGCCTTGTCAGCATACCGCCATGCGAAGCGTCAGCAGCACTCACGAGACAGTCGTCACGGTACTCGTCGGCTGGCATCGTGGCTGTCAGGCTGGCCGGCTGCGAGTGGCGCGCAGTATTGTCAGTAGTACAGCGGAAAGCCCATGTGCTGAGCTGCATGTCATGGTATTTGCGCCTGAAACGACTGGCATCATCATCGGCATCAAGAGGACCTGACGAAGCCGCACGCGTCGATACGCTGATATAGCGCGGCTGGCTTATGTATGCCTTGACTGGTATCAGCACAGAGCCTGCATCGTCACGACCGCCAAAACCACCCTGCTCGCCAAGGTCACCCCAGAGCATGACGGGATAGACGTCGCTGCAGGACTCCATCAAGGCGATTGCCACGCAGGGGAACAGGGGTCTTATGTATCTATAGAATTGCAATGTCGTATTTTTTTTTTATTGAGGTTTGTCAACGGGTCTCTCTTCTCAATCCATCACCTGACTGTCAGACTCAATCACTACCATCTCACCGCACGACTGCCATTTCTCCAACCCGCTAACCTGCGTTATGTCGCTCTGCACGGCCTGAGCCGTTATACGGCACGGGGCATTTACATGCAGCGTAGCGGCAGTGGCAGTATTCCTCATGCTCGCACCATCGTCAGAATATTCAGCTATCTGCGTCTTGCGTATGGCATTGTAAAGGTTTACGCTGCCGTGTATCATGCGTGTCTGGCCCGCTTTGGTCCTTACATATATCAGTAACTGCAGTATGCCCGGACCCGTCATCAACGATGGAGAGCGTGGGGCTACGAGTGAGAGGACCTCAAAGGTGCCGCTGCACGACACTTGCTGCTCTGTGTACTTGTCTGCCTGCGCGAGTTTCGTAGGATAGAACACTTTGCATGTGCTGTCTGTAGGCATCGTGCCGGAGTGCAGCTCCATCTGACGCGGCACACCGGCGAGCTCCGTCTCCACTCGCTGTACCGCGAATGGCTCTTCCGACAAGTCTTTCTCAATGGTAAACGTCACCGTAAGCGTGAGCGAACGCTTATCCACGCTTACAGGCATCTGCGTCACCTGGTCCTTTTCCACATAGAGCATTTCCGTCGAAGCCCTGACCAGCGGCTTCGTCAGCGGAGCAAGGTAAGCGGTGGTATATGCGTTGTAGTCCTTCCAGCCACTGAGCTTCGTGCCTGCCTTGCTCAGCAACCTGCGGTAAGACTCGTCATCAAGCGTCCATGCCTTCTGCCTGACCTGCAGCACCGTGCTTGCACTGCCATGGCGTATCGTGTCCATATAGTGCGGCTCATAATCCTTGTAAGCTCCGCCCATGCCTGTAACAGCATAAGGGCCTATGCGCACGGGATACTGAGTAAGCAATTTGTTCTTGCTCCCCTTGAGCGGGGAATTGAAGATGAAACGCCCCGTACCCGTTCCTCCGTCAGAAGTCTTCACGGCCATGGAGTATGTCGTCAAGTGAACAATTCTGTCGGCTGTGAGATACAGGCTGTCACTCATGCCTGCCGGTATGCTGTATTCTATGCTGCCCGTGTAGGGTGCGCTGTCGGTCTCAAGCTCCTCGTCTGTGCAGGCAGTGGCGAGTAGCAAGAGTGCCGTCATGATATATGGTGTCAGTGTCCTCATTCTTGCGTTTCCTTCTCTGGTTTGTTGTTTGTCTCTGTCGTATCAGGTTCTGCGGCCGCTGTCGTACTGCTTGCACCGGGTTCTTCTTCTTTGTCTTTTGCGTCACGCGCGCCTTGCTTCCTTGCTGCTTTACGTTCCTTCTCCGCCAGTCTGTCAGTTTCTTTCTGCGCGGCAAGCCTGCGCTTTTCCTGTTCAAGCATCTTCTTCTCCGCCTGATGTATGGAATCCTTATTCATCTTCTGCTGTTCCTTGTCGCTGACACTCCACTCCGGATGAACACGCAACACCGAGTCAAGCTTATGGTGATACACCTTGTTTGCCTGCTCGAATATCTCTGCGGCCAACTTTGCATTATTCCGTTTCGTACTCTCGTCATGCGCACGGTCGTCTATGCCATTGCGGAAAGACTGGTCAATGTCATACCGGAAATTATATTTGTCATATACAGGTGTGGTGCCGAGACGATATACAAGTCCTGCACGTATCTCATTGACTATGGGAAAGGGTACGATTTTCTTTATCCTCTGCTTGTTGCGCTTGCGGTAGCGGTTATTGTCCTCATCACGACTGTAAGCGTCGTAGCTAACGTAGGCCGCACCAACGCTGAAGCCTACATCGAGGTCTATACTATGACCATTGGGATAACGGTACAAAGGACGTTGTATGCCATAAAGCACTCCGCCCATCAGCGCACTGCCCTGCCGGGCATATTTGGCATTGGCACTCATACGGAACGCGTATGTAGCGTATGACAGCCATACACCACGATAGTATGTGGTAACTGGATGTCTTGGATTCTGGCGACGCAAAGAAAACAGTTTGTCCCACAGATGAGTATGACGTGGGAAAGCTTTCTCATCGGCAGTCACCTGACGCGTGCGCCAGTAAGAGCGAACCTCTCCTTTTATCTCAAAGACATTATATATATAGTTCGGCACGTATGTATGCTCCGTAGCCCACTTCCACCTGAGGTTAAGTGCCGCAGCCAACCTGTTGTCATTGCGACTACCTAAGTCATACTCTACACCTACATTGGGTACCATAATTAGCCAGTCAGTGCCATTGGTGCGAACAGAAAGGCGGTCGGCAAGCGACAATGTGTCAAGATGCTTGTCGGCGGCTGGCATCCACTGGGCATTGACACGAAAACACATCCACCAGAGCATGGTGAAGGTTATCAGTATCCACGTTGGATGAAAAACGGTATCAGCAGGTTTACAGTTCACGGTATAAATTAAAGTGCGTCCTGTAAGTCCCCGTAACAGGAAAGGTTTCTATTATAGATAGTAAAGTTTGGTGTGGCTTTGCCATTGACAGCAGCAGTTTTATATGACAAAAAAGACGTGGAGACTATTACCAGCCACTCGCTCCACGTATCGAGGCCGTAGGAATTGCCCATTGGAAACAGAACGAGCAACTCTTCAGACCCCCACGCCGATATGATAATAATCCCATAACTCCCAAGAAAGGAATAACACCCCATTACTCATATTCTCCCCCTAATCGGGTGAAAACAGAGTGTGGAGTTTCTGGTATTATAAAATCATACCCATGGGCATCTACCGTTGCTGTGCTACTGGCTCCAAATTATCGTCAAAAGTTTCCTACGCTTTCGATACGTCAGTGTGCATAGCGCATGATAAACGCCTTATTTACATATATGTATCCCTATGCATGGCTTCTTTCCACCACCCGTGGAGCCATCATTCCCGACTTACTCGCTTTCTACAGTGCATACATAATATACACAGGATAAGGCTTTCTGTCATCGGCATGGATGATTTTGCAAAGGTACAGTTTTTCTTTTAAAATACTATAAGTATTTTATCTTGATAATTGAAAATTCTTTATTTTATGACATAAATCAATATTCGTTTTCCTTACTGGATAATATCTTTCTGTATATCATTCTTGTTCAGCGAGCAGGAGTTGCCTTATCTGCTGACGGGCGCGGTAGATGTTAATCTTTACCTGGTCTTCGGATATTTGCATCACGTCGGCAATCTCTCGGTAGGACTTGCCTTCAAAGTCACGCAGTTGCATGGCTGTACGTTGCTTTTCTGGGAGTGAGTTCATGGTCTGGCGTATGCTGTCGATGCGTTCCTCACGCTCCAGTTGCTGCTGGGGCGAGGGAGAGTGGAGGTGCATGAGTGGCATATCGTCAGTAAGTTGCTCTGTCTGGTTTACGCGCATACGTTGTCGGTCTATGGCGAGGTTGCGCGTAATGCGCATGGCATAGGCTTCGAGGTTGTCTATGTCAGTGAGTTGCTCGCTTTGCTTCCATAGCCGTATGATGACATCTTGCACGACATCCTCTGCCTCCTGACTGTTGAGCGTGATGCGTAGCGCCAGACGGTAGAGTTGGTTTTTTAATGGGAGTATGTCGTGAACTATGTTCAAATCAAGGGTTATGTGTTGTAAGTGATAGCGCCGCAATGATATTGCCGCAAACGAAGAAGAGCGAAGCTAATTATGAATTATGCATTATGAATTATGCATTATAAATTATGCATTATGCATTATGAATTATGAATTAAGAATCACCGTGCCGTGCTGCCCGTCGATGGCGGTGGCAAGGGTTATGATAACACGCTTTACGCCAGCCTCTACGGCTTCGAGGGCATTCTCTATCTTTGGCATCATACCGCCTGAGATTACTCCGTCCTTGACATATTGCTCGTATGACTGACGGGTGATGGTAGGTATCACGCTGTCGTCGTCGTCGGGGTTTGAGAGCACCCCTTTCTTCTCGAAGGAGAAGATGAGCGTGACATCGAAGTGACTGGCCAAGGCCTTTGCTACGGTAGAAGCCATAGTGTCGGCATTAGTGTTGAGCATATTGCCCTCGCCGTCGTGGGTGAGTGGGGCTACTACGGGTACTACGCCGCTGTCAATAAGTTGTGCGAGGCGTGTGCCGTCGGCACGGTCAACGTCGCCCACGAAACCGAAGTCAACCATCTGCTCAGTGCCATCGTCCATGCGCATCTTTTTAAGCGGACGCTTATGCGAGCGTATCACGTCCATGTCGGCACCTGTAAGTCCGAGTGCGTTGACACCACGCGCCTGCAGCTGCGCCACGAGGTTCTTATTGACCAGTCCGCCATATACCATTGTTACTACTGAGAGCATCTGCTCATCGGTGATGCGTCTGCCTCCTACCATGTGGCTTTCGATGCCAAGCTGTGATGCAATCTTCGTAGCGCGACGGCCACCGCCGTGAACGAGGAGTTTCTTTCCCTCGATGCGAGAGAAGTTTTCGAGCAATGCAGCCAACTGCTCAGGGTCTTCGACCACTGCACCGCCTACCTTTACTATAGTGAGTTTCTCCATTTCCTTGTTTTAATAATTCTGTTATTAGCACGACACTACTCAGTGTCAAAGTCTTCCGGTATATCCTCCTCAATCACGAGGTTGTCGATGATAAACTGCTGTCGCTCCATGGTGTTCTTGCCCATGTAGTATGCCAGGAGTTTCTCCACCTCGTCGCTCTTCTGCAGCGTAACCTGCTCCAGGCGTATGTCAGGACCGATGAAGCCCGCAAACTCGTCAGGCGATATCTCGCCCAGTCCCTTGAAGCGTGTAATCTCAGGGTCAGGACCGAGTTCCTCGATGGCTGCCAGTCGTTCCTCGTCGCTGTAGCAGTAGCGTGTGATATAGTCTTTTGCCTTCTCGCCACGGTCCTTCAGTTTCTCGTCCTCTGCCTTTACCACGGTCTTGTTCTTTATCTTAGTGCGCTTGTTTCTTACGCGGAAGAGCGGTGTCTGCAATACATATACGTGGCCCTTCTTTATCAGTTCGGGGAAGAACTGCAGGAAGAAGGTAATGGTGAGCAGGCGGATGTGCATACCGTCAACGTCGGCATCGGTAGCCACGATGACCTTGTTGTAGCGCAGGTTGTCAAGTCCGTCCTCGATGTCGAGTGCCGCCTGCAGGAGATTGAACTCCTCGTTCTCATATACCACCTTCTTTGTCAATCCGTAAGAGTTCAGCGGTTTGCCGCGCAATGAGAATACCGCCTGCGTGTTTACGTCGCGGCTTTTGGTGATAGAGCCGCTTGCCGAGTCTCCCTCGGTGATGAAGATACTTGACTCCTCCTTACGGTCGTTTTTCACGTCGCAGAAGTGTATGCGGCAGTCGCGCAGCTTACGGTTGTGCAGGTTGGCTTTCTTAGCACGCTCGCGCGCCAGTTTCGTAACGCCTGCCATGGCCTTGCGCTCGCGCTCGCTTGCCTTCACCTTCTCTTCTATTATCTCGGCTATGTCGAGGTGTCGGTGCAGGTAGTTGTCAACCTCGTTCTTTACGAAGTCGCCTACGTATTTGTTTACCGACACTCCATCGGGCGACATGGTCAGCGAACCGAGTTTTATCTTCGTCTGCGACTCGAAGATAGGCTCCTCCACGTTGACGGCAATGGCAGCCACGAGCCCGTTTCTTATGTCGCCGTATTCATACTTGCCGAAGTATTCCTTTATGGTCTTGGCTATATGCTCCTTGAATGCCGACTGGTGTGTGCCGCCCTGCGTGGTGTGCTGTCCGTTGACGAAGGAGTCATACTCCTCGCCGTTCTGGTTGGTGTGGGTGAAGGCTATCTCAATGTCCTCGCCCTTCATGTGGATGATGGGGTAGAGGGGGTCGGAGGTCATCTGGTCTTTCAGCAGGTCTTCCAGTCCGTTGCGTGAGATGATGCGCCTGCCGTTATACATGATGGCAAGCCCTGTATTCAGGTAGGTATAGTTCCTGAGCATGGTCTCCACTATGTCATCGCGAAACATATATCCCTTGAAGAGCGTATCGTCGGGCTCGAAGGCTATGTATGTGCCGTTCTCGTCCTGCGTCGGTGCGGTAGTGTCGCTTATGAGGTTTCCCTCCTCAAAAACTGCCGTCCTTACCTGTCCGTCGCGATAGCTGCGCACCTCGAAGTGTTTCGACAGGAAGTTTACGGCCTTGATACCCACGCCGTTCATGCCCACCGACTTCTTGAAGGCCTTGCTGTCATACTTGCCGCCGGTATTGAGCTTGCTGACTGCCTCGATCATCTTTCCCTGCGGTATGCCGCGGCCGTAGTCGCGCAGCGACACCGCCTTGTTGTCACGCACGTCTATCTCTATGCGCTTGCCGGCGTTCATTCGGAACTCGTCGATGGAGTTGTCTATGGCCTCCTTGAGCAATACGTATATGCCGTCCTCGGCATGTGAGCCGTCGCCCAGGCGACCTATATACATACCCGGGCGTGTGCGTATATGCTCACGCGCCGACAGCGTGCGTATGTTGTCGTCGGTATATTGAGTCTGTTCAGCCTGTCCTGTTATATCTTCAGCCATTTGTATTATGATGTAATCTGTAATTTTAATCAATTGGCAAAGATACGATTTTTTTCTGACATGGCAAAATAATCACAAGAAAAAGTTACTCCATATACGAGTGAAAAGCATCCAAAAATTGTATTCGTTACTATTTTGAATTAAGGAAGGTGTTCACAATCTGATTTGCATCTGCCATGGTTATATCTCCGTCATTATTAACGTCTGCTGACTTAATGTTAAAGTTCGTGACTCTTTCTTTGTCATTCGCAAGGAAATAATTAACCACAGAGTTTGCATCAGCCATTGTAATTGCTCCGTCATTGTTGACATCACCCGACAAGTTATTACCAACCTGTACTTCACATACGGCCATGAATGTATCGTCCACCGTCAATGTCAACGTGGCTATGCCATTAGCTTTGGCTTCTACCACTCCACGGTCATCTACAGTGACTACATCATAATCAGAGGAAGACCACTCCCAAGTTGTATATTCAGCATCTATTGGCTCAGTGACGGCACGCATAACTGTCACATCTCCTGACTTCAAGGATATTTTCCTTGAGCATCCTGTAAGTCCTTGCATTGCAGAGTGAGACATTCCTTCTACTTTTTTCTCAGGAGTGCAGCAGATAGAACGTTGTGAATTTCCCCATGTCCACACGCTGCCATCCTGTTTCAGCACGATTGCATTCTGGTAGCCACAGTCAACACTGTCAACATTCTCCATTATCTTTACAGGTGTATTCTGAGCTTCAAAACCTCCATTCCCGAGTTGGCCTTTTTCATTATTGCCCCATGTCCAGAGGGTTCCATCATGTTTCACGGCAGCTATGAAATCAGCACCTACAGACATAGTCCGCACCTCAGTCAATATCTTTACAGGATTCTCTTTAAGTACCCAAAGGCTACCATCAGTCTTCAGCACGGCTGCCCCATAACCTCCGAGCCTTGCTACAGCAACATCTGCTACGTCAGCCATTACATTCACCGGCTCATGTTGCTCATTAACAGTACCGTCTCCAAGTTCTCCATAATCATTTCTACCCCATGCCCATAATGTTCCGTCTGTTTTTATTGCGTATGTTGAACAATATCCTGCTACGCATTTCTTCACGGCATCCATTACATACACAGGTGCAGTCTTTGTCTCCACCGTACCATCGCCTATCTGTCCATAGTCGTTTCTGCCACACATATACAGATTGCCGTTTTTTATTATAGCAGTAGTCTGACCTCCTATAGAAACGTCTGTCACTTCTGACATGACATCTATGGGCTGGATTGATGAGTTTGTACTATTGTTTCCAAACTCCCCACAATACTGCCTGCCCCACATATACAGTTCGTTGTCTGTTGTCAAGAAACCGTAGTGAGTCATGCCTGTTGCCACGCATTTTGTATCTGCTTTGTACCATACAGGCTCACTGCGTTTCCGACTACTGTAGTTGCCACTCACATCATCAGCATTTTCTATAATGTCACCCCAAGTCCAAAGGCTACCATCAGCTTTATGGATAGCAAAGATTTCAAGTCCGGCAGACACCTGGGTTATTACATTTCCTGTCGTAAATTTCCATTCGTTTCCACTGTTAGGTTCTCCCTTTGATGTCTTTACTGCATCTTCAGGGATAAGTACTGTATATACAGCTCCTGGCGCAAAGGTCTTTTCAGGCACGAAACAGATAGAACTGTCGGCAACTATCACCTCGCCTTCCACCTCTTCCGTAGCATTCTTCAACACTCTTACATTGTTTATGTTGGCACTTGGAGAAATCGCATTACTGAATGAAATATAC